>Ga0209362_1001541_pt1 | contig 18181 bp, 14 predicted proteins | sample SaaInlV_165m_DNA_FD_184680 | JGI IMG/M metagenome (GOLD analysis project Ga0209362, IMG submission 184680) | Marine microbial communities from expanding oxygen minimum zones in the Saanich Inlet - Saanich Inlet SI037_S3LV_110m_DNA (SPAdes)... | ecosystem: Environmental > Aquatic > Marine >...
AGCACTACAAGGTGTATGCCAAAGTCTTTAATTTTGTTAGAGCAAAAATCCAAAAGAACTTTAGTTTCATCAAAGCACTACCAGACTTTATTGCAATCTTTCGTTACATGAAGAAAAATGAAGATAGATTTGGAATGAATATAAAAATTGCAGATTTACTAAAAGTCGCTAAAGCCTAAGAAAAACTAACAGCACTAAATCCTTCTCTGTTTGTTCTGTTACTTGCCATGTTGTAATCATAAATTGTTGTTGAATATGATTGAAGTTCTTCTTTCATTTGATCAAGATTATCTGCAAGATAGAATCCTGGGCAATCACCTGTAAATTGATAAGTTGCATGGACACGTGCTTTACCTCCTTCATTTTCTAACCAGCTAGCAAATGGATAGAGATAACAAACTCCAGGTCTATCTGGATGCATACTGCATGCACCTGCATCATCTAAAAATCTACAAGAGATATGAGTTCCATCTTCTTCTGGAGTTTCATCAGTTTTTCTTTTGAGATTAATTGTAGTCATTGTCGTCATTTGTCCAGAAGGACCTGGTTCATCATATGTAACAGTGAGAGTCTCATTTTTAATAAAATCTGCAGTGTTTTTGTATTTCAAACCTTTTCCGATTGTAATTAAATCATCAGAAGTCAATGGTAATCTACCTTGTCTGTCACAGCAATTATGACAATCAGGCCAAAAACATTTCCATAAAATATATTTTTTTTCAGAATTAAGATAAGGAACATGAAAAACTACATCTTTAACTTTGATTGCAAAATCAGAGACATCAGTAATTTGACCCAAGACAAATTTTCTCAAAATAGGATCAAAATCCCAATCTTTTTCTAACAAATCTAATGATTCTTGAATTTCTTTTTGAGACAAGTATTCAGTTATAACCACTTTTGCAGATCTTATTAGTGTTGAGTGAAAAAGGAAAATATGCAGCAGCTACAGAGAATAGAAGATTTGTTTGGGCAGAAATTGTATGGCCTTTAATTTTAGAGATTGATGATATTACATTTTCACTAAAACAATTTCAAGAAAAACGTGAAAGAGTATGTAAGGAAAAAGATACAACAATTACAATTGCATCTAGAGGATTAGTTTCATTAGTTCTCAAAGGAATTCTATTAAGAGAAAATAACACATATTCAATCCATTACAAATTAATTCCATATATGAGATTAAGAGCAAAGTGCGATTATGCAACTGCCATTAACGAAGTTAGAATAAAATAATTTTACAGTAGCCCGAGGCAGATTCGAACTGCCGTCTCCGCCTATCCACTCTTGAGATCCAGAGGGCAGAATCCTTGACCACTAGACTATCGGGCTACTTGTTAGAAATTCAAGTAATTTAGAATATAATGATTTGGTGAAAATGGATTTGGAAGAATTTTATCTTGATGCTTGTGCAATACGTTCTAACTCATGTTTTTTCTTTACTGATGGAGAATTAGAATCATTATTGGCTGCAAGGATTAATTGTTCTGCCAAGTGTTCTTCAATTGGTTTAGGATTAGAAAATGTTGCCTCTTTTACAGAATCAGCAATAAACTTCAAAGCCATATCTACTCTTCTGATTGGAGCAACATCTACAGATACATGGTATGTGGTACCACCATAAACAATTCTAGTAGTATCTTCAGTTGGAGCAGAAAATTCTATTGCTTTAACTAAAACTTGAACAGGATTTTGTCCTGTTTTTAATTCAATAATATCAAAAGCAGTTCTTACAGTATTAACTAATTTAGTTTTTTTACCAGTCATTCTACCAGTATTTTTTGCATATTTTTTTCCAAAGTGCATTGATTTGTTGATTAATCTTTCAACAATGTTAACATCGGCTTTGTTGAATCTCTTTAGTGCAGAACGACCAAAAGTGTAAGGTAATACTTGTTTTCTTAAAGAGATAGCAGTTTTTAATCCAGGATCTACAACTTCAACATTAGATAAATCCCATTTTCTAAATAATAGTAAATTCTTTGTTTCAGCCATTTCTATCTCCTTGGTTTTTCCTTCTTTCCAATTACTAATTCATGAAGTGATGTACCGTTAACTTTAGAAACTTTGAATCTAACACCAGGAATATCTCCCATTGCACCACCTTGTGTTGCACCCATACCTTCAATGGTAACCTCATCGTGTTCATCAATGAAATTCATTGCACCGTCTCTTGGCAAAAATGCGGTTACAGATTTACCATTTCTAATTAATTGAACTCTTACACATTTTCTAATAGCAGAGTTTGGTTGTTTTGCTGCAATACCAACTTTTTCTAAAACAATTCCACGTCCTTGTGGTGCACCACCTAAAGGATCTGATTTTTTATCAATACCAAGTTTTCTTCTTTTGTATGTAGAGATTGCCCAACGTTGTTTTTTCTTTTTAATGGTTAGTACTCTACCTGCAAATAATCCTAATGGTGATTTTCTCATATCCTATAGCTCCATGGTTGCCCTTTCAGGACTGTTAATCAATACACTTCCAATATCAAAATATCGTTTAGCTAATAATCTTGCTTTTTCAGCATTTCTACCTTCTCTGCCAACTACAATTCCTTTCTTTCTTGGGTCTACCATAACAATTGCCTGTTTTGTTCCGTCTGCTCGTGTATTTATTTTTACTTCAGAAATTAGTTTATTATTTAATAAATTAGTTAAGAATTTTGCTGGATCTTCATCGTATTCTACCAACTCAACATTACGTTTAACCATATTTTGTAAAGATTTGATATGCATTCCACCCTTACCAATTGCAAGTCCCATCTTACCTGTATTTACTACAAAAATTACTCTATCCTGTTTTTCATCCTCAATACAATCTCTTGCAACTGCACCAGTAACATTTTGAAATAATGACATCATTCGCATTTGATCAGTTGAAAGTTTAATGGCTTGTGTCATAATAATTCCTATTTATATCCAAACCAGAAATGTCTCATTTAAACTTAGGTTAGAGAAAACAGAGTTAGACATTTTTTTCCTCAGTTTCTGTATCTTTTAAAATTGATTTGATGTTTCCCTCATCTATTGCTGTAAATGAAATTGTTGAAATTCTAAATTGTAAGCCACACAATCTACCTAGTGCAACTGAAGTTCCTTGAAAGTTTACTAGAGGTACTTTTTGTTTTTTTGCATCAGATTCAATTTTCTCAAGCATTTCTTTGTCTACTGATTGAGATAATACAATTAACTTGGAATTATTTACAGAGTTCAAAACTTCTTTACTACCCATAGTTAATTTATTCTCCTTACGGGCATCCTTTAGTGATTTTTCAAGTATTTTACTCATGTATTTTCCTTATCACGATCGTCTTGACAGGGCTTTATAGGTTTATTGAAAAAATATTTCTAAGTATTATAAATCATTTAAAAATTATTTTTAATTTTTATAAAATCAATCAACAATTATTGATGATGAAATTGTAGGACTCAAGGGTATTAAATTATTTAACGAATTCCACACATAGGTTTCTAAAATAAAATGATCAGATTTTTCAGGAATCCATGATTGGGAAATATCTAAAATTTGATTAGGAGAAAGTTTTCCCTGAATCCAAGATAAAGAAAGTACAGAATTATCAGAATTTTTAATTTGGAAAAAATAAATAAATTCTTGATCATAATTTAATTGATTTTCAATTGTTCCAACTATTTGCATTTGTGTTTCTGAAATAATGGAGTCTAAGGGATTACCAAAACTATCAGAAAAAGAAATTGATGAAGTCTGTATTCGATTAATTGATGAAAGTGAATAATCTACAGTAGCAGATGTTTCAACAGATATATCATCATATTTTGAAAAAGGTTTTGGCAATGTATGATCATCGTATTTTGCAAAAATACTATCTCCAGGAACTGCATAAAGTCGATTTCCACTAGAAGTATTTGTTGATAAATTAATATTTGCTATAAAGTCACCAGAGCGTTCAGATGTTTCTGTTGCAATAACTTGTATGCCACCACTATCAGAATCTGAAAAAACTTCTATTGTAATTGTATCAATTGCTTCAGGATTCAAATTCATATCATTATCAATTACACGAATTTCAACTGAATCACTTGTAAGAAAAATATCTTTTGAAAATTGTATTACACCCATATTCCATGTAATTGGAACAGATTCTGTTAACACAACACCATCTGCAAATTCAAAAGATATTGTAATTGAATCATCATTTTCAACTTCTAAAAATCCATTTGTTGGTCCATTGCCAGAAGTATTAGGATTTGTATCAAAATTTCCGTCACCATCAACATCATGTAAAAAACCTGAAAGAATTATTTCACCTGAAAAAATTCCAGAGCCAGACGAAGTTTCAGTTAATCTATATGGTTTTAAAAAATTTTCACCTGATGAAATTTTAATTGGGTGAGAATCGCTTTCACCAATTGAATCGATTTTATTTGAATTACTATTCCAACTTGGTGCATTAATAGAAATTATTATTTTATCAGTCCATGAATATGCAGGTTTGTCTGTATAAATTGGTGCAAAAGGTTTGTCATAATCAGGAAGAGATTCCGCATAAATAGGAGCTAGAATCAAAAAAAATCCAAGTAAAAATTCGTACACAGTATGAATTGGTTAAAATCAGATTTAATGTTTGATGATAAATTTTAGGATTTATCAGTAGGTAAAGAGATAGCTAAAATATTATCTCCACGCAATAAAACTTTTCCAAGACTGAGATGTTTTTCTTCAGTGATATCTTCAGCATTTTCTAAGGTTAGATTCATGTGAATATCAAAATCAATTAAAGTTCCTTCAACAGTTTTTGTATTTCTTAAACGAAGTAAAACACGTTTACCTTGACAACTACTCATCAATGTAGAAATTTCATCAGCCATAATTATCACTTAATTTATTTTTTCTTGCTCACTTGCATGTACAAATCAACAGTACCACTTCCAATTGGAATTTGACTACCAACAATTACATTTTCAGTAATACCTCTAAGTTGTTCAATTTCTCCACCAAGTGCTGCATGTGCAATTGTAGGTACAGTAATTTCAAATGCAGCTCTTGCAAGTACACTATCTTTAGTACCAGCAATTCCATGTCTACCAATTTGTTGCATATAACCTCTAGAGCACATTAAATCAGATACCAACATAATGTATCTATTGTCAACTTCTAAACCTTGATCTCCCAATGTATGATTGAGTTCATCAATTAATGCAAATCTTGCAGCTTCAATTCCCAAAGTTCCTGCAATTTCAAATACATTGTTAGTTCTGACATTTCTTTTATCAATTCCTTGAACCTCTAAAACTTTAGCAATGTTTGAACCAGTAGTTTGAATTACCCATTCATCATCTTTTTGAACCAATGTTACTCGTTCAATATCTGGAACACCTTTAACAGTAGTATTAAGAACTTTATTTCTAATTGCAATAGCAATTGCAGTATCTGCTTCATCCACTAGATTCAAAGTAATTAATTCTCCAGTTACCTCAATTTTGAATTTTTTATTTGATGAAAGTGCGGCTTCAACTTCTGCAACAGAACAACCTCTTTCTCTAAGTCTATTTTCACTTAAAATTAATTTAATGTTGGTAGAATAATCAGTTTCAGTATCTGCAATTAATGCACTAACTTTAGTTTGCAAAACGTTTCTTGCAACTTCAATTGCTTTTTCTCTATTAGTTTTAATATCTTTATTCAAGTATACATCCATAGTTGGAGTAACAGGTTTCTTTCTAGCATCAACAAGTTCAATTAATCTTGGAAGACCCAATGTAACGTTTCTTTCTTTAATTCCTGCAAAGTGGAATGTTCTCAAAGTCATCTGGGTACCAGGCTCACCAATGGATTGTGCAGTTACAATTCCTACTGCTTGTCCAGGTTCTACTCTAGCTTTATCATAAAGTGAAAGACCTTTCTTACATACTGTTTCAACCCCAGACTTGCTAAGACCAGATTTGTTTAATGCATCAGTTACAAGTTTGGTTAATCTCGGACTAAATGTTTTAGTGTATTTTTTTGTTAGTGTTTCAATTTCATCTTTTGTTGCTTTTGCTCCGGAATCAACCATAGCTTGGGATGCAGCTAATCGACTTGGGTTAAAGGCTTCACCGTGATCACTTTTTTGTACATCAATTCCGTCTTCACCATAAAGGAATTGTACAATGTGACCGTGTGGATCTCTAACAGTTCCATCATATTCTAATCTAATGTGTTCTAATGCGTTAATCAATCTACGTTGCATGTAACCACTTTGTTGGGTTCTGACTGCAGTATCTACAAGTCCTTCACGGCCACCCATTGCGTGGAAAAAGAATTCTAATGCAGATAATCCAGTTCTATAATTAGATTTCACAAATCCATGTGCATCAGGATTACTATCGTGTTCCTTGTAATGAGTTAATGCACGGTTTGCATATCCATCATTCATTCTGTTACCTCTTCTAGACTGCTGACCTAATGCACCAGCCATCTGACCTACGTTAAGTGCTGAACCTCTGGCACCAGTGGTAGCCATAATTTTTCCAGCATTACCGTCATCAAGTGAATCGTTAGCAGTATCACCGGCTTTTACTCTGGCTTTACCTAATTCATTAACAATGTAAGCCTCTAATGCTTCTTCAGCTTTCATACCTCTTGTAAGTTTCAATGTTCCTTTTTCGTATTGATCAGTTAAATCAGCTACAACATCATATGTATCACTAATATCATCTAGAATTTGTTTTTCATTCTTTTCTGGGACTACAAGATCACCATAACCATAACTGAAACCATAGTGAGTGATGAATTGTTTTACCATAATTAAGATAGAGTTTAGGAAGTTCTTTCCAACAGCGTTACCATAGTCTTTAGTGATTCTGTGTAAGACACTCTCTGGTTCTTCTGCACCAATTGATGTCTTGTCAATTACACCACTGATTAATTCACCGTTTTTAATTACAACATCATTTGCTTTTCCACCAGTACCTTTTGACCATTTTGATGTTAGAGTATAGTTGAAATCACTTGGTAAGAATAATGAGAATAATTGTTTTCCAGTATATGCTGGACCATCCTTTGTTTTAGTACCAGGTTTTGGAAGTGCATCAGCATAACCACCTAGCATTGCATAGTTTGAAAATTCTTGAATTGATAAAACAGTATCATCTTTTGTTAATAGATATGCACCAGTGACAAAGTCTCTTAGTGCTCCAATAATTGGCCCACCATATCTTGGTGAAATTAATTGGTCTTGAACTCTCATCAAAAGAATTGCTTCTGCTCTTGCTTCCTCACTTTGAGGTACGTGAAGATTCATTTCATCACCGTCAAAGTCAGCATTGTATGGTGGACAAACAGATGGGTGTAATCTGAAAGTTTTACCAGGAAGTACTCTCACATAGTGAGCCATAATTGACATCTGATGAAGTGATGGTTGTCTGTTAAACATTACAATATCTCTATCAGCAAGGTGTCTTTCAATCAAATAACCAATTTCAAGTGTTTCAGCAATTGTTGAACGATCTTCAACAAAGTCTAATCTAATTTTTACACCATCTGGTCTTACAATATAGTTAACACCTGGGAATTTTTCAGGCCCATTAATCACTAAAGTTCGCATTCGTTCAATATTCCATTCAGTTACAATTTCAGGAATTGTTAATTTCATTGCAACTTGTTCCGGAACACCAACTTCAGATAAATCCAAGTTAGGATCAGGTGAAATTACAGTTCTACTAGAAAAGTCAACTCTTTTTCCAGATAACGAACCTCTGAATCTACCTTCTTTTCCTTTTAATCTTTGAGTTAATGTTTTTAGAGGACGTCCTGAACGATGATGAGCTTGTGGAATTCCAGAAACTTCATTATCAAAATATGTAGTAGAATGATATTGTAACAAATCTACTAAATCTTGAACAATTAATGGAGGAGTTCCAGCTTCTTTACTTTCTTTTAGTCTTTGATTAACTCTAATGATATCTACCATTTTATGAGTCAAGTCATCCTCAGATCTAATTCCAGTTTCAAGAATAATTGAAGGTCTAACAGTAACAGGTGGAACAGGTAATGCTTGGAGAATAAACCATTCTGGTCTTGCAGTTATTGGATCATAAGATAAAAGTGATAAATCATCATCAAGTATCTGTGAAAATCTTTCTCTTATGGTAATTGGTAATAATCTATGTTCACCAATTTCTGTTTTTTCGACAAAAATTGTTGGTTTTGTAAATACTAATTCGTATTGTGTTTTTCCACAATGAGGACATTCTTTTGCTTTCTTTGCTTTTTCAATAATTTGTTCAGGAATACGTTTTTGAGAAATTACAGTGTAAGCAGCGTGTTTATCTTTAATTTTTTGGAATGCATTCAAATCTTCTTGTGGAACTTTTAATCGTGCACATGAACGACAAGTAGATTGCAATAATTTGTATATGTTATCAATAAATGCAATATGTAATATTGGTTCAGCAAGTTCAATATGTCCAAAATGTCCAGGACATCTAGCTGCAGTATTTCCACAAGTTAGACATTTTTGACCAGGTTCGAGAGTACCTAATCTTCCATCCATTAGACCACCTTGAACTGGCATTCCATCTTCATCATATGTTTCAGGAGCTGTAATTTCAGCAACAGAATATTTTCTAATTTCAGTTGGAGACCAAACAGAAAAACGAATTCCATCGATTGCTTTGATTGCTTGAATAGACATCTTAGAGTTTCTCCTTTATGAGCAATCTTGGTGCAACATTTAGACTTTGCATTTCTTGTAATAGTAATTTGAATGCATATGCTACAGATACAGAAGATACTTTTGCTTTATCCCCACAAACTCTGCAAACATACTTTCTTTGTTTAACATCATGATATGCTACAAGACCACATCTTTCACATACAAAAATATCAGATTTATCAGATTCATCTAACAATCTATCTTTTAGAATCATAGAAGCACCATATGCAATTAAACAATCTCTCTCCATCTCACCAAATCTTAAACCTCCACCTCTAGCTCGTCCTTCAGTTGGTTGTTTAGTTAACATTTGAACTTGTCCACGTGCTCTTGCATGTATTTTATCTGCAACCATGTGATGAAGTTTTTGATAGTATACTACACCAATAAATACATCAACTGGAAATGCCTTACCAGTTCGCCCATCATACATTATTTCTTTACCAGAATATTTGAAATTATGTGCATCCATTACTTCTTTAACTTCATCCATTTTTTCTCCAACAAATGCAGAACCGTCAAATCTCTTTCCACGAAATGATGCAGCTTTACCACAAACAGATTCCATCATCATTCCAACAGTCATTCTTGATGGGAATGCATGAGGATTAATCAAAACGTCAGGAGACATACCTTCAGCAGTATATGGTAAATCTTCAGCTTTTGCTAAAATTCCAAGTACACCCTTTTGTCCATGTCTTGATGCAAATTTATCACCAATTTCAGGAATACGCATGTCTCTTGCTCTAATTTTATACATTTTTCCACCTTCATTAGATTGAGTCATTACAACAGTATCAATTACACCAGTTTCAGATGGTCTTACACCGATTGATGTATCTCTTCTGTATGGGCCAGATGATTCAAATTCTCTATATTCTTCCATGAATCTTGGAGGACTAGTTTTACCAATTAAAATATCTCCACCTTTAACTGGAGACTCAGATGCTACAACACCATCCTCTTCTAATAATCTATATGCTCGTTCACCTTTGTAACCTCTAATATTATCTTCAGCATTTGGAATTTCAAAACTATCACGCATTCCACCAGGATATTGTTTTGCTTCAGCATCATAAATTCTAAAGAAGAAAGTTCTACCTAATCCCCTATCAACAGAAGCTTTACTGAGAACAATTGCATCCTCAATATTATAACCATCAAATGGCAATACTGCAACTACACAATTCTGACCTGCTGGCCTATCTTCTAATCCCAAAAGTTTCATTGCTTTAGTATTAACAGCTGGAACTTGAGGATAAAGCATAAGATGTTGTCTAACATATGTACTAGTGTTCATCATTGGTGTTGAAAAGCCTAAACTTTGTTTTGCCATTGCAGATTCATATGTATTTCTTGGAGATTGATTATGTTCAGGATATGGAATTATGGATGCACCTGCACCTAGAATGGAAGGTGGGAATACTTCAAGATGAGTGTACTTTTTAGTTTCTTTTTCATCTAATGTAACATAACAATTTTCTTCTTCATTTGCATCAATCATTTCTAAAACACCCATTCTTAAAAGATCAGTCCAAGAAAGTAGTTTCTTTGTAATTTTATCTAAAAGATCTTGAGTTAACAATGGTTTGTTATCTTTGATAATTATTAATGGTCTCAAAACTCTTCCAGCATTACAATTTACGTATAATCTTCTTGTTGCTTCATCATGTTCATCAGATTTATGGAATGAAACACCAACATGAGGATGAATTTTTGAATTTCTTCTAAGATCTCTAAGAGATTCAGTTAACTCAAGTCCATCTTTATAATAACCAATTAAACGACCATCTACAAATATTCTAGTTCCATCCTTTTTCAAATCATCTTTTGCATCAAAGAAATGTACAGTTCCAAGATCATATAGTTTTTCAACAATTTCTTCAGAAGGAACGTTTACTGAAATAATTCCTGATAGTGCAAGATTCTTTACTAAACCACAGTTTGAACCTTCAGGTGTTTCACTAGGACAAATTCTTCCAAAGTGGGTGGCATGCAAGTCTCTTGCCTCAAAGTTTGGTTGAGTTCTACTTAGAGGTGATTGAATTCTTCGGAGGTGACTAATTGTTGAAAGATAATTTGTTCTATCAAGCAATTGTGTAACTCCAACACGTCCACGACCCCAGTTTCCTGTTGCAATGGCATTGTTTAATTTATCAGTAATAATTCCAGGACGAATAGCTGCAGCAACTGCATTAATTCCACGTTTTTGACCTGAACGTTCTAATTGATATTTCATATCCCTAACTAGATTTCTAAATGCAGTTCTAAACAAATCTGCAAGCATTTGTCCTGCAAATTTGATTACTTTATTTCCATAATGATCTTTATCATCTGGAGTAATCCAACCAAGTTTTAATTCTAATAATTTACAAGCAGCTTCGCCTAAAAATTGTGCTTTTTCTTTTCTATTTTCTGGATGTTTACCCAAGTGTGGCAATAGACCCCAATCAAGTAAAGTTTCAGCACGTTTAATTTGGAATTCTTCTAACATTCCAGGTGCAATTCTTTTACTGATGTAAACAATTGCATCTTTTGATGTAGGAACATCACCTGCTTTTTCAAATGATCCTTCTAATTCATCTTGAAGATCATCTACTAAAGAAACTACTGCTGCAATTTCTTTATCAGATTCTAATCCTAAAGCTCTCATTAAAGTGACAACTGGAATATCAACAGGTGAACCAGGAATTCTAGCTACAATTAATCCATCATTTTTCATAACAAGTTCTAATTTTGCACGATATCCAACAATGGATGAATAAACTTTAGCTTTGAAAACAGTATTTCCACCAACAAGTTCTCTATCAACAATAATTTTATTGTAAGAAAGATCCTCTAATCCAACAATAACTCTTTCAGATCCATTAATTATGAAATAACCACCAGGATCATTTGGATCTTCGCCATGCTCTATTAATTTTTGATTAGAGAAATTATTTAAAATACATGCATTAGATTTTGCCATTACTGGTACATCACCAATATGGACAAATCTAGATTCTAAAATTTTTCCATCTTCAATAACACTAGCTTCCATCATTACAGGGGCAGAGTAAGAAACATTTCTCAATCGGGCTTCAGCTGGAGTAATATGAGTAATTGAACCATCAAGTTCCATCATTCGTGGTTGTTGAAGTTTAACTTTACCTAATTGGATTTTATATGGATATTCAGCATTTTCAATATCAATTTGCCCAACTTCATTGATAATACTTTGTAATCCTCTTTCTAAAAATTCATCAAATGAGTTTAAGTGTTGTTTTGCAATACCCTCTCGTTTTAAAATATCTTGAATAACTGGCCAACGTTTGTTAGAAGGATGAGTCAATTCTAAATCTCCACCACGTATCTATAGTAAAGACTTTCACCAGCAGTTGAACTTGTTCTGGTAATTTTTATCATGTCTCCAGGTTTAATACCTAATCCCATAATTGCAGGATCATTAACAAAAATTAATGGTAATTCAGTTGGTTTACAATTATATTTTTTTAAAACTTCCTCTGCTTCAGATTTTGAAATAATCTCATGCTTTGGAACATACACATGATCAGGTACTAAGATTTGATTTTTCTTAATTGCCATTCAAGAAACCTCCAGATCGAACATTAAATGTAATAGTAAATAATACACACAAACTGAAAAAAATCACGTTCGGGTTAATATATATCTAATCTGAAACTTCAAATCAAGAGATCAGTTTTTCTTATTAACTCTATTTGCAATATTTGCAGCAATTCCACCTGCAGCAATTCCATTATCAATATTTACTACCGATAATCCTAATGAACAACTTTGTAACATGGATGCCAAAGCTGCAATTCCTTTCTCACCATATCCATACCCAACAGATGTGGGGATTCCTATAATTGGGATATCCACCATAGTTGAGACCAGGGTTGCCAAAGCACCTTCCATTCCGGCTGCAACTATAATACAATCAACATCCTCTTCAATCATTTTTTTCAAAATTGGGAATATTCTTTGAATTCCAGCAACACCCACATCATAACTTGTAATACACTTACAATTCATTGCCTGACACATGATCCTTGCTTCTTCAGCTACCCCAATATCAGAAGTTCCTGCTGTTAAAATGCCAACTTTTCCATCTTGAAATTTAATTGGTTTTTTAAATATCAGTATAGTTGAAGAGTTTCTCCCAGTTTCAATTTTTACATTTAATTTTTTTACAAACAAAATCAATTTCTTATAATCATCTTTTTTGATTCTTGAAACAACGACTAAATTTGTTTTTTCTAAAGTTTTTTTAATAATTTTTTTAATATCATCTAATTCTTTTGTTTCTGCAAAAATTACTTCGGGTACCCCTCTTCTTTTACTTCTATTAACATCAATTTTTGCAAAATTTTCTACCTCTTCAATAGAATATAGTGTTAAAAGTTTTTTTGCAACTTTTGTAGAAATTTTTCCAGACTTAACAGATTCTAAAATTTCATTGATTTTCAACAAATACTATAATTGATATCTATACTAAAATGCTTAGATTTCAATACCAGAAATTGCATCTTTGACATTAGCGACACCTTTGTCAAACATAGTTCTTTCTTCATCATTAAGATCCAATTCAATAATTTTCTCTACACCATTTTTACCAATTACAGCAGGTACACCAATTGTAACATCAGAATGACCATATTCACCATCAAGATAAGTTGCAACTGGAATAACTTGTTTTCTATCTCTCACTACAGTTTCAACAATTGCAGATATTGCATTTCCTGGTGCATGTACTGTAGCACCCTTTAGTTCAATCACTTTAGCTGCAACTTGTTTTGTATTTTGAACAATTTCATCTAGCTTTTCTTTTGGTAAAAATGACGACAATGGAACTCCTGATACAGAAGAGAATCTTGGTAATGGAAGCATATTTTCTCCATGTTCTCCAATAACTAATCCTCTAATAGAATCTCTAGAATAACCAGTGGATTCATGAATGAATTGTCTAAATCTGGATAAATCTAACATTCCACCCATTCCAAATACTCTACTTCTATCAAATCCCGATACTTTTTGAGTAATGTATGCCATTGGGTCTAATGGATTTGAAACTGGAATAATCATGGAATCATCTGCATATTTTTTTATATTTTCTGTTACACTTTTTACAATTGAAGCATTAATTTTTAGTAAATCCATTCTTGTCATACCAGGTTTTCTGGCAGAACCTGCCACTACCACAACAATGTTTGATCCTCTAATATCCTCATAATCATTTGAACCCTTAACTTCCACATCAATACCTTGTTCAGATAACATATGGTTGATATCCATGGCTTCACCTTGTGGTAATCCTTTAGCAACATCAAGTAACAAAATTTGATCATCTAATTTCTTTAATGCAGAAAATAAGGCTGCATCTCCACCAACTTTACCAGATCCAATAATGGTAATCATAGAAATCAGTGTTAAATTTGAAATTATAAATCTAATGAAATGAACCAAATATTAGGCGAATTTATAAGCATTTTTACTAATTTTTAATCATGGTTATTGTTATTGATCCACAAATTGCAGGGGTGTCAGGAGACATGCTATTATCTTCTTTAATTGACTTGGGTGCAGATAAAAATGAAATCATTGAAGGAATTAAAAAATCTGAAAAATTTCTTTCAAATTCTACTATTAAAAAAATAGATTTCCAAAAAATTCAAAAATATGGAATTGAATCAACTGAATTGGTTTTAGAAATTGATGAAAACGTATCTAAAAGAAAAGGTATTGAAATCAAGAAAGCTATTTTAGATTCAGTAAATGAACTTAATCTTTCAATTAAAGCAAAAACATTTGCAGAATCATGTATTAATTCTCTAATTTCATCAGAATCCAAAATTCACGGAATCGATGAAGATTCGGTTCATTTTCATGAAGCTTCCAGTATTGATACACTAATAGATATTGTAGGCGTCACAATCGCTTGTGAAAATTTGAAATTATTTGAAGAAAAAATTGTTTGTTTACCTGTTTCCGTTGGAGGTGGGACTGTAAGTTTTTCACATGGAACCATGTCCAATCCAGCAAGTGCGATTCTTCAGATTTTTAAAAATTCTAATTTGAATATTCAGGGTAATGATTCAAAAGAAGAATTAACAACACCTACAGGAGCCTGTATTTTAACAAATTTAACAAATAATTCAATTAAATATTATCCTTCAATGAATATCACCTCAATTGGTTATGGAGCAGGTCAAAAGAATTTTGACACCTTTTCAAATGTATTAAAAATTATTCAAGGCATTGAAAATAACTCTAGAAAAGATTTGGTAAAGATTCTTGAAACAAACATTGATGATGTTTCTGGTGAAATCTTAGGTCACTTAATTGAAAAAATTATGGATAAAGGTGCAAAAGATGTATCAATTTATCCAGGAATTACTAAGAAAGGAAGACCAACAAATCTTGTTTGTGTTATTTGTGATGAGAGTATAGTTGAAACAATTATTGATACTCTAGTATTAGAAACGGGTACTTTGGGTATTCGAATTTCAGATTCTAATCGCATAATTGTTCCTAGAACAAATCATAGTTTTTCATTAACTTTTGATGATAAATCCTTTGAAGTGAATTATAAAAAATCATTGTATAAAGGAAAAACTCATTTTAAAATAGAATTTGATGATTTAAAAAATATTTCAAATTCATTGGATAAATCAATAATAGATGTAGAAGCATTTTTGAGAAAAGAGATTGAAAAAAGGGATAGGATATAATGAATAAATTAAATGAGTTAGTAAATTGGTTTGCAGATAAAAATAAAGTAATTATTGCATTATCGGGGGGAGTAGATAGTGCAGTTGTGGCATATGCTGCGTTTCAAGCATTAGGAAGTTCTGCTATTGCAGTTACTGCAGATTACAAAACACTATCAAAAGAAGAACTTTTTTCAGCAAAACAGGTATGTTCAGAGATAGGTATTGAACAGATTTTTTTAGATTACAGTGAACTTGAAAATGAAGAATTTGTGAAAAACGATTCAGATAGATGCTTTCATTGTAGAATGGAATTAGGCGAACATCTTATGGAATTAGCTAAAAAACAGGATGTAAAAGTAATAGTTGATGGCACCAATCTTGACGATTTAGGGGATTATAGACCTGGAATTCAAGCTCTCAGGGAAAATGGTATAAGAAGTCCTCTTGTAGAAACTAAATTTTTGAAATCTCAAATTAGAGATATTGCAAAATCTGTGGGATTATCAGTATATGATAGACCTTCTAACTCTTGCCTAGCATCTAGAATTCCTTGGGGTCAAAGGGTAACTGCTGAAAAATTAACTCGGATTGAATTTGGAGAAACTCTTGTCAAACAACTCACCAATCTAAAACAAGTTAGAGTTAGAGATTATGATGGCTCTGCCAAAATAGAAGTAGATAAAAAAATGATCTCAATATTTGATGACAATATTATGAATCAACTAAATCAAAAATTAAAAATAATTGGATTCACTTCTGTGGAAATTGATAAAGACGGATACAAGCCTGGAAAAATTAACGTGATTCCAAATTGATTTATCTTGATAATGCAGCATCAACACAAATTCATGATGATGTGTTAAATTCAATGTTACCATATCTAAAAGAACAATATGGGAATCCATCATCCATACATCGCTATGGAAGATTAACTCGAAAAGCAATTCATAAGGCACGAAAACAAATTGCTTCTTTAATTAATGCAGATCCTGCAGAAATTTTGATAACTTCTGGAGGAACTGAATCTAATAATACAGCACTAATTGGAATTTCATCACAATTTCCAGATAGCCAAATTATTACATCTTCTATTGAACATGATGCAATTTTAGAGCCATGTAAAAAACTAAATTCAAAAGGATTCCAAGTAGATTATCTACCAGTAAACAAGTTTGGAATGATTGATATATCAGATTTGGATAATACTCTTTCTAAAAAAACTAGTCTTGTTTCAGTAATGTTTGGAAATAATGAAGTTGGTACAATTCAACCAATTTCAGAAATTGCTAAAGCATGCCATGAAAAAAAAGTTGTTTTTCATACGGATGCAGTTCAAGCGGTAGGCAAAATTCCTATTGATGTAAAAAAATTAGGCATAGATTTACTATCAATTTCATCTCATAAACTTCACGGGCCAAAAGGAATTGGTGCACTATACATTAGAGATGGGGTAAAAATAGATCCTATTATTTTAGGAGGCGGTCAAGAATTTAGATTAAGATCAGGTACTGAAAATGTTGCCAGTATTGTAGGATTTGGTCAAGCATGTGAAATTGCTCAAAATCATTTAATTGAAAATATGTCATCAATAAAAAAACTTCAGACATTGTTAGTCAAAAAAATTTTAGATGAAATTCCAGAAGTTTCTTTCAATGGCCACTTGGAATCACGTTTATCCAATAATGCCCATTTTACTTTTCTTGGAGTAAATGGAGAAGATCTCATTATCAAACTTGATGAATATGGAATTGCTGCATCTACAGGATCAGCATGTTCAGTTAATACTCAAAAAGCTTCTCATGTTTTAGAAGCAATGGGTTTTTCTCTTGAACAAATTACAGGTTCCCTACGTCTAACTGTAGGAATTTTTAATACTGAAAATGAAATTAATGAAACTGTAAATATTCTCAAGAAGACAGTAAAAGAACTTCGTGCAGTTTCTCCATTTAAAGAAAAATATTCTTTTGGATCTAAAAATTAAATTTTAATTTGAAATTTATTTCTTGTAAATAAAATTGATGTAATTATTCCTATTGTTAAAACTATCATTGCAATTGTACCAAATTCCGGAATTACATACGTTCCAATAATTTGAATTTCTGAATCACCTTCTTCGAATTCTATGGTTATGGTTCTAATATCAGAATACAATGTTGGTTCTTGATATGTTGTCTGCACATTATCTATAAGAACAATGAATATGTCATCCTTACCATCTTGTTTTTCAGCATCTATGTATTTTCGCGGTAAATCTAAAACAAGTTTCCCATCATGTTGGGATTCAATAGTTATTACTAATCCAAAAATATCAGGATCAATTACTAAATCCTTTATTATTCCACCTTTTATAACATATTTCACATCAAATGTTCCACTATCACCAGCATTCACTTCAAAATTATCAATTGTTTCTAACACTTGTGATTTTGGTATGAATGTAAATTGTGTTTCAGCAGCATTTGCTGAACCATATACTACTTTTATTGTATAATCTCCAGAAGTTTTCCATAGAGGTCCTTGTGCAATTAGTGTATGGAAATAATTTCCATCTCGAGACACTTCAATTTGTGCTATATCTATTAAATTACATGCATTGGTAAATTCTGAACAATCTCCTTCAAATAATTGCATGGTAATTTGTGTGTCACCAATAATTGTGGATATATCTCCTGAAATTAGAATAGTATCACCTTCATCATAATCATTATCGTCTGTTTGGACTGAAATTAGAGAATCTTCTGCAAAAGCAGTTCCACTAACAATAATTGTTAAAATCATTAAAGTAAAAAAT
>Ga0209362_1001543_pt1 | contig 18178 bp, 8 predicted proteins | sample SaaInlV_165m_DNA_FD_184680 | JGI IMG/M metagenome (GOLD analysis project Ga0209362, IMG submission 184680) | Marine microbial communities from expanding oxygen minimum zones in the Saanich Inlet - Saanich Inlet SI037_S3LV_110m_DNA (SPAdes)... | ecosystem: Environmental > Aquatic > Marine >...
TTCGTCGAGAGGTCGATGCTTCGGGTTCCATGGAAGCCGCCGATGGTTTTAATCAACAAGCCTTTGATATCCTGACAAGCCCCAAGGCTCGAGATGCCTTTGATCTCGATGCCGAGCCACGAAAACTTCGCGAACGCTACGGATTCATGCCTGCCTACAAGGCACCCACCCCCGATCGTTGCGGAGTACCCGCATGGAGCCAGCGAATGCTCTTGGCTAGAAGATTGGTCGAGGCCGGCGTACGTCTGGTGACTGTCGACCTGCGATGGTGGGATACGCACGTCAAAGGGTACGAAACTATGCGAGATGGCTTCCTGCCGAGGTGGGACCAAGCCTATTCCGCCTTGTTGCAGGATCTTGAGGATCGTGGTTTGTCCGATAACGTAATGGTCGTGGCATGGGGAGAGTTTGGCCGTACGCCCAAGGTGAATTCCACGGGAGGGCGCGACCACTACCCGAACGTATTCAGCGCTTCCGTATCCGGTGGAGGCATCCAAGGCGGGCGGGTCATCGGTGAATCCGATTCGAAAGGCGCCGAACCCAAGGAACGCCCCGTGCAACCTCAAGATGTCTTGGCCACGATGTATCGGCATCTCGGCATCGACTTCAACAAGTATTACCTCGATCATGGTGGTCGTCCCGTTCCCGTTCTGCCTTTCGGGGCGCCGATCGACGAGTTGTTTTCTTAGTTTTACCACCGACCTATCTTGAAAAAAGGTACAATCATCTGGCGTTTCCATTGACTCGCTCGCACTTGCTCAAGAAACTTTAGCCACTTATGAATCCCATGCTTCGAATCTGCTTTTTCTCCCTTGTTTCCATTTTTATCTCGGATGTTTTGGGCCAATTGCCTTCAACCCGATTCGACCGACTCTATCCGCCTTCGGCCATGCGGGGCACGGAATTGGAGGTAAAGGTTTCGGGAGTGGACCTAGAGGGCGTGAAGTGGATGAATTTTTCTCATGAGGCCCTCAAAGCGGAGCCTAAAAAGAATGAGGACGGCGAAATCGTGGCCAACGTTTTTCTTTTGAAAGTTGCCGGCGACGCGCCTATTGGTATCCACAAGGCTTGGGTAGGCGGCGGTAAATTCGGGGCGTCGAACTACCGTTCTTTTGTCGTTGGAGATTTGCCCGTAGTCGAAGCGGGTTCTGGAGGAAGTTCGATGGAAAAACCTTTCGAGATGGAACTTGGGCAAACTGCTCTTGGAAAGGCTCCCGCCGGAAAATACGGATGGTTCAAGTTCGCGGCAAAAAAAGGCCAACGGATACTGGCTGAGGTTTCGACCAAGGATATAGACTCTCAGCTAATGCCATCGATCGCTCTTTACGATTCTTCCGGTTTGCAGCTCGATAATGACTCCCAGGGCGGTTTGTTGGACTTTACCGCTAAATCTGATGGTAACTTCTTCGTCCGACTTAACGATTTCCTCTACAAGGGAGGCGATGACTACGTTTACCGCCTCTCGGTTACCACCAGAGCGCGCATTGACATGGTGTATCCTCCCTTGGGCAAAGCGGGAACGAATGCAAAATTTACTATTTATGGCCGTAACATACCCGGTGGGCAACCATCCGAATGGAAGACAAAAAAAGGAAAACGTCTCGAAAAGAAAGAAGTTCAAGTACAACTTCCTACAGGCGATTCTCGCGCCAAGTTGAAATTGACTGATTATCTTGATCCGCGTCGCGCGGCTCTCGATCACCTCGAATATAGGCTCAGTTCCCCGCAAGGCACCTCCGGCGCCGCCTTCATAGGTTATGGAAGCGAGAATCCGATTTTCGAGACTGATTCCGATAATGATCTTCCCGGCAAAGCGCAGAGAGTGAACGTTCCTTGCGAGTTCGTTGGAAAATTTTATCCCTCCGCCGACAAGGACAGGATTAGATTCAGCGCCAAGAAGGGCGACACTTTCCGCATCGAAGTCGTTTCCGAGCGTTTGGGGCGTCCTTCCCACGCATTTCTTCTCCTAGAGCAATTGACGAAAAAAGCCGATGGTAACGAAACCGCCAAGGAAATTGGTAAATCCTTGGAAACCGCTTCCACCTTGGGCGGTCAACTTTTTGATATCTCCACTCGCGACCCTTCGCTGCGATTCGAGGCTTCCGCAGATGGAGACTACCGTATTCTGGTCTACGATCTTTTCAATTCTTCTCCCGATCCACTTAACGTATATCGCCTTTCCATTCGCAAGGAGTTGCCGGATTTTCGTCTCGCTGCCTATGGCATGCTTCCTCCTCCTGTCCCAAATTCTAGTCCCGTTTTTGTGAAATCACCCACGATTCGTAAGGGTGAAGCCTTTCCCTTAAAGGTTCTCGCTCTCAGGCGAGATGGTTTCAAAGATGCCATCGACTTGGAGGTAGTGGGCTTACCAGATTTCGTTTCCTACTCCCCGAAAAGGATACCGAAGGGTGTGGACTCAGTGACTGTTCTTTTTCAAGCTTCCGACAAGTCTACCGATTGGAATGGTTTGTTCTCTATTGCAGGTCAGTCAAAGGTGAGCGGTAAGGACGTTCGCAGGTATTGTCGATTTGCGGACGTTTGTTGGAGTTCTTACAACACACAAGCCAAGATAGCGGTTTCACACATTCAAGTTGTTGAGAAAGCACCTCTGGCTGTCGTTGGTCGAGAAAATACACCCGTTAGGGTTGTTTTCGACGATGCCAAGTTGGCCGAGACTGCCCAAAAGGCTGTCGAGAGCGCAGAAAAAGCTTCTCAAGAGGCAGATAAAAAATTGACGGATGTTCAAGCCAAGTTGAAGGCTCCCTTGGATGCCGAGAGTAAGGCGAAGCAGGAGCTTTCTACAAAAACGAATGAATTGGAAGACAAGGAGAAGGTAAGTGCGGATCTTGCCGACAACCAGATCAAAGCCGCCAAGGAAAAGCTGGCTCAAGCCAAATCGACTCTCACAAAGGCAGATGCCGAAAGCAAGAAGACTGCCGCCGAGCAAAAGACGATAACTGCCGAGGTGGCTAAAGCTAAGGCTTCTTTTGATTCCGCCGAGAAGGTTGCCAAAACTGCTGAGACTCTTTTTACGACAGTTCAAAAAGACGCCAATAAGCCGGAGCCCGAAAAACAAAAGGCCAAACAGGACGCCGATGCCAAGCGCAAGGCGGCGGCAGTTGCCAAGATGGCTCATGAGCAATTAATCAATGCAAAGCTCAATCCGGCTAACCAAAGGATGACTGCAGCGGCAAAAGCTTTGACCGAAGCCAAGACCAAGTCCGATACCGTCGGAAAGGAATTGGCGAAATTGGAAGCCGACCTTAAGAAGTCCGCTCAAGAGATTACCTCCCTGACGGCCGCCGTCAAGCAGGTCGAAAAAAAGGTGATAACCGCCGAAACTGCAGCCGATAAGGCTCGAGCGGATTTGGCTTCCGCGAAAGCCGCTCAGGCAGGCAGGAAGACCGAACTTGAGAGCCGCAAAGTTGAGTTGGCTGAGGCCAACAAGCTCAAGGATACCCCGTCTTCTGATTCGCGAGTATTCGAGACAGCCGTTTCGGGCATCATTAAAATCCCTGTCAAGTTGGACTCAACGGATGATTTTAAGGCCCAAACTAAGATCAAGATATACGGGCATTCCGGATTTTCCAAAGTCAAGGAGATCAATATCGATCCGAAAAAGAAGAATGAGGGAGTGCTGGAGTTGAACCTGGCAAGCGCCAAAATTCCTGCCGGTGAATTTCCGCTTTTTTGTTCCGCTCAAGTCAAAGGGAAATACAAGATGGTTTCGGAGGACGAGGCCAAAAAGGCCACGGAAGATGCCAAGAAGGTGGATGAGCAGTTGAAGGTAGCCAAAGTGAAGTCAACGGAAACTAAGAAGGAGTTCGATGAAGCCAAGAAGAAGTTGGATCAAGACAAAGCCGCCCAAAAGTCTGCCGAAAGTGAATTAGCCAAGGTCAAAACCGATTCAGCCAAGGCCAAGACAGCTTATGACTCAGCAGAAGCCCAAGCCAAGAAGGCCGAGGAAGAAGCCAAGGGCATTCTTGCCGATGCGGCAAAACCGCAACCTGAAAAGGACACGGCTCAAAAGAATTCAGTTGAAAAAAGAAAAGCTGCGAACGATTTGAAACTGGCCTTGGACAAACTTGCTGCTGAGCGACTAAAGCCTGCCGAGCAAAAACTCGCGGATTTGATTAAGTCTATTCCACTTTCCCAAAAGATACTGGCGGAGGCTGAGCAAAAACAGAAGGACAGTGCCGCCGAATCGGAGAAGTTGGAGGCGAAAAAGAAGAAGGTAGATGCTTTTGCCAAGACCTTAAACGATGCTTTCAAGAAACCGAAGGATCTGACCGTAACTCTTTTTACAAACCCATTTACTCTGAAAGTGCGTAATGCGCCTGTCGAAGTTAAGCCTTTGGGTGCTCTAACCGTTAAGGCCGGCGATAAGCTGTCGCTCGACGTTGCGATTACACGTCTCTTCGGATTTTCCGACCAAGTCAGTTTCAAGGTCCTTCCGCCTAAGGGAGCCAAGGGAATTTCCGCCAAAGCTTTCAACGTCGTCAAGGATGGTTACGGAGCTACTTTGGAACTCTCCAGTAGCACCGCCACTGCGGCAGGCGATTACGAGTGCGAACTTCAAGGAACGTTGAGGTTCAACAACCAGAACGTCACCATTAAGGAATCATTCGTTTTGAAGGTGGAGCCTCTGCCTGAGAATAAGGCGGGTTGAGCTAAGACTTGTTAGATATAATATATTTTTGGGCCAAGCAGACTTCCAATATGAAAACTTTTTCTATTTTTACATCACTCATTTTCTTTTACGGAAATCTCTTGGGAGCAGGTTTGGAGGTAAAGGAAGTCAAGCGGGACAAGCCGATCGACTTCCAGTCTGAAATTTTGCCCATGTTGCGAAGCAATTGCTTGGCTTGCCACAATCGTACGCGTTCCAAGGGCGACGTTATCTTGGAGACGCCTGCGGATATTAGAAAAGGTAATGACGATGGGTCTTTTGTTGAACCGGGAAACGCCGCCGATAGTTTTCTTTTCAGTATTTCCGCTCATCTTGAGGATTCCGTTATGCCACCTGCCAAAAATAAGGTTGGCGCCAGAAACTTGAAGCCGGAGGAGCTCGGATTGCTCAAGTTGTGGATAGAGCAGGGAGCCAAGGGAGAAATGCGAGCCGCCTTGCCTGTGGTTTGGCAATCCTACCAACGTGAGACACCTCCAGTTTATGCGGTGGCAGCTGGACCTCATGGACGTTTTGCCGCGGCTGGTCGCGGCAACCAAATTCATCTTTACGATGCTACTGTAGGGGAAATGGTAACTAATCTCACCGATCCGTCTCTCGCCAAGTTCGGTTTCTACGGTAAGACGGATGCCGCCCACTTGGACGTCGTCAATTCACTTGCCTTTCATCCCGCCGGAGACTTGCTCGCCTCGGGAGGATACCGAAATCTCAAGCTCTGGCGTCGAACTCCTCCCGCCAAGATAAAGGAGTTCACCGCCAAGGCTTTTGATGACGTTCGAGCCGTGAGTCCCGACGGTAAGTGGCTCGCCACGGCCGAAGAAAACAATCAAACTAGCCTCTGGGATCTCGTGCAAGGTAAACGCGTGCGGTCCTTAAGCAAGCCGCAAGCCCTTGTGAAAGGTCTCGCCTTCTCGGTTGATTCCTCTCGCTTACTGACGGGTGCCACTGATGGTTCCGTCCGCCTTTGGAACGTATCCGACGGCAAGCTCGTTGCCGAAATTGTTCATGAACAGGGTGTCGGGTCTGTTTCGATCTTGGGGGAAGGTGGAAAATGGCTCGCCTCCGCTCATACCGACAAAATTATTCGAATATGGGAACTTTCGACTGAGAAGCCCGGCGAAGTGAAACTTCTAAAGGAGCTCAAGGGTGCCACTGGGGATATTCTAGCCCTCCTTTCTATGCCCAATAACTCCAAACAGGTTCTCTCCGCCTCAAAGGACAATCAAATTCGCCTCTGGAACGCCGAGTCCGGCTCTGTTCTGCGTACCATCAACGCCGGAACTACGATAGTTCGAATCGAGGTCTCTCCCGATGGACAACGCATTGCCTCAACGGGTGGAACCAGCCAAGTTCGCCTCTGGAATGCTTCCGATGGCAAACTTGTCGCCGACCTCAAGGGCAACCCGTATCTCGCTCGAGAAGCAACCCGAGAGGACGCTGAACTCGCTTTCGCCAAGGCCGAACTGAAATACTTTACCGACGAACTCAAGAAACGTGGCGATGAAAAGAAAAAAGTCATCGATCGCAAGACTAAGGCCGAGAAAGACCTGAAAGAAGCCGAAGGCAAGCCAATTGCCGAGAAAAAAGCCGCCTCCGACAAGGCCCGAATTGAACGCGACGCCGCCGACAAGAAGGTCGAGGAAACCGAGAAAAAGGCCGAGGAAGCCGAAACTGCCTTCAAGGAAAAGGAAGCCGTTTACAAGGACGCCGATGCCAAGGCCAAGGCTACTGCCTCCAAGCTAGCGTCTCCCGAGGCTGCTGAGCGTACGGCCAACCAGAATCGTGAGGCCAAAAAGCGCGACTTGGCCGCCAAGAAGACCGCTCGCGACAATCTTATGAATGCCAAGCTGAATCCCGCCAAGCAAAAGGCGGAACAAGCCCAGAAGGCCCTTGCCGAAGCGGAGAAAAAGCGAAAGGAAGCCGAAGGCAAGGAAGATCAAGTTTCCGCCGCCGATAAGGTCCTTTCCGCTGCCAAGACCAAGAAGGATGCCGCCGACAAGGCTAAGACCTCGGCCGAAGCGGAGGTCAAGAAGGTGGAGGCTACTCTTGCAGCTTCCGAAAAAGCCCACAAGGATTCCGAGAAACAAGCTGCCGAGGCGAAGACCGTCGCCGACAAGGCTCGCAAGGATCGCGACGATGCCGCCAAGGTTTTTGCTGACGCTAAAAAGCTTTTCGATGAGGCTAACAAGGCCAGAAACGATGCCAATAAGGCTAAGACTGACGCCGGCGCTGACGCCAAGAAAAAGGAAGCAGCGTTAACGAAGGCCGAAAAGGAATACTTGGACATCGAGAATCCCCGTGCCCAGTTCGAGCGGGAATTAAAGCGAGCCGGCCAAGATCTCGTAAAGGCCGAAGCCAAGGAAAAGGAGTACGAAGGTTTCAAGGTTGCCGCGGAGGAATTGGAGAAACGCGAGACCGAGGAAAACAAGGCGGCCAAGGAGGTTTCGTTAAAGGAGAGCCAAATATCCGTTCGCGATATAGTCTTTACTTCCGACTCTTCCGCTCTCCTTACGGCGGGCGACGGCAAATACGCCCACCTTTGGAGCTCATCTAATGGCAAGCAACTTGAAACCTTGCAATTGGCCGAAGGTGGAACTTCCTGCATAGACCATGGCCCCGAAGGTACCGTCCTCATCTCCAAGGACGATAACCTTGCTCTTTGGGATGTCTCACGCACCTGGGAACTCGAAAAGGTCTTCGGAGGAGACGTCGCCTCCTCGCCTATAATTAACCGCGTCACCGCCCTCGAGTTCAGCCCCGACGGCAAAACTCTGGCTTCCGGCGGCGGCGACCCTAGCCGCAGTGGCGAAATTCTTATTTGGAACCTATCTGACGGCAAACTCCTCTCCAACCTTCCTGGTGTTCATAGCGACGTCGTTACGGGTCTGGACTATTCCGCTGACGGCAAGCTTCTCGCCTCGGGCGCAACCGACAAGTTCGCCCGAGTAACCGAGGTCAAGAGCGGAAAGCTCGTGCACTCTTTCGAGGGTCATACCCATCATGTAATGGGGGTTGCAATCCAAGCCAGTGGAAGAATCCTCGCCAGTGTTGGAGCGGACAAGGAAATCAAGACTTGGAACGTAGTGAACGGCGACCGGACAGGAAAGGTCGGAGGTTTCAATAAGGAAATTACTTCCATTCACTATGTAGGATATGGTGATAATGTTCTTATAACTGCCGGAGACAAACGGGTTAAGCTCATGCGGGCCGGAACTGGTAATCCTGCCAATGTTCGTGACCTCTCCGGGGTATCTGACGTCATGCACTCCGGTGATGTTTCGCGAGATGGAAAGACCGCAGTAGCAGGTGGTGAAGACGGTGTTCTTCGCGTCTGGAACATAGCTGACGGAAAAGTTCTTCGAACTTTCGAGCCTCCTACCAAAGAAGAACCAGATGGCCTTACGGCGAATTGATGGATTTGGTCGACATCCCCAGACTTGATTCTGCGAGTTCTTTCGCGAAACTGGAAATTTCGAAACTATTCTTCCTTAAGCGTGGAAAGCATATCGATGTCTAAGTACTTTTTTACCGTCCTGCGATCGATACCGAGACGCCTAGCCACTTCCTCGTACTTCCCCGTCTTTGCGTAGACAAGGGTGACGTAGCGACTTTGGAGTTCTTCTAGAGGAATAGTCCCCTCAGTGAAGTCGTTCGCAAGCAGTTCTGCCTGCGAATGGGGAACCGATAACTCTTCCGGATGGTATTCACGGTGAATGAGGATGTTGCGCACGCATTGTTGAAGTTCTCTAAAGTTGCCTGGCCAAGTGTAGTCCGAACCAAGCTTGCGATTTATCCAATCGCAGGTTTCGTCAGCAAGTCCAGACGCTTCGTCGAGACCTGCTACTCGTCCGGCGACGAATTCGACGAGGTGTTTGAGTTCGCCCGGAGAATCTCTAAGTATCTCGTCTAGAGAGGGTGTAGTGATTCGGTTGGCACATAGCCGATAGTAAAAATCCTCCCGAAATCGTCCCGCTTTCATTTCCTCTGCAAGGTCTCGGTTCGTAGCTGCGATAACCTTGCCTTCGAAACGGGTGGGTTGTACTTCTCCTAGTCGTTGGAAACGGCGGGTCTGCAAGACGCGTAGCAGTTTTACTTGAGCCTCCGGTTTTGTCTCGGTAATTTCGTCAAGAAAGACGGAACCATGCATCCCACAGGTTTCAAAGTAGCCTTTCCTGTTTTGGAGCGCTCCCGTGAAGGCTCCCTTGGCATGCCCGAACAATTCCGATTCCAGCAGGGTTTCCGAGAGAGCGGACAAGTTGATGGGGTGGAAGGCGGCGAGGAAGTCCGACGCGAACCTACCCGTTTTTTCCTCGTAGGGAATGAAGCGGGACAAGCCGATTGCGCGTGCCACCAGTTCCTTCCCGGTGCCGGATGGTCCGCTTATCAAGGTGGTGACGTCGCCTAGGCGGCCACAAAGGGAACGGAGATAGCGAAGCATGTCATGGGTAAAAATGGATTCCCAGACTCGAGCACGCAGCGTTTCGAGTGCGGGAGAGTTTCCTACTATGGCGTTGAAAATATGGAAAAACGCGCGCCTGACTTGAAAAAACAGGGCGAAAAGGTGGGGTGCGGAAAATCCTGTGGGGGCTAGGTTTTCCTTTTCGGGAAAGAACCAAGAGAAACGTTCGGAGAAGGTACGGAAGAAGACCTCGTGGTTTTCACTCTCGGTTTCTCGATCGTGAGCGAGTTCGATTTTTTTTATGAAGTAATCCCGAACCTCGTCGAAGAGGGCAAGGAACGCGAGGTCACGATAGAGAGCGAAGTCGCGAGCGGGCAGTTTTCCCTTGCGCTTTCGTTGGAGAATGATTTTTCGAGCCTTGTCGGCGAGTTTCTCCGCAGCACCTAGCTTAACTAGATTTGGGCTGAATAAACGCAGGCTATGCTCTCCTGCGTTTGGAGGACTCGGACTTTCGTAATTGTCACCCAAGATTGCTCTCTCCAGTTCTTGTCGCTTGGAGGTGAAGGGGTTGCAAACAAGTAAGCTAGAGAGGTTTTCGGCCGAGTGGCGTTCGTCTACGGAAAATAGCTGAGTCATGGAACCGACTCAAATACCAAACAGAGGATTGGGCAAGGTAAACATACGTAAGATGCTGTGCTTTGTACGTTAAATGTATTTTCTTCGACGGGTATTTCTGGAATACTAGATGATTTCAGTTGCGGTTTAACAGTTGTAAGTATCTTTACTAAAGCAGTTTAAGGGTGATGGATTTCTGTTTTGAAGTGTCCTTCCGAACTTGGCGCGAAATCAGCGAATAGGGAGGCATGAAAGTGAAACCTATTACTGACCGAGATTCCCACATACTCCAATCAGATGGCTCACGCCGTCACCGATTTGATGTCAATCGTAGCGCGAAAGAGCCTTTGAATGTAAATGACTTGAGCGGCCGATTGTTTGGCGGGAGGATGTCGAGTCGATTTTCGGGATTGGCGTCTTCCTTTTTACGTTTTTCGCATTTGAACGACGTTTATCATCAATCGGATTCCAGGATTTGTGAAGATGAGGGAGAGGGAAGTATTTTCGAGGCCACCTTGGAAACTTTAGGTTCACATCTGGAAATATCCGACGAAGACTTGGATCGAATCCCCGAGGAGGGTCCCTTGTTGGTGGTGGCGAACCATCCCCTCGGTGGCTTGGACGGTTTGGCCCTGATGAGCTTGATCCTCAAGCGTCGGTCTGACTGCAAATTGCTGGCCAACTCCATTTTGGCGCGTTTCGATGCCTTTCGTCCCTTCCTTATCCCTGTCGATGTCCTGGGAGAGGAAAACGCATCCACAAAAAATGCTTCTGCGTTAAAAGGAGCCATCAACTGGATGAGGAACGGTGGCTGTCTGGCGGCTTTTCCCGCTGGTCAGGTTTCCAATTGGAGACTGGGGAGTCGTTGCGTGTCTGATCGAGCGTGGAATCCAGCGGTTGCAGCCATCGCGAAAAAGACCAATGCCTCGGTGGTCCCGGTTTTTTTCGAAGGACGTAACAGTGCTTGGTTTCAAGGGGCTGGCTATCTGCACCCTCGGTTACGTACTATGTTACTTGGAAGGGAGTTGTGGAACCGTCGAGGGTCTATGATTAGGGCACGGGTTGGTGAGCCTCTCGCACCCTCCCGTGTTAAGAATTTCTCCGGAGTCGAGGAATTGAACGACTATCTTCGACTCAGAGTGGAGGCTTTGCGTGGCACGGCAAATCAACCTAAGCGGCGAATAGAGAAAAAAACTCTCGAGACTCTCGCGAAGAATCCATTGCGCGAGGACGTGGCGCGAGAGGTTCGGAACCTGCCGGAAGAGGCGGAACTGGCTCGCAAGGGAGATTTTGTAGTCTATTCGACGCAAGCTGCGAAGATACCGAACATTATGGGCGAGATTGGTATTTTGCGTGAGATGACTTTCCGGGACGTGGGGGAGGGGACGGGCAAGAGCATCGATCTGGATTCCTTTGACGATTACTACCATCAGCTTTTTGCGTGGGACGAGAAGGCTCGGAAAATTGTCGGAGGTTATCGCTTGGCGGTGACCGAAGAGGTGCTTCGGGAAAAAGGTCGGAAAGGGCTTTACGTAAGTAACCTGTTTTCACTGAGGAAGAGCTTTTACAAGGCCATGGGACCTGCGGTGGAATTGGGACGTTCTTTCATTCGACCCGAATACCAACGCAAGTTATCGTTGCTTGGTTTGCTTTGGCGGGGAATCGGCGAATTCATTAACCGTCGACCCACTTGCTGCGTACTCTATGGCCCAGTTAGCATATCGGCGGATTACGCGCCAATCTCTCGCAATCTCATGGCGCGTTTCCTTCGCCGCAAGGAATGGTCTCCGAATATGGCCAGACGAGCTCGGGCAAAACATCCTTTTCGCGGTTCGCATTTGCCGTTGGCCTTGAAGCGCTGGGTGCGGGACGAGGGACGTAGCATTGAGGAGATTTCTGCAATCGTTTCCAGTGTGGAGCAGGATGGCAAGGGAGTGCCGGTGTTAGTGAAGCATTACCTTAAATTAAATGGCTCCTTTGTGAGCTTTGGCGTGGACCCGGACTTTGCCAATGCCCTCGATGGACTCATTGTGGTGGACATGCGGGACATGACCGATGCTCACCTTCGGCGTTATTTTGGAGAGGAAGGGATGAAGCGGATGACCCGAGCTCGCGAAGAAAGACAAACGAACTACTTAAATTAACAGCAATAAAGGAACTAGACATGAAGAAATCAAAAATATCTGTAACCATACTTTTTTCGTTGGCGATTATCTTAATCGTTGGCGGTTGTCGGACTCGATCGATATCGAGCATAAGTGGTCATTCCGGGCGCGACGGCTACCGAGGAGAATTAAATGAACTTTCTGTACTTGGAGTTCGAACCGATGATAATGTTACCGATACCGACATTTCTGACGTTCTTGCTAGCAGAGAAGGAAAGCCTGTGGCATTGAAGCGTGGAGATGTTCTCGCCGTCATACAATCGGGAGCTCGTTTTCCGGACAAAGAGATGTCGGATTCGCTCGAGACTCTTTCAAAAGTCGTGCCTTTGTCGGGGGTTCCTCCCAAGGAGCAACATTTGCATGGACGGGAGCAAAAAAACAAAACCCCTATCCGTATCGACCGTTCCCTCCGTATGGCGGCTGCTAAAGGAGGGGCCAACAAGTTGCTTGTATATTGGGGTATTCTCGAGTCTGCGGCAGAACCCGAACAGGCGGCTAAGCAACTATCCTGGGTTCCCTTGTTGGGTCGAGTCATCCCTGATGAAACTCAGCATGTCCAAATGCGAGTCAAGGCAGCCTTGATAGACGTTGCGACCGGAAGCTGGACGATGATTCGTACCGAACCGATGCAGGATAAGCGAATGAGTTCACGACTGACTCGAGACAGTTCCGACCTGAAGCAGATCATGAGGCTTAAGGAAAAAGCCTATGCCCAATTCGCTGAAGACCTGAAAACCCGATTTCTCTTATAACTTTGTTGGGAGATCATTGATTAGATTCCCTATCAAGATGGCCAAGACGGCGTTGGGGTGATATCTTGTCTCTCACGAGTTGCTTGAGGGTTTTCACGTCGGGAAAACCTCCGTCTCTTTTTCTGCACCAAATCAATTCTTCTCCACAGGTAATTCTGAAACGACCTGATTCCGTCCGGCAAGGGCGTAGGCAGACCTCGTCGATTTCCGTTTCGAAGGTCGTCAGGATTTCCTGAGCCATCCAGGATGACCTCAGGAGCCAGCGGCATCCCGGGCAATATTCAATTACGACGTTCGCTTGCATTGGTTTTTCCGATGATTTCATTGGATCGGGTTGGATTGGTTTTCTTGTTGTCTTTCCTTGACGAAGTTTTCGGGAGATATCCCGTAGACTGACTTAAAAGTCCTTGAAAAATGAAAGGGATTCTCGAAGCCGAGTTCAAACGCGACGTTTTTGACAAGCTTTCCGGAGTTTAGCAGCAGAGAGACTGCATGACCCATTTTAAGGCGGATCAGAAACCGATAGGGGGTGTCCTTGTGAAACCTTCTGAAAATTCTCGATAGATAGGCGGCATCGATGTTCACTTCGTCGGCAAGTTGTTCAATGGATTTGATGGTGAAGTAATTTCTCCTCATATAACGCAAAGTCCGGTGATAAGTGTCCCATGACCGAGACTCAGATTGAGTCAATCCGTTTGATTTTTCGGAAATCTTGAGAATCAGCGCTTTGGCCAGAGAGTTGCAAATCTCCACCCCATGCTCGGATTCAAGGTTGGCGTTGCTGAGGATGAGCTCAAAAAGTTCCATAATTTCTCCAAGGGAACGTATTTTAAAGAGCCCGAACGGTTTGGATCCCAAGGCCCCGAATGCTCTCATGGCCGAATCGTGCGCACAGACCAAAAAATATTTCAGCATGGGTTTTTTGGCTGAATTTTCAATGCGGTGAGGAATGCCTCTTCTGTAGCTAAAGATGGAACCCGGTTTCAAGCGGTACGGTTTTCCATTGAGGATAAGCGAACCCTCTCCTTCCATTACGAAATCGAAAATCGTGAAAGCAAGATCTTCCACTTCTGTGGTGTGCTGAGGAAAAGTCCGACGATCCACGACATATTCGGGAAGACATCTCTCGCACCCTACGCTGACCACAAGTAGCTCTTTGGGTGTGCGCTGGGGTATGCCGAACAATATATGCCGGGCATCGGTCACTTGTTTGGAGAAATGGCTTTCTTTGGCTTGCATCTTAAGGATTTATAAAGTCAAAAATAGATATGCGATGGTCAAGCTTAGCTATTTCTTTTTAGAACATTTTTATTGTATTATTTGTTATTTTTGAGTCGAGCGATGACAATGATCGATATGCTACCTAAACTTTTTTCTTTCAGAATCAATGGACGAACTTTTTTCTTTTTTATGAAAAAGATGTAAAACGAACAGGCTATTCTAATTGTTAACTTTATGAACAAAACGACCCTAATCGCTCAGTTCTTTATTAGTTCATTCGTTGTTTTGTTTAGTAAGCCTAACATCGTTCTCATTAACGCGGACGATCTTGGCTATGGAGACCTTGGTTGCTACGGTGCGACTAGGGTGCAAACCCTCAATATCAACCGATTGGCCAGGGAAGGAATGCGTTTTACTGATGCTCATTCCGCTTCCGCGGTTTGCTCGCCTTCTCGTTTTGGCCTGCTTACCGGCCAATACCCCATCCGTAAGAACTTTTGGGGGCCAACTCCTCTAACTCAAGAACTGACAATCGATTTACGGCAACCTACTTTAGCCAGCGTGTTAAAATCAGCCGGTTATGCTACCTCGGTCATCGGGAAATGGCACTTGGGATTCGGCAAGGGACGAACCGATTGGAACAAGCCTCTCAAGCCGGGCCCTCTGGAAGTTGGTTTCGATTACTATTTTGGTATGCCTACGGTGAACAGCGGCCCCCCCTTCGTTTACGTCGAAAACCATAACGTGGTCGATTACGACCCCACGGATCCGTTTGTCATGCACAAAAAATCTGTCACTCAGAAATGGCCGGAGAAGGGAGGATACTCTGGTATAGGTGGGGCAAAGAAAGCTCATCTTCGCTACCGAGATGAGTATGTTGGCACCACCTTTGCGGAAAAGGCGGTAGCTTGGATCGAGAGCCATCACAAGCAAAGTAAGAACCAGCCTTTCTTCCTGTATTTGGCTACCACCAACATTCATCACCCGTTCACTCCGCATCCGAGATTCAAGGGGACGAGTCAGTGCGGTCTTTACGGCGACTTCATTCACGAACTCGATTGGATGGTAGGGGAAGTGCTCGGAATATTGGACGAGCTGAAGCTCGCCGACAAAACACTAGTCGTTTTTACAAGCGACAATGGCGGTATGCTCAACGTCACCGGGCAAAAGGCTTGGAGGTCTGGACACCGCTTGAACGGAAAATTTCTCGGCTTTAAATTCGGTGCTTGGGAAGGTGGGCATCGGGTGCCTTTTCTTATTCGTTGGCCCGAAAAGGTCCCAGCGGGCAAGATCTCGAACTGCCTCGTCAGCCAGATTGATTTGCTCCCCACCTTCGCTGCCATCGGTGATGTGAAATTACCCGAGGATGCGGAAATCGACGGAGTCAACCAGTTACCTCTCCTGACTGAGGAAAGCAAGGACTCGAAACGCGAACTCCTTGTGATCTCCCCCAACAGTCCAAGGCACCTAACTATCCGCAAGGGTAACTGGGTTTATATTCCCGCACAGGACGAAGGAGGTTTTCAAGGGAAGGAGATCGGAAGCCATCTGCTTGCTGGGGCCGCCGCCCAGAAACTGACCAAGTTGGTCAATAGCGACGTTTCTGCCGGAAAAATCAAGAAGGACTCCCCCTCCGCCCAGCTCTATAACCTTAACACTGATCCCTATCAGGCGACCAACGTCCACAACGAGCGACCCAAGGTGGTGGCTGAGCTATCTTCCCTTTTGGGGAAATGGAGAAAAATTATCCCACCATCTCCACGACTTGGTTGGGTCAACCTAAGGCAAGAAGGGCAAGCCACTCCAAGCAAAACAAAGTCTAACCCGGCTCCTAAGATTCGTGCAAAGCCCAGTTCTAGAAGTGTTTCCTTGGACTTCGAGTCGGGTAAGCTCGAGCCTTGGAAAGTAATCAAGGGGGAATTCGGACGTCCCATCGGAAACCGCATCCATTTTTTTCACGGGGAGACCCAGTACAACAAACAGGGTGAATACTATTTGACTACTCTGGAGCTAAGTCAAAAGGCTAAAAAAGGATCGGATTCGCAAACGGGAATAATCATCTCCCCTCTCTTTACTCCAGAGGGAGGAATGATGACCTTCCGAGTCGGGGGGGGACGTAGTTCTTCGACCTATGTTGCACTTTGTATGGAAAATGGCCAGGAGGTCGAAAAAGCTCAAGGCATTGACCTGCAGATTATGCAAAAAGCCAGTTGGGATCTCACGAAATACTCTGGCCTCAATATGTTCATCAAGGTTTTTGATCAATCTACGAGCGGTTGGGGGCATATCACGGTAGATGATTTTCAATTTGATGGTGAACTTTTGCCAAGGTATCCTACTGGGTACAAAAAGAAGAAAAATTGACCTTCAATGAGTATTGCGAATCCTTCAGCATTTTCCATCTGCAGAATTGGACAAAATAGATTTGTTTTTTGTCGGCGATTAGCACCAGTCAGTGAATTTAAAAAATGATCATGGTTTTACTAAAACTTTTGTTCTTAAGGCTTCCTGCGTTTGACTTATTTCAGCTTCTGCAAAAAATAATTTATTTTGCTTAATTTTCTAATTTTACGATTATTCCTTTCTCCCTCATGAAGTTTGTTGTCATCAACTTTTTTGGTGTGGCAGTTTTTGCCTTTCAACCACTGTTTGCCGATCCAATTGCTTTTTTCGAGACCAAGGTTCGTCCCTTGCTCATAAATCGTTGTTATGATTGTCACTCACACCAGGCGAAGAAGCTTAAGGGTGCCCTTTATCTGGATAGCCTAAAGGGAGCTTTGGAAGGTGGAGACATCGGACCTGCTGTCAAGCCTGGTGACCTTTCAGGGAGTTTGCTGATAGAGGCTATTCGCTACAGAGATCCCGATTTGCAGATGCCTCCCAAAAGCAAGCTTTCAAGCTCTGAAATTGAAATTCTGGAGAAATGGGTTTCATCGGGTGCCCATTGGCCCAAAGAACCTGAACCTACAGGCGGAACTACTAAGAAAATTTTCGACCTCGCAGGGCGAAAGGCCTCGCATTGGGCATGGAAGCCCGTTTTGGAACCGAACTTGCCTCAAGTTAAGGATGAGGCTTGGGGAAAACTTCCAATCGACCGATTTATTTTGGCTCGCTTGGAAAAAAGTGAATTAAACCCTGCGGTTTCAACTGATCGCCGTACTTTGATTAGACGTGTTACTTATGACCTGCGAGGAATGCCTCCCACTCCCGAAGAGGTAAATAGCTTTGTCGAAGACGGTTCTGGTAATGCCTTCGAAAAGGTCGTTGATCGTTTGCTTGATTCCTCCGAGTTTGGGGAGAAGTGGGCTCGTCACTGGATGGATCTTTTTCGATACGCCGAAAGCCGGGGACACGAATTTGATGCCAACACTCCTAATGCCTTTCGCTATCGCGATTACTTGATCCGAGCCTTGAATGCGGATGTGCCTTATGACCAGTTCGTGACTGAACACATTGCGGGTGATCTTCTTGCAAAGCCTCGACTGAATCCCGACACTGGAGCCAACGAATCGGTTCTCGCGACTGGGTTTTGGTTCCTTGGCGAATGGATTCATTCACCTGTCGATACCCGTCAGGACGAAGCGGATCGGTTCGACAACATGATCGGCGTATTTTCAAAGAGTTTTCTCGGTTTGACCGTTGCATGCGCTCGTTGTCACGACCACAAGTTCGATGCCATCTCAACCAAAGATTTTTATGCTCTTCAAGGATATTTGCAGAGCTCTGGATACCGCCAAGCTCGGTACGAGTCGATGGAGCACAACGGTAGAATCGCCCGAGATCTCGATGTGCTCGAACGCTCATCGGAATTAGGCAAAAAATTAGGCGAATTCATTGTTTTGGGTTCCGTCGATGCGGCCAAGTATATGTTGGCCGCAGGAAGGATTCTTAGAGGAGACTTCGATTCCAAGAAGGATGTGCTTGTTAAAAGCGAGCCCGACTCAGCAGGTCCCATCGTCTTTGCCGACTTTGAGGATGGAACCTATGGAAAGTGGCTATCTACCGGCACAGCCTTTGGGAAAGGACCGGTAACACTTGAAACCAAGGCCGAATACCAAAAGGACGTTCGTCCTCATGGGAAGTTCTTTGTGAATTCTCACAATGTTCGCCTTTCGGGCAAGACCCCGTCGTCCGGTTCGGCCGACGACCAACTAGGGTCTTTGACCAGCCCGCGTTTTCGTATCGAGCGAGATTTCATTACTTTCCTCGTCGGAGGTGGCGCTTACAAGAAGGAAACCTGCGTGAATTTACTTGTGGATGGCAAGGTAGTTCTCTCGGCAACCGGGCGAAGCAATAACACCATGACGGAAACCGGTTGGGACGTGCGTCGCTGGAGGGG
>Ga0209362_1001549_pt1 | contig 18151 bp, 15 predicted proteins | sample SaaInlV_165m_DNA_FD_184680 | JGI IMG/M metagenome (GOLD analysis project Ga0209362, IMG submission 184680) | Marine microbial communities from expanding oxygen minimum zones in the Saanich Inlet - Saanich Inlet SI037_S3LV_110m_DNA (SPAdes)... | ecosystem: Environmental > Aquatic > Marine >...
GTATAGCGCGCCTCAACCGTGTAGAACAGATCATCGGCCTGGCTGCCGTGCCCGCCGAGGGTGGTAAAACACCCTTGGCAACCCGAGTATTCGTCCAAAGGTCGGCATCGAGTATCAGCAGCGGCGTGTATGCCGACAAAACCGCCACCGCGCCGGATATAGCGTTCAAAAGCTTCCTCCTGCGGCCTTGTCAGTATATCGCCCGTCGTACTGAGAAAAACCACCGCGCGATATTGCTCCAGTTGCCCGTCGCGAAAAACCGTCGGATCTTCGCTCGCTTCCACGAAAAACTCCCTCTCATCGGCCAACCGGCGAATCGCGGCGATACCGTCGGGGATCGAGGCATGGCGAAAACCCGCCGTGCGCGAAAAAATCAAGACGCGCACATCGGCTATTTGCGCCAAACTCTCAGAGGCAAAGAATAAAAAGTAAAGCAAAACATAAAATCGCATACTTCAACATATCCTTGTCAATTCATGGTAGTTGCAGACCATTTGAATAAACGGCATTGCCCATAAAACGCGATTTGGCCGCGTCTTATTGCGATCCGTCTTTTGCCCGCCGCTATTAGGCGATATCTTAGTCTTAGGTTCTTCGAGTACTACCCGAATCTACACATCGCCCAGAGGATACCTGCAATGTCAGACCTACAACTAATTGAACAGTTCAACCGCGACGGCTATATCGCGATCCCCAACGCCTTCAACCCCGACGAAGTCGCCAAAATGCAGAGGGAAGCCGACGCGATGCTCGAACTGATCATCAACTCGTCGATCGCGCACAGCAGGCGCAGCGGCCGCCTGTCCATCGTCGAATCCGAGCAGGGTGAACAGATGGCCGTCAAGATCCAACCGGTCAATGACCTCTCGCTGTATCTGGCGGCAATATCGGCCGACGAGCGGCTCATCGGCCCCATGCGGACGCTAATGGCCGATGAGCCGATACTTATGGAAGAAAAGCTCAACTACAAACAGCCTCTATCCGAGCCGGTCAGCGGCTTCGATATCAGCGGCCGACGCTCAGACGGTTGGGGCATGCATAGCGACTGGGCGTATTACAAGGCGCAAGATTATCCGCAGACGATCATCTCATCAGCGATCTGCCTCGACGACTGCACCGCAGAGAACGGCCCCTTGCACATCTGGCCGGGCACACATAAAGAACACCTGCCGCATCAACGATCGGAGCACGGAGGCCTAGTCGTCGAGCCCGGCTCAATCGATTCGGCCGGCGGGAACGACCTGCTGGTGCCGGCGGGAACGATCCTACTCTTCTCGTCTCTGCTAATCCACAACTCGCGCCCCAATACCTCGGGCAATCCTCGGCGTCTGATGATCTACAGCCATTATCCACAAACCGCCGATATGGGCATCGACGTGCGCAACGGCCCGTCTAGGCTGCGCGAGGCGCCCTACGAGTGGGAATATATCCGCATGCGGGAACGGGGCGAGGCGCAGGTCGTCTTCAACGCACCGACACATTAAAACGATCTGCAAACAAAAAATCCCCTGGGAAGGAATAGCAGCAATGGCCTATACCGATACGAAGTTAATCGTCGACGAATGCCCCGATACGCTTGGCCCCGAGCATCTCGCGCAGTTTCGCGAAATAGGCTGCGTCGCGTTTGAAAACGCGTTGAGCGCCGATGAAATCACCGCCGCCTGCTCGGCGTTGACAGGGATTACATGCCAATTGCTGGAACGCGCGCACCGCGGCGAGGCCGAGCTGCGCGAACGACCGGACGCGAGCAAAAATTACGCGGGCATACAAGTGGTCAACCCGGATAGCGGTTTCGGCATCCACTTTGAAGCGGGCATAGACCCCTTGGCGATGCCTGTCGATGAGGCAGAGCTCAAGTTTAGGAAGCTATTCAATTACCACCGCGAACATCAGACCTTTATCGACCTGACCCAACACCCCAGGATAGCCGGTTTCATCGCCCAACTAATCGGCGAAGAAGCGATCCTAAAAGCGGAGATGGCGCTGTCAAAACCGCCGCTGATCGGTTCGGAAAAACCCTGGCACCAGGACAACGCCTATTTCAACTGGCTGCCGCTAGAAAAGGTAGCCACCGCTTGGATCGCCCTCGACGATACCACCATCGACAATGGCTGTATGCACGTCTTGCCGGGCGGCCACCGACTCGGTGCGCTCAGACACCACCACACCATCGACTGCGAGATCCTGCCCGACCGCATCGACAAGGGCCAAGCCGTTCCCGTGCCGCTTAAAGCCGGCGGCATTATGTTCTTCTCCGCCATGCTGCCGCACCAGACTCCGCCCAACCGCACAGCGGACCGCCGGCGCGCGTTGCAGTTCCAGTATCGCGGTATCAGCACGCATTCGGTGTCAAAAGAAGAATTCGGTACCGTCTTCGCCGAAGCCGACGGCACGCCCGCAAGTTGCGCGCTGGCGCATGAAAATGGATGACTCGACGAAAAGATACCGCAAGAATTCCACGAACAGATACGCCATAGCGACAAAACAGCTCCGAGTGCACAAGACCTGGCACGATCTGAGCCCACTGCCGAATGGATGCGCAACAAGCGCATTATCGAAAGGAATATCATTATGACTCCACCCGCTGAAGACGAGAATATATTCCGCTCCATAGGCGTCGAACCCATTATCAATTGCCGCGGGACCTTTACGATTATTGGCGGCTCCATCGAACGTCCGGAAGTATTAACGGCGATGAAAGCCGCGTCGAAGCATTTTGTGCAATACGACGAACTCGCCGAAGGAGTCGGCAAAAGACTGGCTGAAATCACCGGGGCCGAATGGGGCCTGATCCCGGCGGGTTGCGCGGCCGGGCTGAAACACGTCACCGCTGCCTGCGTGACCGGCGGCAACCCCGAAAAACTCATCCGCATCCCTGACCTGACCGGATTAGACAAAACACAAGTCATCATACCCCGGTCTTCGCGCAACACCTATGACCATGCGGTGCGCAATATCGGCATCGAGATCATCATGATCGATACCCCGGAAGAGCTGGAACGAGCCATCAACCCCCGCACGGCTATGATCTATCTGAATTCCGGTGGGGCCTCGGCAACGGGCCAACCGCTTTCTTTGGAAGCCATCGCCGCTATCGCCAAACCCCACAAGATTCCCATACTGGTCGACGCCGCAGCGGAGAACCTCACCATCCCACCCGTACACCTAGAGCGCGGCGCCGACGTAGTCGCCTATAGCGGCGGCAAAGCCCTCTGCGGGCCGCAAGGGGCCGGGTTGGTCCTGGGCGACAAGGCCATTCTCATGTCGGCGTGGCAGGCCAGTTCACCGCACCACGGCCCGAATAGGGACAATAAAATCAGCCGGGAAGAAATCATGGGGATGCTGGCCGCGGTCGAAGCCTGGACGACTAGGGACCACGACGGCGAATGGCAGACCTGGCTCGCTTATCTGGGCCTTATCACGCAACAGGTGAGCCAGATCGAGGGTATTTCGACGCAGGTCGTCGAACCGACCGGAACCTCCAATGTCGCGCCGACGTTGGAGATCAGTTGGGATCCCCTGGCCTTGCATATTACCGGCGAGGAGGTGGCCGAAAACTTTGCCCGCAATGCACCGCGCATCGCCATCGGTGGCCGTAGCGCCGAGGGCAAGACCAGTATTCACGTGACCCCGAGCCAGATGCAGCCCGGTGAGGCTGAAATAGTTGCCGAGCGCATTCACGCCTTCCTCAGCGAGACGCGCAGCCCTAAACCGGTCGAAATGGCGGCCGCCGCCGCGGATATCGACGGTCATTGGGAACTCACCGTCGAATATTTCACCAGCAGCAGCGAGCACCGATTGTTTCTCCAACAAGAGGGCAACTGGGTGCAGGGCATGCACCAAAGCGACTTTTCCAACCAGCAGATCAACGGCACCGTCGAAGGCAGCCAGGTCAAGTTGCAAAGCGTCGCGCAGCATACCGCGGACGGGGTGCCCTTCTTGTTTTCAGGTGAAATCAACCAGGACGAAATGGCGGGCTCTATCCATCTCGGAGAATACTTGACCGCACGATTCACCGCGCGGCGAGCCCATTATAACACCGTGCACCGGTCCGTCGAAATTCCCGGCGGTCCACCGTTGGCCACCTAGCCTGTAAGGAAACACAATCAACCATTTCACCTATCTGCCGAGAGACAACAAATGAGTCGTATTCGCTTTGGCATCGTCGGTGCCGGATGGCGCGCCGAGTTTTTCCTGCGCATCGCCGCGGCAGCCCCCGAACACTTCGAGATGCCGGTCGTAGTTGCCCGCAATCCCGAAAAAGCCAAGCGCTTCGCCGATCTGTGGGCCTGTGCAATAGTCGCAACGACAGACGAAATGCTCGCCGGTCGCCCACTCGATTTCGCAGTGACCTCCGTCTCCTGGGCCGCCAACCCGGAGATCGTCAAAAATCTGGTGCGCCGCGGCGTACCCGTGCTTTGCGAAACGCCACCCGCCCCGGACCTAAACGCGATGATCGAGCTGTGGCAATACGTGGAGGAACACAAAGGGCAGGTCTGCGTGGCCGAGCAATATTTTCTCCAGCCCTACTTCACCGCCGTGCGCGAGATAATCGAATCGGGTAAACTGGGCAAGATCAGCCAGGCACAAGTTTCGGCAGCGCACGGCTACCACGGCATGAGCCTGATGCGCAAGCTATTAGGCATCGGCTATGAAAACGCGACGATCGCCGCCCGTTCTTTCACCGCGCCCCTGGTCAAAGGCCCCGACAGGAACGGCCCACCCACCGAGGAAGCCGTCGCCGACTGCAAGCAGGCTTTTTTCTGGCTGGACTTCGACGGCCGATTGGGCTTTATGGATTTCTGCGGCGAGCAATATTTCAACTGGGTGCGCAACAACCGCGTACTGGTGCGCGGCGAGCGCGGCGAAATTGTCAATAACCAGATCACATATCTGCAAGATGTTCGCACGCCGATCTACCTGGATTTGCTGCGCCACAGCGCCGGGGGCCCCGGCAACCTAGAAGGCAATCACTTAAAAGGCATACAACTCGGCCAGCAAATGGTCTATACCAACCCATTGGCACCGGCCGCGCTCAGCGACGACGAAATCGCCATCGGCGACCTGATGTTACGCATGGCGCGCAGCGAAACGCCCTATCCGCTGGCCGAAGCCTGTCAAGACCACTATCTCGGTTTGATGTGCGAACAGGCGTTGAACAGCGGTGAAGAGGTGCGCACGCAAACACAGCCCTGGTCCACGCAATAGTGCATCGACGGTTGTCCGGCTCGCAAAAATACCTGGTGGCCATCGGTCTTTTGAGCCTATTGCTGGTCATCGCCCGCTTTGACGAATTCGCCGTCGGCTCGATGGCCGACGACGCCGTCTACGCCGAATTGGCCCGATCGATCAGCGAAGGACGAGGGCCCGTATTACACGTCGGCCCCGACGAATATTTGATTGCTCCTATCACCCAGCCGAGCGGCTATCCGCTATTGATAAGTCCGGTCGCCTATCTCTTCCCCGCTTCGCTAACGGCCCTCAAGCTCTGCTCGACCCTGTTCTTCTTTTTGCTGCTATTCGTCCTGCACGCGCTGCTCAAACCCGTCACCGAACCCAACCAGCGCCTGGTCCTACTAGCCTTGCTCGCGCTAAACCCCTGGACCATCGCCTACACCAACCGGGTCTTCAGCGAAACGGCTTACACACTCGTCTCGCTGACCGCCGTCCTGCTCTATGATCGCTGGCTGCGCGGGAAGAAAATTTTCGGCCTCAATCTAGCCGGAATGGCCTTCTGTCTGGCGTTCGGCACGGCGATCCGCTCGATCGGCTTTGCACTCTTGCTCGCGGTGCCCCTGCATCTGATCTATCGACGCCAATGGCGGCGGCTCGGGGCGTGGATCCCCTGTCAGATCGTCTTCGCGGTACTGCTCACCGGCTTCGCCCGATCCGGCGGCGGGAGCATGGTGCCCGCATCCTATCTCGACCAGATCATCGGCTTTGACTTTGCGCTCTTCGACCGGTTCGCGTTTATGGCCTGGACCCTCTTTTATTATTTGCCGGAACTCGCCGCGCTGACCCTGCCGCTCTTCGGCCAAGCAGTCCAGACACTTGCTGGGCAACAGGGCCTCGGTGGGCTCTACGCCCTTATCGTCTGGGCCTTAGGCGGCAGCCTTTTACTGCTTGCGCTCGGCGGTATCCTGTATCCTCGTTGGCGCGGCGAACCCGGTCTGCAACTTTTATACGTATATCAATTGGTCTTTCTCGGCGTGCTCTGCAACTGGACCTTCATCCCCGTCGACCGCCCCGGCGGCTGGGTCGAGTTGCGGCTCTTGTTGCCGCTCTTGCCGGTATTTTACCTCTTCGCGCTCGGTGGTTTGCAAACGCTCGGCGCGCAGCGGCCGATAAAAAACCTCAAACCCACACATATCCCACTGCTGCTTTTGGCCTTGGCCCTGCCGATGTCGCTCATCCACAACGCCTACCGCATCAAAGTGCCCTTCCGCCAAGCCCGCCAAGCCGAGGGCCGCGGCTTTATCGACTTCTCCGTCGGCAGCCAATACCTAAAGGATCACGCCGGGCCACGGGATATCATCATGACCTCCAGCCCACTCGAACGCCATATCCACCACAATCGCCCGACCGTCGGCTATGGCGATTTCTCCACGATCAACAAACACCAGGCACAATATGTCTTTATCGGTCCTGACGACCCCAATACCCCCAACAGCCTAGACCCGACCAGCGCGCACGCTTTAGCACAGATTCAAGCGCACCCCAACCGCTTTCAGCTAGTCTGTGCCGATTCGACAAAGAGTTGGTACATTTACCGGGTTTCCTCTGGTAATTAAAATCAAGCCGCCCATTGATTTTGTGCACTTCTTACCAGACCTTATATATTGAACTATGGTGAAAAAGAATAAATCACCTCTCTTTGCAAACGGCCTGCGGGTCGTTTTTATGTTTATGACATGAGCGTTGATCTTCGCCAAATCACCTGGATGCGTGCCCAATGGAAGCGTTTTCGCCGCATTCTCTGGGGGTGTAGCGGTGCGGCTTGGTTATTGTGCTGTGCTGGTATTATCTTCGTCGGACCAAAGCAACTTCCGGTATTAATTGCACTGGCGTTCATGTTCTTGATCGTCACCGGAGTCTTTATTTATCTCTTTTACGTCTCGCGCCGGGAAAGCAAGAATCTCGAGCGTCAAGCCATCGCCATTCGCACCGCACTGGCAGAGGGAAATCCGGCCGAATAGGCCGAAGGCAGTTCGTGAAAATCCAATGCAGTTTCTTGACAGAAAGTATTGGTTAATCTTATCTTACGTAGATTAATAACGATCTTTTTCGCTCGATAAATTTCCTCGCCATACCCTTGTAGAGACCAGGATGGATCCCGCCCATTCGCTCGACGACATAACGCGCCTGACGGCGCAGACGGATAGCTTCAAAGACGTCATCACCCGGCTTGCAAACGGGCAGGAACAGATCCTACTGCACGGACTGCCCTCCACCCTCGCCGCCTTTTTAGCCATACACGTCCGTCACACCCTAGACCGCACAGTGCTAGTCGTCGCCGCCAACGAAGACCGCGCCGAGCAATGGCGCGACGATCTACAGGCGATTGCCGGTGAGGAAATCGTCTGTTATTTCCCGACTTGGGACGTCGAACTCTACGACCGCCGGTCCCCCGACAATGAAATCACCGGTCTGCGCATCGAGGCCGCCTCCCGCCTGATGCGCGGCGAACCGACCATCGTCGTCGCGCCTGCCCAGGCCCTATTGCTACCGCTGATACCGCCGCACGCCCTCGAACTGGGTTCCCTCTCGTTCAAAATCGGCGAAGAACAGGAACCCGACGCGCTCTGTTCGCATCTGATCGACTGCGGTTTCGAGCGCGTACCGGCCATCGACGGCATCGGGCAGTTCAGCTTGCGCGGCGGCATCCTCGACGTCTACCCCTTCGGGGTCGAACACCCCTATCGCATCGAATTCTTCGGCGACGAGATCGAATCGATCCGCCGCTTTAATGTCAACACACAGCGCTCGCTCAGCAGTTGCGAAGAAGCCTGGGTGCTACCGGCGCGCGAAGTCATCTTGGGTTCACCCTTTTACGAGGACTATCTGCAGCGCATAGAGGCCGCCGACGCCGGTGAAGCACTGTCGCCGCTGCGCGACCAGCTTGAATTGGGCGAGTCACTCGAAGGCATCGAATCCTATTCAGCCCTGCTCTACGGCCGCGACAACGGGCTCTTCGAATACCTCGAAAAACCCCTAATCTTCCTCGAAGAGGACCACGAGATCGCCGAAGAGCTCGACAAGGTACTGGCCCGCCCTAACAAGGAATACGAACGCCACCAAGAGCGCGGCACGCACTTCCCGCCCGACCAACTGTTGCGCAACCAAGAGTGGCTCTCCGCACAACTGGGCACGCACACCCGGCTCGAACCCGCGCCGCTCGGTCGCCTCGAAGAAGCCGTGCGCTTCGACGCCAAGGAGCCGCGCGTATTTGAGGGCGAGCTGCCCCTTTTGCGGCAGGAGATCGAACGGCTGTCGGACGAGTTTTACGCCATCCACATCCGCTGCGAGACCAAGGGGCAGACCGAACGCCTGCAGGAGATCTTCGAGGAGTGGCCCGACGTGCGCTTCGGGCTCGGCTCGCTGCACCGCGGCTTCACCTTTCCGCAGGCGAAACTCGCGGTGCTCAACGACCACGAGATTTTCAGCCGCCAGAAACGCCGCTACCGCTACCGCCGGTTCCGCCAGGCCGCCGCCATCTCCAACTACGGCGCCCTCCAGCGCGGCGACTTCGTCGTGCACATCGACCACGGCATCGGCCGCTACGGCGGTATCCGCCGCCTGTCCATCGGCGGCCGCGACCACGACTGCCTGACCGTCACCTACCAGGGCCAGGACAAACTCTTCATCCCCGTCGAACAACTCGATCGCCTGCGCAAATACTCCTCCTCCGAGGGTGAAGCGCCGCTACTCAGCAAGTTGGGCGGCACCGCCTGGGAAAAGCTCAAGGAGCGCACGCGCGAAGAGATCTTCAAGATGGCCAGCGAGTTGATGCAACTCTACGCCGAGCGCAAGGCCAGGCCGGGCGTCAGCTTCTCGGCCGACGGCCCGATGCACCGCGAGATGGAAGCCGCCTTCCCCTTCCAGGAAACGCCGGACCAGTTGCGGACAATGGACGAGGTCAAACAGGACATGGAATCGCCGCACCCGATGGACCGCCTAGTCTGCGGCGATGTCGGCTACGGCAAGACCGAGGTCGCCGTGCGTGCCGCTTTCAAGTCCGTCTTCGACAACCGCCAGGTCGCCGTACTAGTGCCCACGACTATCCTCGCCGAACAGCACTACCAGACCTTCTCCGAACGCATGTCGCACACCCCGACGCGCGTTGAGGTACTCAGCCGCTTCCGCACCCCGAAAGAGCAGAAAAAGGTCCTTGAAGACGTCAAAAGCGGCAAGGTCGATGTGCTCGTCGGCACCCACCGTATCCTCTCCAAGGACATCCGCTTCCGCGACCTCGGGCTGATGGTCGTCGACGAGGAACAACGCTTCGGCGTCAAGCACAAGGAGCGGCTCAAACAGCTCAAGCGCATGGTCGACGTGCTGACTCTGACCGCGACGCCGATCCCGCGCACATTGCACATGTCGATGATGGGCGCACGCGATATGTCGGTGATCAACACTCCGCCGCAGGACCGCCTGCCGATCCACACCGAGATCCTCGCCTTTGACGAGACGCGCATCGCCGAGGCGATCTACCGCGAAGTCGAACGCGGCGGCCAAGTCTACTTCGTGCACAACCGGGTGCAATCGATCCACCGGCTCAAGGACTACCTGCAGGACCTGTTGCCCCAGGTGCGCTTCGCCGTCGCGCACGGCCAGATGCCACCTAGACAGCTCGAAAAGATCATGTTCGACTTCATGGAAGGGAAATACGACTGCCTGGTCTGTACCATGATCATTGAGTCGGGCATTGACATCGCCTCAGTCAACACCATCCTGGTCAACCGCGCCGACACCCTGGGCCTTTCCCAGCTCTACCAAATCCGTGGCCGGGTCGGCCGCTCCAGCGAACGGGCCTACGCCTACCTGCTGGTGCCCAAGGGCAAGACGCTGACTAAGAAGAGCCGCATGCGCCTGCGGGCGATAGAAGAATTCGCCGAACTCGGCTCGGGTTTCAACATCGCCATGCGCGACCTCGAGATCCGCGGTGCCGGCAACCTGGTCGGGGCGCAACAACACGGTTTTATCGCCGCCGTCGGTTTCGACCTCTACTGCCGTCTGCTCGACGAGGCGATGCGCGACATCAAGGGCGAGACGGTGCCCGACAGCCCTGAACCCGATATCAAGATCGCGGTCTCGGCCTATATACCGGACGACTATGTGCCCGACCCAGATCAGAAGATGGAATTCTACCAGCGATTGGCCGATGCCGGCCGCATCGTCGACCTTTTAGAGATTCACGAGGAGATGAAGGACCGCTTCGGCCGCCTGCCGCAACCGGCGCGTTCGCTAATGCACATAACGGAAATCAAGGTCATGGCCCGGCAACTAGGCGCCGAGAGCGCGCAACTAGAAAAGAGCCGTTTCCGCCTTGTCTTTCCCGCCGAGCGGCAGGTCTCGCCGGTCGATATACAGCGCATGGTGGAGAAATGCTCGACGCAACTCGATTTCGACCTCGGCGAACGACTGAGCATCGAGGTCCAGGTGCAGGGCCGCGACGAACTTGAACGATTGGAAAAGGCCCGCGACACCTTGGAGGAAATCCTCTGAAAGCCCTGATCGCCATCGCGCTCTGCGCGCCGCTGGCCTGCAGTTCGCCGCGTTCCCACGACCCCTCCGTCGCCCATGTCGGCGACGCTAAGTTCACTGCGTCCGAGCTCGCAAGCCAGTCCACGCCGGGTCTCGCCCCCAACGCGACGCAGAATGAGCGCGCGCAGATCGTCGAAAACTGGGTACGGCAGGAACTGCTCTACCAGGAAGCCCTAACCCGCAAGCTCGATCAGCAGGCACGGCTGAAAATGCTGCTTGAGCAGACACGACGCGACCTATTGGTAGCCGCCCTGCTCGATGACGAATTCAGCAGTGAGAAACTCGACTTCAGCGAAGATGACATACTGCGCTACTACGACGTGCACCAGGACCGGTTCCAACGGGCTATTCCCGAAGTTAAGGCCCGCCACATCCTGCTCTCCAGCCAGCGCGAGGCCAACGCCAGGCGGCAGGCGTTACAACGAGGCGAGAAATTTACCGATGTGGCCCACGAGCATTCGCTCGACGTCGACACCCGCTACCAGAGCGGTGACCTAGGGTATTTTTCCGAAGTCGATGAGCCGAGCCTTTGGGCGGCGACCCGTGAGCTACCGCTCAACCGCGTTTCCAAATCGATACGCACCGAGTACGGCTATCACCTGATCCAAATCTTAGAACGCCAGGAAGCCGGCACCATCCGCAACCTCGAACAAGTGCGTGCCGATATTATCGAGGCCCTGGTGCGCGAGCGCCACAAGGCCAAACTCGACCAATTGGTCGAGCAACTCAAAAACACCTCAGACTGGGCCGTCAAGAATCCAGTCTTACAAACCGCGCATTCCGCCGCTGACAGCCAAGCGACGGCCATGTAGCGCCAGGCCCCTCAAATCATATGCTACTGCAACGATTAAATCGCCCCCTGCTCATCCTCTGCACCGCGCTCTGGCTCGCGCCACAAGCCTGGGCGGCACCTGAACTGATCGACCGCATCGTCGCCACTGTCGACTACCAGACCATTCTCTGGTCCGAGCTCAACTATCGTCTGCGTTTTGAAGCGGAACAGCGCGGCCTCTCGTCCTTTACTGAGCCCGGCAAGCTTGAAGTCTTGCGCAGCGAGGTCCTCAAAGACATGGTCGACGAGCAGGTGTTGATCCTCAAGGCCCAGAAGGACAGCATTCAAATCGACAATAATGAAGTCGAGGAAATGCTTGGCCAACAATTCCTGCTAGCCAAGAGCAGCATGGACGACGGCGAGTTCGGTCGCATGTTGGAACGCGTGGGCCTGACCGAACGCCAGCTTAAGGCGCGTTACCGCAAGGAGATTCGCCACCGTCTGCTCTCGCGCCAGATACGCGCCTTCGTCGCCTACCGGGTCCATGTCGGCCACCGCGACGTCGAGGCGTTCCGCATAGCCCATGTCGACAGCCTGCCGAACCAGATTTCGCTCAGCCACATCCTGCTGCAGATCCGGCCAAGCGACGCCGTGCTCGCAGAAAAACTCGCGCGTATAGGCGAGGCCCAAACGGCACTAGCCTCAGGCGAGGACTTCGCCGCCGTCGCCCGCGAGTATTCCGAAGACCCCGGCAGCGCTAGCCACGGCGGTGAACTCGGCTGTTTCTCCGCCGGTACGATGGTGAGCGAATTCGAGGAGGCGGCCTTCACGCTCAAACCGGGCGAGACCAGCGAACCAGTGCTCAGCCCTTACGGCTACCATTTGATCAAGCTGGAGGAGAAACGCGAAGACGCCCTCTGCGCCAGCCATATCCTGATCCTAGCCAGGACCAGCGACGACGACAAGGGAAATACGCACGACAAACTGCTCGAGCTGCGCAAACGGGCACTCAACGGCGAGGAATTTTCTCAGCTTGCCCGCGAATACTCGGGCAACCCGCAAACGGCGCAACAGGGCGGCCTCTGGGGCAATTTCCCCAGGGAGCAGATACCCGAGTTCCTCAAGCCTTACCTCAACGGCCTCAAGTTGGGCGAAATCAGCGAGCCGTTCTTCCTCGAAGAAGGCGGCCATATCATCAAAATCAACGACGACCAAGCAGCGCTCGAAGGCCTGATCCGCGAAACCCGCACCGAACAGGCAATGCGCAAACTAATCGACGAATACCGGCAGCAGATCCATATCGAGACGCGTCTCGACGAGGAAGACCTGCGCCGACCGGGTGACGATGCGACTGGATATCTTTCTGAAGAACACGGGGCTGATCAAGCAGCGCAGTGAAGCCAAGCGGGCCTGCGACGCCGGACGGGTGCAAATCGGCGGCCAGCCGGCCAAGGCCTCGCACCTGGTAATCATCGGTGAGCAGATCACCATCGAGACCGACGTCCGCCTGCTCGACGTCGAAGTGCTGAGTGTCCCGGCACGACCGCCGGCCAAGCGCGACCGCCACCGCTTTTACCGAATAATCCGCGACGAACACCGCGACCCATACGACGATTTGAGCTTTTAGGACAAAACCGTTGACAGACGACAAAATTCCACAGGCCCCCTACCAGGGACTCGCCCCGATATACGACTATGTGATGCGCCACGTCGACTACGAGGAATGGGTCGACTACGTGCATTCGCTCATCGAGCGACTCGCCCCCGACACTGAACAAGTCGCCGACTTGGCTTGCGGCACGGGCAATATGTCCCTCGAACTCAAACGCCTGGGTTACGAGGTGACCGGCGTCGACCTTTCCGAGCCCATGCTGCGGGTCGCCAATGGCAAGGCCGGCAGCGAGGCTGGTATGGAATTCGTACAACGGGACCTGCGCGAATTGGAGGGTCTGGGGCCCTTCGACGCGGTGGTCTGTATGTACGATAGCTTTAACTACATGCTCGAAGCAGAAGACCTCGACGAGGCCCTCGCCAGCATCGCCAGCATCATCCGCCCGGGTGGACTCTTCGTTTTCGACGTCTGCACCCAGCGCAACTCGCTGCGCTATTTCCGCGATATGCGCGACAAAGAAACAGGGCCGGGGTTTTCCTACGAACGGTACAGCGTCTACGACCCGGCCACTAGATTGCAGAGCAACCATTTTCAGATACACTACGAAGAGGGCGACGTGGTGCTAGAGGAAACGCACGTCCAGCGGATCTATCCCGTTGCCACCATAGTCAAACGCGTCAAAGCGAGCGTCTTCGATTTGCTCGATGCCTTTGACGGTTTCACATTAAACGAGGGCACCGAGGATTCCGACCGCATCCACTTCGTCCTGCGCGCACCGACACCGGAGAATTGATTTGGACCTGAAACTACAGGCCGTGCGAGCCTTCATTGAGCAGGGAGACGACTTCCTGCTAACGACCCACGTCAACAGCGACGCCGACGGTTTGGGCGCCTGTATGGCCTTGGCCCGCCTGTTGCGGGGGTTGGGCAAGCGCGCCGACATCGGCTTGCCGGACCCGCCGGCCGAGCAGTGCTATTTCCTCGCAGGCTGGCCCGACGTGCACCACTATACCGACCTAGACCTGTCCGGCTACAGCTCGGCTATTATCGTCGATTGCCCTTCGCTCGACCGCATCGGCCCGGTCCGCGAAAACTTGCCCACCGGTCTTCGCATCCTCAATATCGACCACCACCACGGCAACGATAACTTTGGCGAGATCAATCTGGCCGAAGATATAAGCTCTACCTGCGAATTGGTCTACCATCTCGTCTCCGGCCTCGGCTACGAGATCGACGCGGCGATGGCCACCCAGCTCTATACGGGCATCATCTTCGACACCGGCAGCTTCCGTTTTTCGCTGACCAAGCCATCGACCTTCGCAGTTGCGGGCGCCCTAGTGCAACTCGGCGTGCAACTCGACGATATCGCCAATCACGTTTTCGGCAACAAGAGCTTCGACTCGGTCAAGCAACTCGGTCTGGCCATCGACAGCATCCAACTCCACCTCGCCGACCGTGTCGCCGTGCTGCACCTCGACCGCGAGGGCATGCAAGCCGGAGACCCCGACGAAATCGTCAACTACGGCCTTATGGTCAAGGGCGTCGAAGTCGCCGTGCTGCTCAAAGAACAAGAGCCCCAGCGCTACCGCGTCAGCCTGCGCTCGCGCGATACCGTCGACGTCAGCGAAGTGGCCAGGCTCTTCGGCGGCGGCGGCCACTCCCGCGCCTCCGGCTTGCGCCTCGAAGGCGAAGCAAGCGAAATTACCAAAAAAATACTGGCCGAAATCGGCCGTTATCTGGCTTGAGGAATAACAACGTGCATCTGATCACTTTGAAAGACTGGTCCTCCGGGGACATACACCAGGTCGTCGAACGCGGCCTGGCCGTCAAGAGCAACCCGCAGCACTACGCCGGCGCCATCGCTGGGCGCACCGTGGCCCTGTTGTTCCAGAAGACCTCGACGCGCACCCGCTGCGCCGGCGAAATCGGCGCGACGCAACTCGGCGGGCACGCCCTCTACCTCGACTGGCAGAACACCAACTTCGGCCTGGCCGACCTCGGCGATGAGTTCCGCGTGCTCTCCAGCTACTCCGACTTTATCGTCGCGCGCCTGCTTGAACACGCCGACATACTGCGCGCCGCCGAAGCTTCGCAGGTGCCGCTGATGAACGGCTGCTGCAACCGCTACCATCCTTTACAGGCGCTGACCGACCTGATGACCTTGCAGGAGTCCTTCGGCAAACTCGAAGGCCTGCGGCTGACCTATGTCGGCGTCCTCAACAATGTTGCCAACTCGCTGATCGCCGCCGGCATCAAAGTCGGCATGCATGTCACCTGCGTCTGCCCCGAGATCAACGCCGCCGCCCGCGACGACGAACTCTACGCCGAAGCCACACGCCTCGGGCTCTACGAATACACCGAGAAACTGCATCCGGCGTTAGAAAAATCCGACGCCATATACACCGACACCTGGATCGACATGGAATTCTTCGGCGAGCCCAAGTTCGCCGAAGAAAAAGAGCGGCGCGTCGAGCTCTTCCAACCCTACCAACTCAACCGCAAACTGCTCGCGGACCTAGACCTGAAGATCCTGCACTGCCTTCCCGCCCACCACGGCTACGAAATCGAAGGGGCCCTTTTGCACGACGAGCGCTCGCTGATCTTCACACAAGCCGAAAACCGACTGCACAGCCAGAAAGCCGTAATGCTTAAGCTGGCGGGCGCACTCAGTTGAACCAGGCATGAACTTTCGTTCCTTATTTGGCGCGCTCCTCGCGCTCTTCCTCTGCTATTTGCCAAGCAGCGCCCAAGAAGAGCCGCAAGAAGAGCTGCAGGAACAGGCGACCGCGGCACCTCTCGAGTGGGAACCCTCCAAATATCGGATCACCAAAGCCCACCTCCTGCCGATGCAGCGCGGCCCGCAAGCCGGAGTCAGCCAGGGGCGTTTTATCATCAACTTCGGCAGCCGCGAGGGCGTGCAACCGGGCGGTATCTTCCGCGTAATGAACCGCGGCAAACTCATGGGCCTAGTCAGCATCAGCCGCGCCTGGCGCGACAGCGCCGAAGCCCGCATCGTTCGGCTCGTGCACAAAAACAATCCCGAATCGCCAGTCTCGCTCGAACCAGGTTATTATCTCGAACCCAAGCTCGTGTTATTAGAGACGATCCAATTCGAAAAAGGCGAGCCCGTCATCACCCCCGAAATGTATGAGCGCCTGCACTACGTAGCACGCTTTATCCGTTCCTATCCGCAGTTTCCCCTGATGCTCGAAGGCCATACCGACAACACGGGCAAAAGAGTAGAAAATAAAAAACTGGCGCAGGAACGCGCCGAAGGCGTGCGGCTTTTTCTTAACGAGGTCTATCGCTTGCCGATGAAGCAAATGCACCCGGTCGGCTATGGTCAGGAACGGCCCGTCGCCATCAACGCCACGGAAAAAGGGCGTTATCGCAACCGTCGGGTCGATATCGTGCTGATAGACGCTTTGCCGCGATAGTGGAAATGGGCCCGGGACCATCCAGGAAAATCACAGCACGGCCCTCTTGCACTGACTGCAGGACGTTCTACATCACCCAGACTTACACCGGTTGATGTAGGTCACCCGAGTACGGTGCGAGGCCTAAACGGGGGGGATCACTCCTGCGGGCTATACCCTACCCACTCTCTCCAGCGACTGGAGAAATATGTTAGTGGGGAAATAAATTGGGGGGGGATTTGCATTTAGTGCTCACCCCCAACCTTCAGCGGTCCCCTCACACCTTCGTCGGTATAATCTCGCCGCCGCCCTCGTTATAGCGAATCGCCTCGTCAACCATATCGAAGACCGAAAGCTGCGGAGCATAAGCAAAATCGTTGCGCGCCGCCGACAGGTCGTATTCGTAGAAGTTCGGTGTAGTCGCCAGGTCGACCACCGAATAGGGGATGCCCATTTTTTCCGACATATAGGGAATCAGTTCGTCCCAGGCGAACGGTTTGTCAGCGCCAATCTGGTAGACCTTGCCAAACGTGTTCTCATTGCCGACCGCCTGTTCGTAGGCATGCACGACATCGCGCACCTCGATATTGTGTTTTTTCCACGACCGCCCGTTGATATCCCGCGCGACGATCAGACGGGGGCCGCCGTCATCCTCGGCTTTTAGACGCTCATACGTCGCCTTGCCCACATCGTCTTCTCTATGCTCGAATTGCTGGAGGAAAGTCTCCAGGTGGAACGCCGGAAACTTCAGAATTTCGCCGGCACCCCACACATTGGCGAAGCGGATGACCGTAGCAGGCAGATTGTCGTGCCGGCAATAGCGCTCGACCAAATTCTCACACAGCACCTTGGTATAGCCGTACCAACCGGTCGCGACCAACGGCAGCGAGTCTTCGGCAATGGGGTCGTCGATGCCATTCGGTGGGTATTTGTCCATCGTCGCGTCGGTGCTAGTGGCGATCACGTGCTTTAGCTGGTCCCCCAGTTCAAGCGAGGCCTGCAATACATTAAAGGTGCCCATCACATTGGTCTGCATATACTGCTCGGGCGTAAAAGGCCCGCCGGCCTGGAACGCCGCGCCCAAATGCAGTATCACTTCCCGGCCTTCGGCCGCCGCTTGCACGTCGGCCAAGCTGGCGAGGTCGCCTTCGACGATCTCTGCACCGACCGACTGCATTTTTTGTGCCTGGCGGTCGCCTGGCCATACGAAACCCCTGACCTCATGGCCTTTATTCAGGAAATTTTGCGCGACATTAGCGCCGACGCGTCCGGTGATGCCAGTAATCAGGAATTTCATGGGTAATCTACACCTCTTCGATTAGTGAATAGCCTCGCTCGCGGCACACCAGAGCGATACGCATTGCAAACGACAGAAAAAGGATACAAGCCTTTTTGTGGCACATGGTCAAGTGGGAAGCGGGGTTTGCCTTATGCACAAACGAGAAACGGCGCACGATCATTGCCCAAACGGACAACTACCATGCGCCGCAACTCTTGCTGATATTACACTAAAATCGCGTTAAAAAACTATGCGCTTACACAACCCGCAAACGCGCTCACTCGCCTATTATTTATCTTCGTCAACCT
>Ga0209362_1001553_pt1 | contig 18116 bp, 9 predicted proteins | sample SaaInlV_165m_DNA_FD_184680 | JGI IMG/M metagenome (GOLD analysis project Ga0209362, IMG submission 184680) | Marine microbial communities from expanding oxygen minimum zones in the Saanich Inlet - Saanich Inlet SI037_S3LV_110m_DNA (SPAdes)... | ecosystem: Environmental > Aquatic > Marine >...
TATGGCGCGCAACACATAGTGAGCCCGAACATCGATCGCTTGGCCAAGCGCGGCATTTTATTTGAGCGGGCCTATTGCCAGCAACCGCTGTGCAATCCTTCGCGCACGAGTCTGATGACGGGACTGCGGCCGGAGACCACTGGCGTGACGCACAATCACGTTCACTTTCGCACACGCAATCCAGACGTGGTCACGTTGCCGCAGTATTTCAAAAATCACGGCTACGAGTCGCGCGCGATTGGGAAAATGTATCACGGCTTTCTGCCCGAAGGTTCGAGCAAAACAAGTTGGGACACGATGGGCGATGCGTCGTCGTGGTCCGCGCCGGCCATTCGGTTTGGTCCGCGCTATTATTTTACCGAGGCTGGCATCGCGCAGGCCAAGGCTGCTTATCGCGGGATGTATCGCCCAAAAAATCCCGCGCCCAATGACTGGACGCGGAAGCTCGTGTTTGGCCCAATGACCGAGGCACCCGTAGTGCCGGATAACACATTGCAAGACGGCCAGGCCGCCGATGCCGCTATCGCCGCGTTGCGGGAACTGAAGGGCAAACCGTTCTTTCTCGGTGTCGGTTTCATCAAGCCGCACACGCCCTTTGTCGCGCCGAAAAAATATTGGGATTTGTATGACCCGAAAAAAATCCAACTCGCCGCGCGCAGCGAGTTGCCCAAGGGTGCGCCCGCGATGGCGGGTCACAATTCGGGCGAAGTGCGCCGCTACACCGACCAGCCCAAGCGCGAGCCTTTCACCGAGGCCAATGCCCGCAATCTGCGCCATGGTTATTTCGCGTGCATCAGTTACATCGATGCCCAAGTCGGCCGCGTGCTTGCCGAACTTGATCGGCTTGGTTTGCGCGAGAACACCATCGTGTTGCTTTACGGCGACCACGGTTGGCACTTGGGCGACCACGGGTTGTGGGGCAAAATCACCAACTTTGAAATCGCCGCGCGCGCGCCCCTCATCATCTCCGCGCCTGGAATGACGGCCAACCGCAAGACCATGGCGATCACGGAATTTCTCGATATTTATCCAACCCTCGCCGAGTTGGCCGGTTTGCCCGTGGCCAAAAAACTCGAGGGCCGCAGTCTCGTGCCCGTGTTGCTCGATCCCGCTCGCGGCCACAACCCCGCCGCTTTCACGCAGCAATATCGCGGTAAAGCCACCGGCTATTCCATTCGCACCGAGCGCCGCCGCTACACCGAGTGGATTGAAAACGGCCGAGTCATCGCGCGCGAACTTTACGACTACGCCATCGATCCCGGCGAAACCACCAACCTCGCCGCGCAGCCAAAGCACGCGGAATTCGTCCAGCGCCTATCGCGCCAACTTCGCAAAGAGTTGAACTTGCCGCCGCGTTTCGCGCGCGCCTTTGGCAGTCATATGGTTTTGCAACAGCGCCAACCGCTCCCCGTTTGGGGTACGGCGAAGCCCGCGACGAAAGTGACCGTCACTTTGGGAAACCAAAAACAAACCGCCACCACCGATGCTGGTGGAAATTGGAAAGTCAATTTCCCCGCGCTGAAAACTGCCGGCCAAACGCTTACGCTCACAGCCCAAACCGCCCGGCACAAAACCATGCTCACCGATATTCTCGTCGGCGAAGTGTGGTTGTGCGCGGGGCAGTCGAACATGGAATGGAAACTCTCCCAAGCTGCCACGGCGAAGACCGCCGTTCCCGCCGCGAAACTTTCACGTTTACGGTTGTTCAATTTTGTGGGCGCCGCGCGCGGTGGCAGTGGCGATTACGCGCCGGAACTCATCGCGCGCTTGTCGCCGGAGCGATTTTGCGAAGGCCAATGGCGCGTGTGCTTGCCGGAAAACGCTGCTTCATTTTCTGCTGTGGCATTTTTCTTTGGCCAAAAACTGCTCGCTGAAATCGATATGCCCGTTGGCCTCATCAACGTATCCATAGGCGGCACACCGGCGGAAGCGTGGGTGCGTCGCGAAGCCTTGGCCGCGCATCCGCAATTGGCGGCAATGGTGCGCGGCAATTGGCTCACTAACAAAAGCCTCGAGCCATGGTGCCGCGAGCGGGGCTCGTCTAATTTGAAACGCGCATTGGCCGCGGGCGATTTTATCCCCGGCGACGATCTCGGCCCAAACCATTCCTTCAAGCCCGCCTTCATGTGGGATGCCGCCGTGGCCCCATTTCAACTGCTGCCCATCGCGGGCGTGCTGTGGTATCAAGGCGAATCCAACGCTGAAAGCGAATGGCGGGTGAAACAACACGACGCCGTTTTGAAAACATTGGTGACCGATTGGCGCGCGCAATGGAAGCGCCCAAAGCTGCCGTTTTTTTTCGTGCAACTGCCCGCGATGAAGCGCCCGCACTGGCCCGCCTTTCGCGCCAGCCAACAGCGCGTGCACGACTCTCTGCCGCACACCGGCATGGTCGTCACGATCGACCTCGGTCATCCCACGAATGTCCATCCGCGCGAAAAGCAGCCGGTCGGGGAACGGCTCGAAAGCTTGGCCATGGCTCATGTTTATGGGAAACCTAATCGTGGGAGAGGACCGCGATTTGAGAGTGCCAAGCAACGTGGGGATTTGCTCGTTGTTCGCTTGGCCAATGGTCATCGTAGACTTCGCACACTCGACGAATTGCCCCCAACCGGCTTTGAAGTGAGAGATGGCCGGGGCCGGTGGAGCAGGGCAGAGGCCCGTATCGTGGTGGGTGACACTCTTGAAGTGGCATCACCGCTTGGCAAGGCGGTGACGGCGTTGCGTTATGCGTGGGTGCCGTATCCCGAGCCAACATTAAATTTGATGGACGAAACCGGTCTTCCGGTTGCCCCGTTTGAAACTGAACTATCATTTAAATGAGTATAAAATTGAAAGGATTGATTGCGGCAGTGCACACACCGATGCACGCTGATTTTACCGTGAATTACGATCGGGTTCCTGCCCAGGCTGAGCACTTGGCCAAGAACGGAACTAGCGGGGTTTTTGTCACGGGCACAACCGGTGAGTGCCATTCGCTGACGACCGGTGAGCGGCTGAAACTCTTCGACGTCTGGGGCCGGGTGGCCCATCGCAACGGGCTGAAATTCATCGCGCATGTTGGTCACAACAATCTACCCGATGCCCAGGCACTGGTGCGCTCGGCGAGAGATGCCGGCGCCGATGCCATCTCGGCGATGGCCCCGAACTTTTTCAAGCCAGCCGACGCGGAGGCTCTGCTCGACTGGTTTGCGGAAGTGGCCAAGCCCGCACCTGAACTGCCCTTTTATTTTTATGATATTCCGGCAATGACCGGAGTGACGGTTGATACGGCGGAATTCGTGGTCCGAGCCAGAAAAAACATTCCCGGCATGGCTGGCGTGAAATACACCAACCCCGACCGCGACCAGTTGCGGGCGATATTCGCAATGAACGGTTATGCGCCAGACATGCTCTTTGGGTGCGACGAAGAACTGCTCGAAGGACTGCAGATCGGCTGCAGGGGTGCAGTCGGCAGTTCATATAATTTTTCTGCGCCGCTCTATCGAAGGATTATCTCATCGTTCGACGAGGGCAACACTGAGGCTGCCCAGCGTGACCAGGGTAGATCCGCAGAAATGATTCGCACCATCGCAAAGCACAACTACACGCCGGCGGCCAAGTCGGTGATGGCGATGGTCGGTGTGGACTGCGGCCCGGCGCGCCCGCCGTTATGCACCCTGGCGCGGGAATCGATCGGTAACTTGAAACAGGATTTGGAGAAGATCGGTTTCTTCGACTGGGCGAACTCCTGAGATGAAGGAATCACGCCAACGCGAATTGCTCGCCGTCTATCGGGACGGCCTGCTGGATGACACGCTGCCGTTTTGGTGGCCGCGTTGCGTGGACGACGAGCATGGCGGCTTTCTGCTGGCCCGCGACCGCGACGGCTCCCTGCTGGACACCGACAAGGGCATGTGGCAGCAGTGCCGTGCGACCTGGTTGCTGGCCACGATTTACAACACGGTCGAGCCAAGGAGAGAGTGGCTCGCTTGGGCCGGTCGCGGGCTCGATTTTATTTCGAGTTGTGGCTTCGACACCGACGGGCGGATGTGGTTTCACGTCACACGCGAGGGTGCGCCGATTCGCAAACGGCGCTATGTTTTTACCGAGACGTTTGCTGCGATTGCGTTTGCGGCCATGGCCAAGGCGACCGGTGAGCTTGGCCAAGCGGAGAAGGCTCGCGTTCTGTTTCACTTGGCCAAGCGTCACTTCACTGAACCGTCGCTGACCGAGTCGAAGTTCACCGACACGCGCCCGGCCAAGGCCATCGGCGCGCCGATGATTCAAATGGTCACCGCGCAGGAGTTGCGCCGGAATTTGGGCGACGAGTCGTTCACGGTCGACGTCGATGCGGCGATTGAGGAGATCCGCCGGGACTTCATGAAGCCGGAGATCGAGTGCGTGATGGAAACCGTCGCGCCGAACGGTTCAATGATCGATCACTTCGACGGCCGAATGCTCAACCCCGGCCATGCGATCGAGTGCGCCTGGTTCATCCTTTGGGAGGCCAAACTGCGTGGCAACGAACCGGATCTTATCCGGATGGGTTGCCAGATTCTCGACTGGATGTGGGCGAGGGGATGGGACAACGAGTACGGTGGATTGTTTTATTTTCGCGACGTACATGGCAAGCCAGTGCAGGAGTATTGGCATGACATGAAATTCTGGTGGCCACACAACGAGGCAATCATCGCCACGCTGCTTGCCTGGTTGCTTACAGGAGATGAAAAGTATGCCAAATGGCATCAGCAGGTTCACGATTGGGCTTACGCCCAATTTGCCGACCCGGAGCACGGCGAGTGGTTTGGGTATTTGCACCGGGACGGGACCGTTTCCGTCCCGCTCAAGGGCAATCTGTGGAAAGGGCCGTTCCACTTCCCCCGCATGCAACTCGTCTGCTGGCAGTTGTTGGAGGAAGCGCTTGGTCTATCGGCCGAGGTACATTAGTCAGTGCGATTTTACCTTCTTTACGATTTCGTTAAACCGCTCTAAAATTGTTTTGACAAGATGATTATAGCCTATCTGTTTTGTTGTTGTTTCTTATCAAAAAACAGTTAGTTTTCCTGCTGTATCTGATCTTTGTGAAAACACATTAACTTACAGAATCAGAGTAAGTTAGGTTAAAGAATTAACGATAAAATGAATAAGCGAAACACTAATATTTCGTTGTCAGCATTTACCTTGATCGAGTTGCTGGTGGTAATCGCCATTATCGCGATTTTGGCCGGAATGCTTCTACCTGCTTTGGCCAAGAGTAAGACCATTGCTGTTCGCGCAAAGTGTGGTAACCAACTGCGCCAACTTGGCTTGGCAAACATGATGTACATGGACGACAACGACGATATATTCCCGTACCACCGTCGGGCACTAAACCGGACGCCGAGCAAGGGGTTCCAGCGCTTGGTTGAACTGAACAAGGGCATGTCGTTCTCGCGGGAGGAGACCTGGTTCACCCTTATCTACGGCTACGCACCATCGGATCAGGCGTACCGCTGCCCCGATCTGCGGCACGACAAGTTCCAAAATGCATCCAAACAGCATGACAAGTGGCGGTTCGACGCGCACAGCATCGGCTACGGGCAGAACTCCTACTTTCTCGGGCAGATGCCGGGACGCCAGGGTGAGAAGAGTGCCAATCTCCCAAGCGGGTACGAGGTGAAGCTGGGTTCGGTGCGAAGTCCTGTCGAGTGCATCAACCTCGCCGACTCAGAGCAAAAAACAGGTGGTCACTGGTCTCTCACGATGTGGTGGCCGTTTATCAACCGCGCCAACGAGGGTGTGGCAAGCTTGCGGCACAGCAACTCCGCGCCGGTGGTGTTTGTGGATGGTCATGTGCAGTCGTATGACGACCCGGACCGCACGATCAACCCCAGGCGTGACAACACTGCGGAACACATCGAGAACTGGGATCCGCTGCAGCGTCGGAACGCTTTTTGAGTTGGGTTTCTCAACACCCTCACTGAGCGCGAAACCATCACGCTCGTGAAGTTCATAACGAATAAAAATTGACCAGCCTGCTCATCTGTCGGCAAGGCAGCGTGCCGGTCAGGTTTTTTCGAGAATATTTTTCGTCATCTCGGCGCCGGCGACGAAACTCAGGCTGCCCATGTTGACCATCTGATAAATGTTGATCCGGAAATCCGGGCAGGTGCTGACCAGGCAGTAGGCGTCGGTTGCTGACATGCCGTACTCGTCGGTCATCCAGGCTATGAGATGTTGGGTTGCTGTGTCCACTGCCAACTCGAGTGGTCGTGCGGCATGCACTGAAATGATGCTGTCCGGTTTTTCGATGCGCATGAACGGAAGGCGTTTTTCTTTCACCAACTCGAATCGCACACGGACGGTGGCGCAGGTCTCTGCCGCTGTGCCGGTGTACTCAGTGTCACCCTGGCTGGCGTGCACGTCGCCGAGATAAAACAGGGCTCCCTCGTGAAAGACCGGGAGGTGGATTCGATTGCCAACGGTCACGTCGCGGATGTCGAGATTGCCTCCCCATGGGCCTTGGCCGTCAATACTGGTGGTCACTTCGCGTTCCGGGGCGACGCCGATCGTTCCAATGAACGGTGTGATTGGCCAGGCGATCTCGTCGTTAAACTGCATCGTGCCATCCCGCATTGTACCGCTTGGCCCCGGGCTATGTTTAAATATCTTGGTTGTATATTGGCTGGAAAGCTCGGGCCAGCGGGTGGATTCACCGAGTGGACCGCGCTTGGGGCCAATGGCCACCCATGAGTAATCACTCACCTCAATATCCTCGATGTCGATCAGCAACACATCACCGCGCTCAGCGCCGTCGATGTAAACCGGTCCGCCGATCGGGTTGGCCAGGGGTGGATGACTGTCGAAGCCGGGCCGGTTGGTCGGGATGGCCTTGTCGCTCGGTGTTTTGAAAAACCCAGAACCGGCATCCCATGTTTCGATCTCGAACGATTCGCCCGGTTGAACGCGGAGGAGTGGTTCATCCCGCCAATCAAAGGCGAACTTACGAGCTTGATCCCGGGTGATTCGTTGCATGACGACATTTGTTGCGACCAGCCAAGCGTACGGAGCATCTCCGAACGAAGCAACTTTGTTCAGATCCCCATATCGGTTTTTGCCTCGGCGAACTTGACGATGGCAAACTTGAGATCTTCCTCTGTGTGTGTCGCAGAAATTTGCGTGCGAATGCGCGCCTTGCCCTTGGACACGACGGGGAAGGAGAAACCGATGACGTAAACGCCTTTCTTGAGCATCACATCGGCGAAACGGCTGGCGAGGGCGGCATCGCCGAGCATGATGGGCGTGATGGGGTGCGTGCCTTCGAGAATGTGAAAGCCGGTGTCGGCCATTTGGTCACGGAAAAACTTTGTGTTGGTCTCGAGTCGGTCGCGGAGTTCGGTGGAGGAGTTCAGTAAATCGATGGCTTTTATCGAAGCAGCGACAATGCTGGGGGCGACGGTGTTGGAAAAGAGATAGGGGCGCGAGCGTTGGCGGAGGGTTTCGACGATTTCCGCGCGGCCGCTGGTGTAGCCGCCGCTGGCGCCGCCGAGGGCTTTGCCGAGTGTGCCGGTGATGATGTCGATGCGGCCCATCACGTTGTGATGCTCGTGCGTGCCGCGGCCGCGCGCGCCCATGAAGCCGACTGCGTGAGAGTCGTCGACCATCACCAGCGCGCTGTGCTCGTCGGCGAGGTCGCAGATGGCGGGGAGGTTTGCGAGGTAACCGTCCATCGAAAACACGCCGTCGGTGACGATGAGAATACGGCGCGAACCGTTAGCCGCTTGGAGTTGAGCGGCGAGGTCGGCCATGTCGTTGTTTTTGTAGCGGAAGCGCTTGGCCTTGCAGAGGCGGACGCCGTCGATTATGGAGGCGTGGTTGAGTTCGTCGGAGATGACGGCGTCGTCGGGGCCGAGCAGCGTCTCGAACAACCCGCCGTTGGCGTCGAAGCAGGACGTGTAAAGAATCGTGTCCTCCGTGCCGAGAAAGTCGCTGAGTTTTTCCTCGAGTTGTTTGTGGATCTTTTGCGTGCCGCAAATGAAGCGCACGCTCGCGAGGCCGTAGCCCCATTCGTCCAACGCATCGCGTGCGGCGGCGATGACGTCGGGATGGCTCGCGAGGCCAAGGTAATTGTTGGCGCACATGTTCAGCACCGGCGCCTCGCGCCCCACGCCCACGCGCGCGCCCTGCGGCGTGTCGATGACACGCTCGCCCTTGTAAAGGCCCGCCGCGCGGATTTCGTCCAGTTCGGTTTGCAGTTGGGTTTTTAGGTTGCCGTACATTCTACCATTCTAAAATCACCTTGCCACTTTCGCCGCTGAGGGCGGTTTCGAATCCTTGCTGGAAATCGGCGAACTTAAACCGGTGTGTGATCACCGGTGCTATGTCGAGGCCACCTTCGAGCATCACGGTCATCTTGTACCACGTCTCGTACATTTCGCGGCCGTAGATGCCCTTGATGGTGAGCATGTTGAAAACGACCGTGTTCCAGTCGATGGCCATCTCCTTCTCGGGGATGCCGAGCATGGCGATCTTGCCGCCGTGGCACATGTTGGCGAGCATATCGTTGAACGCGCTTGGGTTGCCACTCATCTCGAGGCCCACGTCGAAACCTTCGTCCATGCCGAGTTCCTTCTGCACGTCGGCGAGCGATTCGTTGGCGACATTCACCGCGCGCGTGACGCCCACGCGCTTGGCCAAGTCGAGCCGGTAGTCGTTCACGTCGGTGATCACCACGTGCCGCGCACCGGCGTACCGGGCGATTGCGGCGGAGATGATGCCGATTGGCCCCGCGCCGGTGACGAGCACGTCCTCGCCCAGTACAGGAAAACTCAGCGTGGAGTGTGTGGCGTTGCCGAACGGATCGAAGATGGAGGCGACGTCGAGATCGATGCCCGGCTTGTGCACCCACACGTTGGTTTGCGGCAGGGCAATGTACTCGGCGAATGCGCCGGGCCGCGTGACGCCGATGCCGGCGGTGTCGTTGCACAGGTGCCTCCGGCCGGCCATGCAGTTGCGGCAATGCCCGCAAACCACGTGCCCCTCGCCGCTCACCAGTTCGCCGACTCGGAAGTCACGGACGTCTCCGCCGACCTCAACGATTTCGCCGACGAACTCATGCCCTACCACGAGCGGCACCGGCACGGTTTTACTGGCCCAGTCGTTCCATTTGTAAATATGCAGATCGGTGCCGCAGATACCGGCGCGGTTGACCTTGATGAGGACATCATTGGCCGCCAACCCGGGCTGCGGCACGTCCTCAATCCAAAGTCCCTCTCCAGATTGTTTTTTTACGAGTGCCTTCATCTTTCAGAAAAAAGATTTCCATTTAATGGACGTTGAGGCTCCGGGTTGGAAGCCAAAAGTAAAAATTGACCAAGCGCTTGGTCAAGTGCGGGAGTTGAATACGCGGTGTGCGCCGCTAGACTTCGCCAAGCCAAGTTGCTTCATGATACGATTTGCCATACTCGCCGCCGTTCTCCCCGGCACACTTCTCGCCGCGCCCGGGCCTCTTTCGCCGCCGGAGGCTCTTGCAGCGTTTCAAGTCGAGCCGGGCGTGCGCGTGGAGATTGCAGCCGCCGAGCCGCTGGTGCGCGATCCCGTGGCGCTGTGCTTTGACGACGCAGGGCGGATGCTTGTGGTCGAGGGGCGCAGCTATCCGCAACTTGGCGAGAGCCCACTCACGCTGGGTACGGTGGTGCTGCTCGAGGATGCTGACGGCGACGGGCGGTTTGAAAAACGTACAACCTTCGCCGACGGGTTCACGTTTCCCAACGGCATCCTGCCGTGGGACCGCGGCGCGTTCCTGACCTGCGCTCCGGACATCTGGTTTCTCAAGGACACCACCGGCGATGGCCGGGCCGACGTGAGGCAAATCGTCCTGACCGGTTTCGGCACGAAGAGCAGCAGCGAGCAACTCCGCGTCGCCAGCCCGACGTTGGGGCCGGACGGTTGGGTGTACATCACGAGCGGCCTCACCGACGCGAAGGTCACCAGCCCACTGCACCCCAATCGCCCCGCCGTGACGGCTAAGCGGCAGGACGGGCGGTTTCACCCGGAGACATTCGTGTACGAGCCTCTCGCCGGTGTTGGGCAATTTGGCCAATGTTTCGATGCGCTTGGCCACCGCTTCGTTTCGAGCAATCGCAACCCGCTGATGCACGTCGTTTTGTCGCCGGGCATCCTGAAACGCAACCTGCATTTTGCGTTTACCGAGACAGTCGAGAACGTCGTGCCGGTCGCAGCGAAAGTTTATCCGATCAGCCCCGACACCACGGCGGCCACGTACATTCCGAGCCTCATCAACCAGCAACACACGGGCACTTACACGAGCGCCAGCGGAATCTGCATTCGCGGCGAGAGCGCGTTCATTTGCGAGCCGGCGCAAAACCTCGTACAGCGCCAACGCCTCAGGCCAAGCGGGGCGACGTTTCTCGCAGAGCATCCCACGCCTGGCAGGGATTTTCTTGCGTCGGCGGATCAATGGTTTCGTCCCGTTCACGCCACCGTCGGTCCGGACGGCGCGCTGTATATTTGTGATATGGTTCGCCAATACATTGACCACCCCCGCTATCTGCCCAAGCCGATTCGGGGGAAACTTCCGTTTCTCGCCGGGACGGACAAGGGCCGCATTTGGCGCGTCGTTCAGCCGGGCACTGTCGCCGAAAAACCGACCGCCGAGGCCAAGATTGCCGCGCTCAAGACACTTCAACTCAGCCAGGGTAAACTTGGCCTAGCGCAGCCCTTGGCCAAGCTCGAGCAGCTTGCCAATTCTGACGACGCACGCCTCCGTTTTCAGGCCGCGCTGCAGCTTGGCCAAGTGCGTGACGCACAAAAAACCAAGCTATTGGCGAAGGTGCTTTCGGCCGGTACCGACGACAAATGGACGCGTGCCGCCGTGCTCAGTTCGATGGGCAATTTGTCCGTTGAGTTACTCGACGAATTGTCCGCCGGTCGCTTGGCCAAGCGGCCGAGCCTCGCTCCGGCGCTGGTTGCGCTTGGCCAGGTGATCGCGATAACGCGACCGTCGAAAGAGACCGGCGGCGTGATCGCCCGGCACATGGCCGTTGGCTCCGACTGGAGCGGACACGAGCGGACGGCGCTGCTCGGCGGCATCATCGACGGTGCAAGTTCTAGCCTTGCTGAACTCACAGACGGAAACACCAACGCGCGCGAAAACGTCGAGACGATTTTCGCGTCGGCTCGGACGTTGGCCAAGAGCGGCGAGGGAGCGGGGCGCTTGGGCAGTATCGCGCTGCTTGGGCACTCGAGTTTTGCTGCGGAAGGGGAGACGCTGCTCGCGCTGTTGACGGCGACTGAGCTGGGGTCGGTGAGACTGGCTGCGGCAAAAGCGCTAGGGCAATTCGATGACGCCAGGGTGGCCAAGGCGCTGTTGGCCAAGCGGCGTTGGGGCGGTTACGCGCCGGGGTTGCGAGAGGCGGTTACGGGTGTGCTATTGGGCCGTTCCACGTATCATCCGGCGCTCATGGCTGCGCTCGAGTCAGGCGTCGTGCCGATACACGCACTTTCACCGGCGCGCCGCCAAACGTTGGAACGGAGCAAGCCCGTCGGCGCGAGAGCGAAAAAACTATTCGCCAAGCTGGCGGATGGCGACCGGATGAAAGCCTACGAGTTGCTCAAGCCGGTTTTGAAACTGAAAACCGATACCGCCGGTGGCGCGAAAATTTTCACCCGTGCCTGCGCTCTTTGCCACACGCACGGCAGCGAGGGCTATGCGGTCGGGCCGGACCTCACCGGCTTGCGCAACCAACCGGCGGAGACGCTGCTGCTGCACATCATCGTGCCAAACCACGAAGTGGTCGGCGGAAACACAATGTACGAGGTGGACACGAAAGACGGGCAGATCTTTGCCGGTTTGCTGACCGCCGACACGCCGGCCCAACTCACGCTCAAGCTGCCGCTTGGCTTCACCAAGACGCTCGCCCGCTCCGAAGTGAAAGCCGTCCGGGCCAGCCCGTTGTCGCTCATGCCGAACGAGTTGGAGAAAACGATGACCCGACAGGAACTGGCCAACCTCATCGCCTTCCTGAAGCAGTGAGCCAAGCAACTCTTCGCAATTTTACAGGCCGAATTGTTGCAAAAACTGGAGGGCGGCGCCGTAGCCTGGCTGAATTTGCAATGCGCGTTGCGCTGCCTCAATCGCCTCCGGGATCCGGCGCAAATTCGCAAGAATTGTCGCACGGGCATAAGGGATGCTGGGATCGTTTTGTTCCACGCTTTCCGCTTTCAACAGCGCGGCGATTGCCGCTTCGGGCTGGCCCGCCTGGTTGCGGGCGAGGCCAAGGTTGTACCACGCTCGCGAATGGCGTGGATTCAATTGCACCGCTTTGACCAGCGAGGGTGCGGTTTTATCCGTCTGCCCGGTTTCGTTCCAGGCAAGCGCCAGCTTGTAGTGGTATTCGGCTTCGTTGGGATCAAGTCTTATGGCTTCATTCAAGGCGTCGATCGCTTCATTGGGACGGCCCATCATGCTCAGTGCGATGGCAAACTCGTGCCGAAGCGGCGCCGAGTAGTTGTCCAGCTTGATTGCCAAGCGGAAATAGTGTTCCGCCTTTTCGGGCTCTTTTCGGTCGAGATGATACACGCCTTTTTGTAGCGCGCCTGTGGGCATGTCGACGTTGTAGGTCAGTGCACGTAGCAAATCTTCTCCAGCTTTCGATTGGGGGGAGACTCGATCCCGTAACGTCCACGCCGCGTCCACACGCACTTTGCGAACGGGATCATCCAGCAGTTTCCCAAGAGCGGTGTCGATCCTCGTATCGCCACGACGTGCGATCGGGTCCAGCGCACGTGCCGTCGTACCGCGAAGCAATGCGTTGGTGTGGCTGAGGTTGCCAAGGAGTTGGTTGGTGACCTCGGGATCATTCGTCCATGGATAGAGTAACTCAGTGGCGACAGCTTTCCAGAACGGCGTCTTTTCCTCCCTCAGCAATTGCAGCAGGTTTTCCTGTGACCCCGGCGCGCCCACCCTTGCCTTGGCGATCCACTGCGCGCGTTTTCGAGTCGGCCGATCCATGCGTGGTCCGTACCACTTGTCGACGGCGGCGATGGCCCAGTCGGTGTCCTTATCCGTGTGGCAACGGTTGCAGGCATTGGGGATGCCGTGTTCCTTGGTGAGCAGTGGATCGGGAATGGTGAACCCGTGGTCGCGCCGTGGGTCGCGCTGCATGTAGGTGGTCTGCGGCATGTGACAGTTCACGCACTGTCCACCCTCACCGTTCAGTTTGTGATGCGTATGGGTGGGTGGATCAATTTTTGGGCTGTTGGGATAGGTGCCTGTGTGGCAGCGCATGCAGAGCGCATTTCCCGGTTGCAGTATCTTGGCGGAATGCGGCTCGTGGCAGTCCATGCAGCGCACGCCGGCGTGGTGCATTTTGCTGCTGAGAAAAGAGGTGAGGACGTAGTTTTCCTCCCTAACCTGGCCGTCCGCATAATAGATGCCAGACTCGTCGGGGATGACATGTGAGAAGTGGTCGAGATACCGGTCACCGGGCTTGAAGTCCCCTGTTAACTCCGTGCGGCGCGAATGGCATTTACCGCAGGCCGCGAGCCATTGTGTGTTGTCGAACTTCCGCAAGGTCGGATCTTTCTCGGAAGTTCCGGCGAACTCCTTCCTCCAGTCAACATGCGCCTTCATCGGCCCGTGACAGGCTTCGCAGCTTACGCTCATCTCGGCCATCGCTGTGTCATAGGAATCGGTCGCCTCGTCGTAATTCTTTCGCAGACGCGTGTTGTGGCATGAGGCGCACTGCGTGTTCCAGTTCATGCCGCGCCCAGTCCAGTGCCCCCACTCACCGGCTTGACGATCCTCATCTCCAAACACGTTGAACCACTCGTTGTTGTGTGGGTCATGCGAGAGATCCACCGCTTGCAAACGCCCCCGGGGGAGCTTGACCAGATATTGCCGGATCGGCGTCTCGCCAATGACTCGCTCGACCTCAAACGTCTCCTTCTTCCCGGACAACCCCAAGGTGGCGATAAGAAATCGATCCTCCTTAGAAGTGATGTCGGAGGTCAGTGACGGATGCTTGAATTCTCGTGGTGGGTCGAATGCCTCCTGATCCATCTTCGGATCGGGGAGTCGCTCGGCCAACTGGTGGTCCGACCCCAACCAGAGGTCGTAGGATGCCTGGTGACACTCACGGCAGCTCTTGGAGCCTGCGTACTGGGCAAAGGCTTTTGACTGTTCCTCAGGCTGCCAGTGCGCCGTTTTATTCACCGGTACGGGTGTTTTTTTCTTCGTGCCGACTGTGTTTTCCGGGGTAGACGGTCCTTCGCCTTTGAAAACAGCCAAAACCACCGCCGCTACAAGGATGATGACAACGGCGAAACCCAACAATTTAACCTTCTGTCCGCGACCTGAAAAAGCCTTATTATCGGTGCTTTTATTTGGGGTAGCCGGGGTTTTTTCTCTGGGAACCATCCGTGGGGAGTGTAGAGCCTGCCAAAGGGAGGATCAATCACAGTTGGCCTGATAGTTAAACTGATGTTCCCACACCCCAATGACCACAGCCGCATAAAGTTAATTGCCGCAGTAGTTAAGTGTTGCCTAAATATGCGAAATGTGATGAAAATTTTTCTTCAAACCTCTGGGTTTATCTAGTTGGAATTGACGTTGCTTTGTTGGTGTGAATAGCAGGCAAACAGATTCCGCTTTTCCGAATGGACAAGCAGGTAATTGTTTGGCGGTGTCTATGTCATAACGCGCTGTGTGTTTTGATGTGGGCTGCATTTTTTAACCGTTAATTCAAAGTGATGAAAACGATCTTTAAATCAGTTGACGAAAGGCATTTCTGCGATGCCCGCTTGCCAGGGAAATCTCTCCAATTCAATTAACAGAATGAAAATACCATTATCAAATACCCGGGTATTGTTTCTAGGCGCAGCATTGGTGCTTGGTCTCTTGTCGTCGTCGCCGGTTCAGGCCGTGCCCCTGCTGTTAAACTTTCAGGGACGTGTGACTGTGGACAATGCGGTGTTCAACGGTACCGGACAGTTCAAGTTTGCCCTTGTGAATGCCGATGGAACGCAAAGCTACTGGAGCAACGACGGGTCGAGTTCGGCCGGGGCGCAGCCGACTGATGCCGTAGCGATCACGGTCGCCAACGGCAACTATTCACTGCACCTGGGCGATAGCAACCTGACCAACATGAATCCGCTCCAGGCGTCAGTGTTCGCCAACGACCCGATTTTCCTGCGCATCTGGTTCAGCGACGGCACCCCCAACGGATTTGAGCGGCTTGGTACGGAGGATCACCGGATCACCTCGGTGGCTTTTGCGCTTAAAGCCAAGGAGGCGGAGACGGTGACCTCACTACCAGACGGTCTCGTGACCGAGGCTCATCTTGCGACCGCCTTGAAAGACAAGTTGGACGCATTACAGGCTAAAATAACCACACTCGAGACTGCGATAGCGCTCAACACGGCCAAGACCGGGATCACAACTGCACAGATGGATGCGATTGCAGTCAACGCCGTTTCGATAGGAACCAACGCAACCGCCATCAGCACGGAAACAGCCCGTGCACAAGCAGCGGAGGCAGTTAACGCAGTCGCCATCAGTGACGAATCGACCCGTGCTCAAGCAGCTGAAACGACCAATGCAACCGCCATTAGCGCGGAAGCAGTAACCGCTCGAGCAGCGGAGGCAGTTAACGCAGTCGCCATCAGTGACGAATCGAGCCGTGCTCAAGCAGCTGAAACGACCAATGCAACCGCCATCAGCGCGGAAGCAGCAACCGCTCGAGCAGCGGAGGCAGCTAACACCGCTTCGATAGGAACCAACGCAACTGCCATCAGCGACGAATCGACACGTGCTCAAGCAGCAGAGGGAGTTAACGCAACCGCCATCACTGCTGAGGTGACAACCGCTCGTGCAGCGGAAATGGCAAATACAAGTGCCATCAATGCCAACACGGCTTCGGTAGGAACCAACGCAACCGCCATTAGTACGGAATCGACACGTGCTCAAACAGCAGAGACTGCGAATACGTCTAACATAAGCAGCAACACCGCAAACATAGGAAGTGGCGGAAGTGGTGGAGGCAGTACGGCGGCGGGTTCGGTCGTTACTTCTGCCAGTTCTTCGGACAGTGGCCTGGCCGGCGATGGCTACGTCAAGTTCCTCTCGATTGCTGCTGATTCCTGGAGCGCTTCTCCCGGCACCGAGATTCTTTCCGGGCGGGTTGGCCACGGTTCTGCGTGGACCGGCAGCACGATGTCGATTTGGGGTGGAGCCCTTGGTTCCGGCACCTATCTAAGTACCGGCGCGATCTACGATCCTGCCACCGACACATGGGCTTCCATCACTCCGCTTGATGCACCCGACGCGCGCTCTGATCATTCGACCGTCTGGAGCGGCACCGAGCTGATCGTCTGGGGCGGCTACGGGAGCAGTGGCCCTCTTGGGGGTGGAGGCCGCTATCAGGCTTCCATCCAATCCTGGCTGCCTCTGAACAGTACTGGTGCCCCCAGTGAACGTTACAACAATGCGGCGGTCTGGACCGGCTCGCGCATGCTCGTTTGGGGAGGGCGAAACAACACCGGCATCCTGAATGACGGTGCAGTGTACGATCCCGGGACGGATGCTTGGGCGCCGGTTGACCCGAGTGGTGGCCCGGCTGCACGGTACGATGCCGCCTCCGTGGTGGCTGGCGACACTGTCCTCGTATGGGGTGGCCAAGGTGCCACCGGCGCGCTGGGCGATGGCGCAAGCCTGGCCTTGACGAGTGGCGTTCCCTCCGCTTGGTCTGCCATCACCACCACCGGCGCGCCGAGCGCCCGCAGCGGCCACGCCGCCGCTTGGACCGGCAGCAAACTCATCGTCTGGGGCGGGATTCAAGGGGGAACTTATTTAAACGACGGAGGCATCTACGACCCGGCCGTTGGCCAAGGTGGCACATGGGCCGCCATGAGCACAACCGGTGCCCCGGCGGCTCGCGAGAATCACGCTGCCGTTTGGACCGGGAGCGAGTTGGTCGTCATCGGCGGCGAGGGTGTCTCCGGTTCATTGGCCGACTCACACGCCTACAACCCGGCCACAGACACATGGCGCTCGTTGAGCGGCAGCACCGGAGCTCGCAGTGGCTCGTCATCTGAGTGGACTGGTAGCCAGATACTGGTTTTCGGCGGGGAATCAGATGGCCAAGTGCTTGGCCAGCCGATGGAAATCAACCCCACGCCACCTGTGCACCTGTACAGGAAACAGTAGATTGAGAGGGAAGCCTTAAGGAGCAAGTTGCAAGACACGGACTTAACATTTTTTAACAATGAAACAGATAATGAAACAGATAATGAAACAGGTCGGGATGATGGTGGCGTGCGTATTCGCGCTTGGCCTGCCGGACGATGGACGCGCGGCGGATGCCAACCCGCCGGAGCGAATGACCTACCAGGGCTACCTGGTCGATGGCAACGGTGCTCCGCTGGGTAATAGTGCGCCCACGAACTATGATGTGGTGTTCCGCGTTTACGCGGACAAGCAGGCCGGCACGGCCCTTTGGGCGGAGCAGCAGACCATTACAGTGGACAAGGGCTACTTCAGCGTTCTGCTGGGGGAGGGGTCGTCAACGGCCAGCGGTGAACCCGGGGGCAACCTCTCCGCCGCGTTCGACGGGTTGGATGCCTCGGATCGTTTCATCGGCATCACTGTGGAGACAGGCAGCGGTGCTACCGAGATTGCGCCGAGACTTCGCCTCGTAGCCTCGCCGTATGCCTACACCGCCACGCAGGCCCGTCGGCTTACCGACGGCAGTGGTAATGCAAACTTTTACAAGGACGGCACCACGCTCAAACTCGGCGTCGGCAGCACACCGACGCTGACGCTGACCGAAGCCGGCAACGCCACGCTGACAGGCAAACTGACGGCTGACATGCCCGATTGGGGAGTTGGGTTGCAAGTTGACAATGGCGCGGTGAGTACCACTTTTGGTGCGGAAAGCAGTTCTGTTTTCCACTTCAACACCGAATTGCCGGGTTTTTATTTCAACAAGAAATTAGTGGTGAATGGCGACATCCTTTCATCTCAAAGGGACTCTATTCTTGGTTCGGACAACAACACCGACACTTACTTGAGAGTGAAATCCGCCAGTGATGTGATTGATGCCAATGCGGATGAATTTTGGGTGCGGGGCGACAGT
>Ga0209362_1001557_pt1 | contig 18084 bp, 8 predicted proteins | sample SaaInlV_165m_DNA_FD_184680 | JGI IMG/M metagenome (GOLD analysis project Ga0209362, IMG submission 184680) | Marine microbial communities from expanding oxygen minimum zones in the Saanich Inlet - Saanich Inlet SI037_S3LV_110m_DNA (SPAdes)... | ecosystem: Environmental > Aquatic > Marine >...
GAATGCAGTTGTCGTTGCTTATCGCGAGCGGGCTAATCAAGAGCTTTTGGCTTCCGGCAAATTCAGCAAGTTTCCGAAAAAACCCGAGGCGCACTATCCTGAGCCAACTCGCAAGGAACTGGAGAATCTGGAGAAAACGCTCAAGCTGTTTAATGAATCCTCGCCCAAGTTGGATTTTGCGATGGGAGTGCAAGAGGGCAACGTCACTGAATTGCCTGTTTTCATAGGTGGCGATCCTGATGTCCGCGGCGAAATTCAACCTCGTGGTTTTCCAGCATTGATTTCCATCCCCGAAGCGAGAGCGTCCAGAATCGACGGAAGCGGAAGGCTTGAGCTTGCCGCTTGGTTGACTTCTTCAAGAAATCCGTTGGCTGCCAGAGTCATCGTTAACCGAGTTTGGCGTTGGCACTTTGGCAGAGGTATTGTCGAAACGACCGATAACTTCGGGCTACTTGGGGGCAAGCCCACGCATCCGGAGCTGTTGGACTGGTTGGCTTCTAGGTTTATAGAGGATGGATGGTCGATCAAGGCCTTGCACCGCCTAATCTTGAGTTCGGAGACTTGGCGGATGTCTTCTAGACCTCATTCCATAGCTTTAAAAAAAGATCCGGAAAATAGGTTGCTGTCCCGTGCGCCGGTTCGGAGGTTGGAGGCCGAGCTGATAAGGGACTCCCTGCTGCATCTGAGCGGGGAACTCGACCTCGCGCTCGGTGGGAGCACTTGGTCATACGAGAACCGCAAACTCGTTTTCAACCACACTTCCGAGGATAACACCAACTACCTCACGAACCGCCGATCGATATATTTGCCTGTCATCCGTAACAATGTGTTCGACTTGTTTCAACTTTTCGATTTCCCCAATCCCAACTCAATGTGCGGAGACAGAACCCCAACCACTACTCCTCAACAAGCTCTTTACTTAATGAACAGTCCATTGGTCAGGCAAGCTGCCCTCGGCTTTTCTGAGAAAGGCTTCGGTTCCGACCCAAAGGTCCGTCTTCACCTTCTGTATAATTCCGCTTTTCATCGGGATGCTGAGCCTGATGAGATTCGCCAGTCGCTTCGCTTCTTGGAATCTTTTTCTTCGAAATCGGAACCTTCGGACAAATGGCATGCCTTTGCTCAATCGCTCATCTGTTCCAATGAATTCCTCTATCTCGAATGAGTACTAATTTGGATTCACGATTATTGTCACGTCGCGAAAGCCTTCGCAATGGGGCTCTCGGGTTCGGGTGTCTTGCGCTTTCGTCTATTCTCGGAAAGGCAACATTGGCAGAATCCTCTGTCTCCGCTCGCAAACCTCTGTATCGTCAAAGGGCAAAAAGAGTTATTTTCCTCTTTATGAAAGGAGGCCCATCGCAAGTGGACACCTTCGAGCGCAAGCCATTGTTGAACCGCGACCACGGCAAGCCTCTTCCCTTTGCCCAGCCCAAGGTCACTTTTGCCAAAACGGGCAATTTGCTTGGGTCGCCTTGGGAGTTTAAGCCATACGGAGCGTGTGGTCACCAAGTCAGCGAGTTGTTCCCAAACGTTGCTCGTCACGTCGACGACATTTGTTTTATCCACTCTTTGCATGGTACGAATCCGGCTCATGGCGGAGCCGTTCTCAAGCTCCATACGGGGAGCGACAACTTTGTCCGCCCGTCCATGGGTTCTTGGGTTTCCTATGGATTGGGTACCGAGAACGACAACCTGCCTTCTTTTATCACCATCTGCCCGACTCTAGCTCATGGCGGCGTGCAAAATTGGAGTTCGGGCTTTCTTCCCGCCCATCACCAAGGAAGCTCAATCGGTAATGCCAGCATAGCTTCCGGTGACGCCCGTGTTCGGCATATTGCTAACGCCAAGTGGTCCGCTAATCAACAGCGCCGCCAAATAGATCTCATTCGAGAGCTTAACGGTCGCCAGCGGATGAACTTCAGCAGTCATCCTGAGCTCGATGATCGAATAAATTCCTTCGAACTTGCTTTCCGTATGCAGAACGCGATGCCCGAGGCACAGGATGTTTCAAGCGAATCCGAGGCAACTCAAAACCTTTACGGACTTGATAATCCCGTTACCGAGGACTTCGGTCGTCAGTGCCTCATGGCTCGGAGGTTTGCCGAACGTGGCGTACGCTTTGTACAAGTTACGCATAGCGACAAGAAAGTTCAATGGGATCAACATGGGAACCTGCGAAATGGGCATCAAGAAAAAGCCAGTGAGGTTGATTTGCCGATTGCCGGATTACTAACGGATTTAAAGTCGAGAGGACTACTCGAGGACACCCTCGTGATTTGGGGTGGTGAGTTTGGTCGCACACCCACCGTGCAGGGTCACAAAATGGATGGGCGAGATCACAACCCTCACGGTTTTACCGTTTGGTTGGCAGGGGGTGGTGTAAAGGGAGGTTTCCGTTACGGTGCCACCGACGAGTACGGATATTATGCGAAGGAAAAACCTGTTCACCTTCACGACTTTCATGCGACGCTGATGGCTCTTCTTGGTCTCGATCACGAACAGTTGACTTATCGGCATGCAGGTCGAGACTTTCGCTTGACCGACGTCTATGGTAAAGTCATCACCGATATTTTTGCATAACCATCTCGATTCTTTACGCTCCACGTTCATCAAAACTTTTTTGCTAGTCCCATGAGATTTCCTTTTTTGATCCTTCCGCTGATATCCGGCATCGTTTGCGCAGAGTCAAAGGTCGATTTCGCGCGCGATGTATTACCCGTTTTGTCGAACAAGTGCTTCGTCTGCCACGGACCTGATTCCAAGAAAAAGGATTTGGTGAGGCTTGATTCCGAGCAGGCGGCCAAAAGGGACTTGGGTGGTTTTTATGCAGTGGATGAGAACTCTCCCGAAGATTCCGAACTCCTTTTCCGTATTTTCGATAAGGATGAACCGATGCCCCCAAAAAAGTTCGACAAAATTCTTACCCCTGAAGAAAAGGAAATTCTGAAGAAATGGGTTTTATCTGGTGGCAAGTATGCCAAGCACTGGGCTTTTGTAAGACCTGCGAGAGAAAAGGTTAAGGGAAACCCGGTTGATCATTACGTCGAGGCTGCTTTGAAGACCGAGGGAAAATCCTTTGCTCCCGAGGCTAAGCGCGAAACTCTGGCTAGGCGGGCTTCTCTTACTTTGACCGGTTTGCCTCCCGGACCTGTTCGATTGAAGGCTTTCCTCGAAGATGGGAAAGACGACGCCTATGAGCGTTTCGTCGACCTGTTGCTAGCTGATTCCAGTTATGGAGAGCATCAGGCAAGGTATTGGTTGGACGCCGTTCGCTACGGAGATACGCACGGCCTTCACCTTGATAATAAGAGGGGGATTTATCCTTATCGTGATTGGGTGGTTCGCGCGTTGAATGACAACCTTCCTTTTGATGCATTCATCACATGGCAGTTAGCGGGGGATTTGCTGTCGGAGCCAACTTTAGACCAAAAAATTGCCACTGGTTTTGTCAGGATGAACCCTTCTACGGCAGAGGGAGGAGCTATTCCGGCTGAATTTCAGGCAAAGAACAATTTCGATCGGGTGGAAAGCCTGGGCACTTCATTACTCGGGATGTCCATGCTCTGCGCGAGGTGTCATACTCACAAGTACGACCCGATAACCCATACCGAGTATTTTCAACTTCTGGCCTTCTTCAATAGCACGGCTGAATCGCCCATGGATGGGAATCGGTATGAATACGGAGATCATCTCAAGGTTCCTGCTGATCAAAAGGCGTGGATTGCGTGGCAGGCTCTCGAGAAGAGAGAGTCCGAACTTCTTGCCCATGCCCGGAAAACCGGGAAATTCCCTCAAGCCCATGACAATCTGGAAAAGTTGTCGGCCCTCTTGGGTTCAAATGATCTGACCCGAAAGGGAAACAAGGTTCGGGCAACCTCGGGCAAGTCTCCCCAAAACCAAACGCCTTCTCAGGCCATTGATGACGACCCCAAGACCAAATACCTCAATTCCGAAGGCAAAGGGAGTGGGCTTGTCATATATGGTCAAAAAGGTGTTGTTGAGAAGATTGCTTTGACTGCGGGGGAGGACGTTCCATCCCGGGATCCGACCAGCTTTGAGCTTTACGGTTCCGAGGATGGGAAAAAGTTCAAGGAAATTGCAAAGGGTGCGGTCCCCCTTTTTTCCGCACGGCGTCAAAGAGTGGAAATCGCTATCGAGAACTCGAGTGCTTACGCGATCTATAAACTGACCTTCCCAAGCCTTGCATCAGCTAAGGCTGATGCCATGCAAATCAGTGAAATCGAGCTTTTGAAGGCCCCGATTAAAGGAGCCGACGATTTATTGCGGGAAGCCGTTGCTCTCAGGGATGAGAAGGCAAAAGCCATGAAAGCCTTTACCCCCACGTTGATCGCCCGCGAGTTACCCAAGCCCAGGGAAACCAAGTTGTTGGATCGGGGGGAATACGATATGCCGGTTGGCGAGCCTTTGCTTCCAGGCGTGCCTGCTTCGCTTGGTTCTTTGCCCGAGGGTGCTCCGGTCAACCGTCTCGGGCTTGCGAGTTGGTTGGTTTCCCGCGATCAGCCCTTGGTATCCAGAGTTTTGGTCAATCGGATCTGGCAACGGGTCTTCGGAGAAGGTTTGGTTCGTACCCCGGATGATTTTGGCTTGCAAGGCCAACAACCCACTCACCCCGAGTTGCTCGACTGGTTGGCCGTTGAGTTCCAGGAGGGAGGTTGGAACCTTAAAAAAACGTTACGCCTTCTGTTGACGAGCAAAACCTTCAGGCAAAGCTCAACCTATCGGGATGATCTGCCTGATCCGGCAAACCTTCTTTTCGGTCGCGGTCCCAGCTACCGGTTGGATGCCGAGGTGCTTCGGGACATGGCCTTGTGGTCTTCCGGATTACTTGATTCCACTATGGGAGGGGAGGGGGTAAAGCCTTACCAACCTCCTGGGATGTGGAAGGAACTGATGCATCCCGCCAGCAATACGAAGAATTACGTTGCCGACCAAGGAGACCGCCTTTACCGGCGTAGTCTCTACGTGTACTGGAAGCGCACGAGCCCTCACCCCATGATGACTTTGTTCGACGCACCCAGTCGGGAGGCTTCTTGCGTTAGGCGTTCCCGCACCAATACTCCCTTGCAGTCCCTTGCCCTGTTCAACGAACCGCAACGAGTGGAGGCGGCGCGCAAGTTGGCGGAACGGTTGATCAAGGAGCGTAAAAAAGATGATGCCAGACTCGATCTTCTGTTTACGCTGGTTGCCTCCCGCAAGCCTTCCGTAACTGAACGGGAGGCTTGCTCCAAGCTACTCCAGTCTCAACGGAACCGTCTTTCCGATAAAGCTAAGGACGCGGACGCCTTGTTGAAGATTGGGGATGCTCCTAAGGATCCCGATCTTGATCCTAAGGAAGTTGCGGCATGGGCTCAAGTTGCAGGCACTGCCTTGGCAAGCGACCTATCCATCCTGCTTTACTAACGAATTTAATTTCACTGACATGAATACCAATCCACTTCGCGAACGTGAGCTCTACCTAACCCGCCGGCAATTGTTCGGCAAAGCGGCCCTTGGCTTGGGTACCGCCGCTATGGCTCAATTAACACCTGGTTGGGCGATTTCCAATGATGGATCATTGAACGGCGGACTCCATCATCCCGCCAAGGCCAAGCGGGTCATCTATCTCTTTATGAGCGGAGGTCCGAGCCATCTCGACCTTTGGGATTACAAACCCAAGCTGGTGGAGGAATTTGGTAAGGATCTGCCGGATCACGTGCGGGACGGTCAGCGAATAACGGGTATGACATCCCGCCAAAAGAGTTTGCCTCTCGCTCCGAGCAAGTACGAGTTCACTAAGCATGATAACAACCACAAGGGAGTCTGGGTCAGTTCATTGCTTCCTCATACGGCCAAGGTGGTGAAGGATTTGTGCGTGATTCACAGTACCTTTACCGAAGCGATCAATCATGATCCGGCAGTCACTTACATCCAAACGGGTAGTCAAGTGCCTGGCCGTCCAAGTCTCGGTTCATGGCTGAGCTATGGGCTCGGAAGCATGAATGAGGATTTGCCCAATTACGTCGTCATGCACGCCAAGTCCAAGCATGCCGAACAAAGCCTCTTCAGTCGGTTGTGGGGTACTGGTTTCATGCCTTCGGATCACCAAGGCATTCTTCTTCGCAGTCAAGGCGATCCGGTGCTTTACCTTTCTAACCCGAAAGGTGTTTCGGGTGATGGTCGTAGGGCACAGTTGGATGCGTTGTCCGTTCTCAATAAAGAGCATCACAAGAGCTTTGGCGACCCCGAGGTACTTTCCCGTTTGCGCCAGCACGAAATGGCCTACCGTATGCAGACTTCGGTTCCAGAGTTAATGGATCTTACCAAGGAACCCGAGTCTACCTTCGAACTCTACGGCAAGGAGGCAAGGCAAGCAGGTTCATTCGCGGCTTGTTGCTTGAATGCAAGGCGTTTGGCCGAGCGGGGGGTCCGGAATATTCAGATTTTCCACCGCGGGTGGGATGCTCATGGGGGCTTGCCCAATGAACATGGCAATCAATGCAAGGACGTGGATCAGGGTTGTGCGGCTCTGATCAAGGATCTCAAGCAAAGAGGCATGCTCAAGGATACCTTGGTCATCTGGGGAGGTGAGTTCGGGCGGACCACTTATTGCCAGGGCAAACTGACTCGGGAGAATTATGGTCGGGATCATCATCCGCGCGCTTTCACCACTTGGATGGCGGGCGGAGGTGTCAAACCCGGCATAACTTACGGGCAGTCGGATGATTACGGTTACAACCTAGCGGACAAAGATGGCAATACGATCAAACCTAACAAGGACAAGTGGACGCCGGGAACCATGCATATTCATGATCTTAACGCGACTATTCTTCATCTTCTGGGGATAGACCATACGCGACTGACTTACCGCTATCAAGGTCGCGACTTTCGTCTCACGGACGTGCACGGTCATGTCATTAAGGACATTCTAACCTAGTTTTCCCATGCCCTCTGTCTTTTTTCAGGTACTTTGCCTTCTTTTCTTTTGCAGCCTTCTTCAGGCTGATTGGCGCACTTGGCGGGGCCCCGATAGCGATGGGCTCAGCGATTCCCAAAAGCTTCCGGATTCCTGGAGCGAAACGCAAAACCTGGACTGGAAGTTTTCTCTTCCTGCGGCCGGTTCCTCCACGCCCATTGTGGTCAAAGATAAGATTTTCCTGACCTTCGAGCTGGATAACGAGGTCAAGGCAATGGGCATAGGAGTTGATGGTCGGGAATTGTGGACCCGTGTCGTTTGCCAAACCAAAGGCAAGGGCAATGGGGAGAAAACCTTTGCTTCCCCAACTCCCTCATCGGATGGAAAACTTCTCTTTGTCACGACCGGGACGGGGGAGGTCGTGGCTTTCGATCTCGAGGGGCTTGAAAAATGGCGCTTCAATGCTCAGGAGCGCTATGGCAAGTTCCGCTATGGTTTCGGGTTTCATTCCACCACCGTTCTTCACGAGGGTCGTCTGTATCTCCAGTTGATTCATTCTGCCGCCCAGTTGGTCGTTTGCATCGATGCGCAATCGGGTAAGGAAGTATGGAAAGTGAAAAGGGAGAGCGATGGAGTGGCTGAGTGCGAGCATTCGTACGCATCCCCCACGGCTTACCGTAAGGGTGATCTGAACGTATTGATCACTCATGGCAACGACTATTGCATTGGTCATGACCCTGTCACCGGGAAGGAACTCTGGCGGGTTGCCGGACTCAACCCGAAGAATCAATACAATCGCACACTTCGTTTCGTTGCCTCTCCTGTCGTAAGTCAGGGCTTGCTGGTGGTTCCTTCTGCCAAGAACCGGGGTGTTTCCGTGGTCCGTCTCTCCGAAGCCAAGGACCGTATCGAAAAGGGTGGGGCGGGGGAGCTTTGGAGAATGGATCGAGGCACTACCGACGTCACAACTCCGCTCCTTTATCAGGGGCTTCTTTACCTTTGCAAGGAGAACGGTACCGTTCTTTGCTTGGATGCCCTGACTGGTGAACAGCTCTACCAGGAGCGCTTTCACGCCCAAACCTACCGAGGTTCCCCTGTGGCTGCCAACGGACGGATTTTCCTTACCGCCCGTGACGGCACCTTCACCGTGCTTAAGGCCGGGAGAGCCTACGAGGTAGTCGGCAAGAACAAGCTCGACGATCAGTTCACTGCTTCTCCAGTCATTGCTCACGACCGTTTCTACCTTCGTGGTCACCGTTATCTTTACGCCATCGGTACGAAATAACTTATTACGATCAACTCCTACTAAGATATGCGATTATTTATCCTTCTCCTCCTCGTTGTTTCCCCACTTTGGTCCAAGCGACCGAACGTGGTTTTCCTCGTTTCCGAGGACAATTCCATTCATTACCTCAAGCATTATGGAGCCAGATTCGGATCCATGCCCAATATCGAGAAGATGGCTGAGAAGGGACTGACCTTTAATCATGCCTTTTCAAACGCTCCGGTCTGCTCGGTCGCCCGATCGACTTTGGCCACCGGCATACTTGCTCCCAGAGGAGGCTTCCAGTACCACCGCAAATCCGCCTTGGCCAAGGGAGTGAAGCCATGGACCGCTTTACTTAGAAAAGCGGGTTACTATTGCGCCAACAACAGCAAGACGGATTACAACTTCGCGACCGTGAAGGGAGAGGCTTGGAACGAATCCTCGCGCAAGGCTTCCTGGCACAAGCGCCAGGAGAAAAAAGCACCTTTTTTCTATATGCAGTCGTTTGCAGTCTGCCATGAGAGTTCTCTCCATTTTCCTGCTAAGCTCATGCAGTCGGAAAAGACGAAAACGCCCGTCGACCAAGTTACCCTTCACCCTTACCATCCCGATACCCCGACCTTTCGCTATACTCATGCCCGATATTTTGACCGCATGACCGTAGTGGACGCCCAAATGGGAGCAGTCGTGGAAAAACTCCAGGCGGACGGACTGCTCGAGGATACCTTCGTTTTTTACTTTGGCGACCACGGTGGAGTTCTCCCACGCGGAAAAGGCTATGCATACGAGAGTGGACTACATGTTCCACTTGTGGTTCGCATTCCCGAAAACTTCAAGCATTTGGCGGATCATTCGCGAGGCACTCGCACCGATGGCTTTGTCAGTTTCATTGATTTCGGTCCGACCGTTTTGAACCTCGCGGGTCTTCCCGTGCCCGATCAAATGGACGGCCTGGCCTTTCTGGGCAAGGGGACGACCGCCAAGGAACTCGCATCTCGTGACGAGGCTTTCGGTTATGCCGACCGCTTCGATGAGAAGTACGACTTCGTTCGAACCTTACGCAAAGGAAACTGGAAGTACATTCGTAATTACCAAGGCTTTTATCCCGACGGCCTGCAAAATAACTATCGCTACCGAATGCTAGCCTTTGCCGAATGGAGGGAACTTCACAAGGCGGGCAAACTGAATGCTGCCCAAACCCAGTTTTTCGAGGCCCGTCCCGCCGAGCAACTATTTGATCTCTCCAAAGACCCTCACGAGGTCAGCGACGTTGCGAAGAATCCCGACAACCAAACGGTCTTGAAAGAGATGCGTGCTCGGATGACGGAAAAGGTGAAGGCTATTCACGATCTCAGCTTTTATCCTGAGAGCTACATGGTAGCGAAGGCTCTCGGTGATGGCGTCGCTTATGGCGCTCGGCATGCCAAGGAAATCAATCGTCTCGTGGACATCGCCGATCTCGGTCTCATGCCATTTGCCAAGGCTAGTAAATCGCTGGCAAAGGCCATGGAGTCGGAAAATCCTTGGGAACGCTACTGGGCTTGTATCACCGCTTCGCTTTTTGGCGATGTGGCCAAGCCTCTCGTCTCGAATGCCAAGAAGCTTCTCTCTGACGACAACCTCATGGTTCGGGTTCGGGCGGCTGAGTTCCTCGGGAGCATTAAGGCAGTCGATCCGATGCCAACGATTGTGGGCGTTCTCAACGAAAGTGTTTCCTCCCAAGAAGTCTTGTTGACTTTCAACACGGTGGTTTACCTTCGAGATTACAAGGGATACGACTTCGACCTTTCCCAGATTCAGCTTAGGGCCAAGCCAGGCGAGAGTTCTCGCCGCATCGGATATCTTTCGGGCAAAGATAAGCTGTGAGGTCCTTGGCGCCAGTCGCCTTCGGCCTTTTTCGGTCTTGCTTTCTTTTCGTTCCATTTATCCTTTCGACTTGGTCTTTCGCCGACGACGAACCCGGGAAATCAAGCATTCTCGACCTTCCCGCTTTGCAGGCTCGTCAGGTTGCCGGACAAGCGCAAGTTGTGCATTTGATGCGAGCCAAGGAATTCGACAAGGCGGAATCCATGCTTCGGTTGATGACGAGGCACAATCCGAAGTCACCGGCTACACGCTACAACTTAGCCTGTCTTTTGGCGCTTCGAGAGCAAGCCAACGAGGCTTTCGAACAACTCGAATTGGCGGTGGAGTTAGGCTTTCGAAACATCGCTCACCTTGAGAATGATCCCGACCTACTCAACTTGAGAAAGGACAAAAGGTTTTCCGCTGTCCTGAAGGCTGCCGCCAAGCCTTTTGAGGGTTCGGTGTGGCCGAAATTCCCCAAGCCGATTCCTGCCGTGGTGAAGGATGGCGAGGTTGTCCTGAATGAGCTTAACTTAGGTTACGATCCCAAGGTAGGATTGTTTCTGGGTTTGATTGGGAGGGTAAAGAATGTTGAGGAGCTAACGATTGCCAAGGGACAAGGCAAGGTAGGCGACCTTTTGCGCGAGTGGTTCGAGGAAGGGACTGCTGCAGGGAATCGTGGAGATTTCTATGACAACCATGACGGCGATCATTCCAATATGAATTTTCGGGGATTTCCACAACTCACCCGGATCGAATACGGCGAAGCTCTCCGTAAACGGGGTTTGCACAATGGACTTCAGCGGCATTTTATCTTCAGTGGTGTAACATTGGGCAATTCCTCGACTGCCATAACAGGCGGTCGCAATTGGCGTAGCCAAGCGCGCTTTGCCCTTACGCAACCAAATGGAGCCACTCGCCTGGCCCTTCATTACCTGCGGAACCATCTCTACTTTTATCCCGAGCACAAGGACCATGATGCAGGTCGCAATGGGAAAAACGGTGGTGGACACGGGGATGTCTTTCCCGCAAACGTTCCGTACATCGTGGTAAGTCAAGGGTCATCCGGATCCGATCGCGCCTTTATGAACGCTTTCGTCGCAATGTTGGCGGCCCTTCGACCTGAGACGAAACAGGTTCTGGTTCGTTCACCGCTTCTTATGCCGACCCTTCAACAGGTTTTTCGTCGGAGCAACCGGAACGTCGAAAGCGACGAAGACTATTTTACAGGAAAGGCTCATCCTACTGTATTCAAGGCTGAACACCTTGACCCAGAAACCATGGTTCGCAGGGTTCACGCACTGCGTCCTGATTCCTTGCCTCCACTGGCTCAATTCAAGGTGACAAAAGAAGATGTGCCCGTCGCCGGACAAGACTTCTTTGACTTCCGTCCGCACCAACGATTGTTCGATACCCCTTGCGCCGCCGCCCGTGTCTACAAATCATCTGCAAGTTCCCTACGCTTTACCTTGGACGCTCGTTCCTCTCGAGACTTTGCCGGAAGGCCTCTGTCTTATCGGTGGAAGGTGCTGCGGGGCGATGCCGAACGTATTACGATCGAAAAGCAAGATGCGAACGGAAGTCTAGTGGAGGTCACTATCCCTTGGCATGAGCGCAGACCCGTTCTTCCCGGTTCCGCTATGGAGTCCAATCGCGTGGACATCGGCCTTTTCGCAGGCAACGCCGATCATTGGTCTGCACCGGCCTTCTTTTCGGTTTATTTCCCCGACAACCAGAGGCGTGTCTACGACGATCGTGATCGTATCCTGTCGATTGACTACTCCTTGGGCAATTATGTGGACCCTCTTATCGATACTCCGCGAGAATGGCAGGATAAATACCGTTACGAAGACAACGGTTCACTCCTTGGTTGGACACGATATCGTAAAGGCAAGGTCGATGAGCAAGAGTTTACGGCGGACGGTCTCCTTGTCGTTGCCAAAAACAACGATGGATCTCCTGCCGAAACCACTTCTGTGCGCTACCTTGTTCAAAAAAGTAAGGGCGATCGTGTGGTTCTGACACAGGAACCTCGGTAGTCAGTTGTCGTCTGGTTGGATTGAGTTCGGATAGTGGGAATGCCTTTGTGCCGGCGGATTCTGTTCGCAGCAGTATTTCTAACTTGTGTGCTTGAATGAACAATCTGCCGCTATGAGATAAATTACCTGTTTCTTACGGCAATTTGGTCTTTTTTAGAATAATTTGTCCCAAAATATGAGTTTGAATTTATTAGTTATTGTTACCTGGTGAGCTTTGGGCAATTTCTCATCTTTTAAAGGGTAATTTTATAATGGGTGCGCGATCCGGGCAGGTTGCGCACCCTTTTTTGTTTTCTTTTTGTTCTTCGGACCGTTAATTCGTTTATCGGATGAAGAAATTAAAGAAAGTCCTTCAGTACCTTGGCTGGTTTGTTTTGGGAGTCTTGTTTATTTTGATCGGTTTCTGGATCCAGTCCATCGGGTTCGATGTCATTCGGGACATGAGGCAAATGGAACGAGTTCCCCAAGTTTCCGTTCATCACGTGATACCGGGGGAGGTGAGCATTCAAGGAAAAGCCGTCAAAGGGAAACAAACCTTGGCGTCAAGGTACACCAAGACTCCTTGTCTTTATCACCGATATCTCAAGGAGCGTGAAGAAAAGGATTCGGATGGCGATACGCGTTGGGTGACGGTTGAGCAAGGTTCCGAATCAACGAATTTCTTTTTATCCGAAGATACGGGCAAGATATTGGTTGAGCTAAAGAAGGGTGGTGTAAGCCCCGATTTGGACGAGGACTATCAAAAAGAGAAAGGTCGGTATCGTTATACCGAATGGCGTATTGAGGAGGAAGAAGAGATATTTGCTTTCGCTATGGCAGTAAAATCCACTGCCGGTTTTACACTTCGCTTTGATAAACCCGGTTCATATTCCCCTGTTCTGTCAAACGACGATGCCTTGGAAAATCGTTCGGGGTTGGGAACCAAAGGCGTCTTGTCCAGCACAGCTAGCGTAGCCCTTCTTTGTTTCGGTTGTTTGTTGCTATGCTTTGCATTTCGGATTCATCGGGTATTGCTGTTTCTCGGCATTGTTTCCGCGTTGACCTCATTAGCTATGATTTATTCCGGGCTTTCCATGATGAAAGCCGACTTGAAAGACGGGTATGCTCGTCTTGTTCGTTTAGAGAAGTCGGCTCTGTCCGAAGTGACAGAGTTACTCGATGTTAAAGTCGACTGGAAGACACTCCCATCCCATGTCGATTCCTTGAATGACAACGATCGTTCCCGCATCTTGGGGATTCGCGAGGATTTTGTCGCATCAGTTGAAAGAACCAATGCGATTAGAGATCGTTTCCCCGAGCGTTTCCTGGCTCCTTTGTGGGGTGTTGAACCAAGACCTTCCCTGCTGGCGGTCGGAGAGACTATGTCCGGTGAAGCAGTTATTGCAAAGACGCCGATGAAGGGCTGGATCTCTCTGTTGTGCGCAGCTGCCGCTTTGCTAATGATGGGACTCGGTTCCTTTTTCGGTTTTCGGAGAATCAAGACCAAGCGATACGTTGAGAACATACCTACTTCGCCCTCCGCAGGGCTGACTTACGGACCTGCCGAAATCAAGGGGATTGTCGAGTGTGATCCCAAACGCTCCCTCAAGGGTCCCATAAGCGATGCAAAATGTGTTTATTACAGATACAAAATCACCGAGCGCCGCCGTTCCGGAAAGAAAACTAGAACAGTCGTCATTAAGGATGAGAAACAGTATGTGCCTTTCCAATGCAGGGATTCCGAAGGCGTAATTGCAATCGAGCCTGAGGGGGCGGAGTTCACTGCCGATTTCAAGGTCAAGAAGAGGATAGGTCGTCAGACGCATTACGAATGGCACATTGCTCCATCGACTGAGCTTTACGTTCTGGGTTCTGCCGTGGTGGATAAGGAAAAGGGGGACCATCTCGTTATTTCCGATGGGGACAATGACGGTTTTCCTTTCTTGGTTTCCGACGAGACGGAGACTGAAGTCATGTTGCGTCAGGGGCGCAAGGGATTGCTTGGAATTGGTTTTGCTCAGAACGGAACGGTTTTCCTCGGTCTCACCCTCTTTGCCGCCCTTGGCTCGTTCGCGGCTACGGATTTTCTGCTATCGGCCTTGGTGTCGCCCATGTTCCTGGGGTTTAGCATGTTTGTCCTCATGTTCAACGACCTTGTCTTTTTGCGGAATCGCGTGAAGCGAGCTTGGGCAAATATCGAGGTCTCACTCAAAAAACGGGCGGATCTGATCCCTGGTTTGGAAAACATCGTCAAGGGCTATTTGTCCCACGAACAGTCTGTCTTGGAGGCTGTTACAGGACTAAGAACTGCGGTGGTCGGAAAAAACTCCTATTCCCCGACTGAGGTGGATTCCGCGATGCAGCAAGAGACGATCCTCACCAACCGACTGTTTGCTCTTCGTGAAGACTCGCCCGACCTCAAGGGCGACACCGTCACGGATGACTTTATGCGTCGCTTGACTCGAATGGAAAACGAGGTGGCTTTGATGCGCAAAGGCTACAACGACGGCATCGAGCGTTACCACGAAGCCAAGAAAAGAATTCCCGAGGTTTTTCTCGCCAAACTTTTCAAGTTTCAGGATGCCGAATTTCTGAGGTTCTCGATGGAGGTCAGGGAAGTTCCCACCTTGACCTTCGATGAGGATGTTTCCCCAGAAGACAAAGGCGCAGAGGCCCCTGTCGCAATTGAGGAACCTGTAGTCGAGACGGATTCATCGTTACCTGCAGTTTACGTCTACAAGAACGAACAACAAATGGGTCCGTATAATGTCGATCAATTGAGGGCCTTCGTTGAAAACGGGGATTTTTCGGAGAATGATCGAGCCTGCTTTGACGGGAAGAACTGGGTGACTATAGGTCAAGTTCCCGGATTTGCCGAATGAGCTTCTCGCTCACACGCCCTTAGCATCGGCAGTTTGCTTTGGGCTGAGTTTCCCTCGATGCCGGTTACTTCAATTGGGGGACGGGGCGATTGTCGTATCGTTGGTAAAGTCGAGTGTGCCGACTCTCCAAGTCAACTTCGGTTCCGGCAAGAATCATGTGCTTGACGGAGGTGCGGATATCAAGCAAATCCCCCGAGGTGGCGATGAACGTCGCATCTTTGTCAACTTCCAGAGTTCCCAGACGATCCGCGACACCAGCGATCCTAGCTGGCTCGATGGTGATTGATGCTAGAGCCCTTGATCTGGAAAGGCCATGGGCTACCGCGTGGGCAGCATGATAGGGTAGGTTGCGTTGGTGGGCAGCTGACCACCCGCCCAGGCGTAATCCGATGGATAGGGGGACGCCCGCCTCGGCCAAGATTCCCGGTGCTCGGAATTGCAAGTCATGGGGCAGGTTGCGATGCACGGGGGCGGTAAACACATGATTGTAGATGACGGGCATCTTTTTCTCTGCCAACAAATCGGCAAGTTTCCATGCATCCCGCCCGCCCGAGATGATAATCCGAAAATTTCTTTTCGCGGTCCACTCGATTGCCGCTCTGATCTGTCGGACTTCGTCGGCATGGATCATGACGGGAATCTTACCCTCAATGACGGGAAGCATGGCTTCCCATGCGGGGATTTCCCTGAAGCCCTCGGCTTTGGACGTCTTGGTCTGCCAGTATGCCTCTGCTTGGTTGAAGAACTCGTCGATCTCACGAATTTGTCGGTCGCGATTCTTTTCCTGCTCCTTGATTGACTTTGGCTTCGAGTCACCTGTTGAATGAGGTTGCGGAATGGTAATGCCATGCCCTGGCCACCAAAGATGCAGAGCGACTTTTTTGCTGATCGTCATCTCCTCGACTCCCCATCCATCTAACGCGATTAATCCTGAGACTCCGGAAATTGTTCCTCCCATGGGAGCGACCACGGCATGGGTGATTCCGTTCGCCCGGGCCACGGGAATGAGTTCGGAGTCCGGGTTGACTGCTACCCAGGCTTCTACGTCGGGAGTGTGAGTGCCGACTTCCCGTTCGTCACGAGTCGGGCGTAAGGCACTGATTTCGGTTAAGCCCAGAGACGAGCCCGGACTGATAAGTCCGGGATAAATTTCCAGATCCTTCCACTCGATGATCTTGGCCCCATTCGGAGCCTTGACGGATTTTCCGATGGCTCGAATCTTGCCATTTTTCACGAGTATTTCCCCTGGTTGGAAAACTTGAGTCGGGGTTGCCTGTATTTTTTTCGCTCGGTAAACCGTTTGTCCGGCAAGTATTCCACCGAGGCTTGAAAAGAGAAGCGTAAGGGTGGCTAACTTATTCATCGACGAGCTCCTTTCCCATGGTTGCATTCAGTCCTGCAGGAGTGAGGAAACAGATCACATGCGGTTTCCAAAGAAGACCGAAAGAATTTCTGCTTCGCTTCCTCGGATGCGCCCGTCTCCTTTCCTTCCCCTAGGGATTTGCGGGCCTTGGCAACCAAGCTATCCCTTTCCTTCGCTCTTTCCTTCTCTCGTTCCCTGGTCCTTTTGAGCTCGTGATACAAGTGGCCGTCAATCCAAGTCTGCTTGCATACCGTCCGGTAATCGAGGGGATTGGTAGACCAGACGGCGAGGTCTGCATCTTTACCCACCTCAAGGGAACCGACGTGCTTGTCGATGCCGAGTTGTTTGGCAGGGTTGAGGGTTACGAACTTAAGGGCCTCCGACTCGGAAAGGGCTCCATACTTGACCGCCTTGGCGGCTTCGAGGTTCATGCGACGGGCATGATCGGAGGAATCCGAGTTGAAACTGACGACGCATCCACGCTCGTGCATGAGAGCACCCGCATAGGGGATAGCATCGTAAACCTCGAACTTGTAGGCCCACCAGTCTGAAAAGGTGGAGGCACCGGCTCCATGCCGTGCGATCTCGTCCGCTATCTTGTATCCTTCCAGGACGTGCTGGAGGCTGGCGACCCGTACACCGAAGCTTTCCATGGTTCTCAAGAATACCAAAATCTCGTCCTGTCGGTAGGAATGGCAATGAATGAGTCTCTCGCCGCGGATGATCTCCAGTATCGCCTCGAGTTCAAGGTTCCTGCGGACGGGTGGTCCGGTTCCTTGCTTTGCTTGTTGGAGTTGGATCCCGTATTGGCGAGCAGCGGTGAAACGGTTGGAAAAAAAGGTCTTCACTCCCATCCTGCTTTGCGGGAAGCGCGAAGTGTACTTGTCACCCCAGTTGGCCTGCTTGACGTTTTCCCCGAGGGCGAACTTGATCCCGCTGGGCGCTGCCTTGAGCAACATTTCATCCGGTTGTTGACCGAGCCTGAGCTTGATGACGGCATTTTGCCCGCCAATCGGATTGGCCGAACCATGCAGCAAGTTGCAGGCAGTCACTCCCCCGGCCAATTGGCGCTCGATGTTGATGCTTTCCGAATTGACCACGTCCGCGATGCGAACCATGGCAGTGGAGGGCAGAGTTGACTCGTTCACCCTACCCAGAATCATGGAGTGACTATGGCAGTCGATGATTCCGGGGGTCAGGTGCATCCCTTTGCTTTGGACGATCTTGCAACCCTTGGGTGCTTTGGCTTTTAAGTTCGGCCCCATGGCGGATATCTTTCCATCTTGGACCAACAGATCATGACCGCTCAAGATGCCCTTGCCGGTGCAGGTCCAGAGCTTGAATCCGGTGAAGAGCGTTGAGCCCGGAGTCTCGATCACCTTGCGGTCGTCATGAGGAAACCTGGCCGTTCTCTTTTCGGGTTCCTTCTCCTTGGTGGCGTTGGCTTCCTCTGCTCCATCTTCGTCTCCTGCATCCTTTGCAGGATATTCGAATGGACGTCCTCTGATCCAAGTCGAGCTGATCTGCGCTTTCTTGTCAAAATAGGTATCACCTTCCACTACCACCAAGTTCGCCATCTTTCCTTTTTCGAGCGTTCCCGTGAACTGTTCGATCCCGCAAACTCGGGCTGGATTGATCGTAAGGGCGGCCAAGGCCTTTCCCTTGGGAAGACCACGATCGATTGCCTTGAGCAGGTTTGCATGAAATTCACCAAGCCCGATTCCGCAGGTAGTAAACGACAGGGATTTGGAATTCTTTGAAATGAGAGCCGGGTTGCTTGGCGCATGATCCCATGC
>Ga0209362_1001559_pt1 | contig 18065 bp, 9 predicted proteins | sample SaaInlV_165m_DNA_FD_184680 | JGI IMG/M metagenome (GOLD analysis project Ga0209362, IMG submission 184680) | Marine microbial communities from expanding oxygen minimum zones in the Saanich Inlet - Saanich Inlet SI037_S3LV_110m_DNA (SPAdes)... | ecosystem: Environmental > Aquatic > Marine >...
AATTCAAGTGAGCGCTCGCCATCATCGGATATTCCAGGAGTTCCGATCTCTTTTGTGCCGACTACCTTCACACGACGATTATATAAGCTCTCGTCGTTCATATAGTAGGGCAGAAGAGCATCCTTCATCATGCCGTCACGCATTTCCATGAGAGCTTTGCGAGTAGAAAGGATAGAACCACTTTCATCAACATACATCATAATGAAGAGGTTACCGTCGGGAGGAAGGTTTTCCCAATGCCTCTCGTCATCATCATGACCGACGCCATCGTGATGGCCATGACCTCCGACACCACCGCAATCGCCACAGCCTTTGTCACCGCATCCTTCGCACTTGATTCCAAGACCTAAGGGATGCTTCACCTGACCGGGCATCAATCCAGCTGCGACTCCTGCACCTGCGCCATTGACCAGTCCACCGACTCCACCGGCAACGCCAGGAGCCAATGCAAGAGCAGGACCACCGCTTTCACCAGGGTTACTTGACGGATCCTTGGGATTGGTAAGTGCGGCAAGCTCCTCGCCATCGTTAAAGCCATCTCCATCAGTATCTTCGTTGGTAGGGCTAAGTCCATAGAGTGCTTCAAGCGAGGCAGGAACACCATCGCCATCAGCGTCTCCGCCCGGAGCAGCGGTACCAGGCTTGCTGCTAGCCATAAGTGGATTCGAAAGACCTCTTATTTCGTCGGAATCACTCACTCCGTCCTTATCCGTATCATTGGACTTGGGATTCGTTTTGAAAACAGACTCCATCGCGTCGGGCAATTCGTCTCCATCGCCATCAGGTCCTGCGGGAGCGGCAGGAGCGGCGGGAGCATAAGAACCGACTCCGCCAAGGGCAGGAACAGCTTTGCCATCAAGAACAGCTTGACCGATTCCAGCACCAATACCGGCGAAACCGGCAGCAGCACCGACACCTGCATTACCGATGCCGGCTCCTACACCTTGGCTCGGAAAGTTGTAAGCATAAACTTGGCTACCTTCACCGATACCAGGAAGGTCACCCTTGCCTTCTCCGCGACCATCCTCGGCAAAGTCGCCAACATCGCCCAAGTCATCATCGCCACCGCGACCATCCTCGTCCAGCTCGAAGCGAGTGGCATCTACGTCGTTGTTGCCACCTAAATCGAGACCAATATTGTCCCTGTCGCGAACGAGATCGTCATCTTCACGAACAACCAAAAGATCATCATCGTCATTGTGGATTACCAGCAAGTCGTCGTCATCGCCACCAAGACGACGGTCGAGAATACCTAAGTCGACGTCATCGTCGCCACCACGACCACCACGTCCACCATAACCAACGCGGTCAGGACCACCTATGCCGCCTTCGACCACACCATCGCCAAGATCGCGACCAGCCAATCGCAAATGACGGTCGTCATTATCGACGAAAAGTAGACCGTTGTCACGATCCGCATCGACTACCAAGTTCCTGTCGCGCTCAACGAGAACATCGTTGCCACGGTCAACAAAGACATCGTTGTCACGAATAAAGCCACCTTCGTTAATGGTTACGAACCGTTCCTTAGTCTCAAGAACCTTGCCGCTTTCGCTGTCCTTGATGGTATAAATGACTTTGTGCTGACCAGGATCATTGACATCCACAAAGGACATTTCCTCAACAAACGCAGTCATATCCTGACCATCCACGGAGGCAGTCCAACCCGGATCGGTCCATTCCTTACCAAGGGGCCAAGCAATGCTTTTCCCACCAACCAGAGAAATTATTGAATCTTCGCCTTCAGCGCCTTCAGCGGCTCCGGCAAGTTCTCCCTCGTCCACGGTTACCTGATCTTCGTTTTGAGCAACCTCAGTTCCATCATCACTCATGCCCAAGGCAACGAGAACGGCAAAAGCAACGGCAAACGCGTAACCTCCGATGAGGTTGCCCAAAGCAATCGGTCTGTGCTTGGCGTTAATGGAAGTCTCCTCGACTTCTTCGTCAATCATCGAATCCGTCGGATTCTCCTTCGTCTCTTCCTTGCTCATTATCTTTCTCCTGGTTGGCTGTTTCTGGTTCGGTGGAATTATTAAATTGGTTAAAGGCTAGATGAGCGGTCACAATTTGTCCGACAAAAGCGACCACTCCCAAAAGCAAAAATATAGGATTTTGTACAATAGCAGTATCCACTACGCCCCAGATCAAGGCAAGTAGGAAAACCCCTAGAAAAGAAAATGATATGATGAGTTCTTTAGGCACGGCTTGGCAATTCTTATGTAATTAGTTTAAATGAACAGATTAAGAATGACAGGCAAACAAATAAAAGGCAAATTCAGTTTTGAATAATATTTACTAGGGATTCGCTTAATTTCAAGCGAAGAGGCAATTCTGATACGGGCATCCAATTATAAGACACGTCACGCAGGGCGGCTTCATCTCGTATTTTATTAAATAGAGCAAAGCTATCGGATTCGGAATGGACAAAGAGATTCAGATAGAAAGCTTTTTTTACCGTTCGGGCGGCATCTCTTACAGAGTTGAGAAATGCCTCAAGCTGATCGGCGTTATTGGGATCGATGCCTCGTGCAGGATCGACGCCGACCTCCAAACGTCCATCGGGTAGAGTTCCCCAAGCAAGACCATCCTCGTTCTTGAAGATTCGGCCTAAATTGAGCTTGAGCATAGGATAAAGTCGACCATGGGCAACAACTACAGGGAGTTGCTCCTTTTGGGTACCTTTAGCCTGAGGTAGGCTAACCTTCCGATAAGGCTTTTTTTTCAATTCCTGCGAAAGTTGCTGAAAAGAGAGTATGGTTTCGAGCCGAGTGATTTGTTCCTCGGAAGTGAGACGGTCGTTTTCAAGGGTCAATTCGTCCGTAACCAGTTTTTCAAGACGAGTCTTGCTGCGAGTTGCCAAGTCTTCGGCGGCGGCGCCATTTTCCTTCAAGGCATCGACGTCGTCCTTAAGGTCCGCAATTTCCTTGCGAGCATCGTCCATATCGTCTTCGACGTCTGTAATTTCCTCCGCATGTTCATCCTCAAGGTCCAACAGGGAGTTGCGCAATTGATTTCGTTGCTCGATCAAGTCGGAACGGTTGTCATCCGTCTTGACGATTTTGTCGTACAGTTCCTGACTCTTCTCATTAACGCTCAGAGCAAGAAGCAAGGCGATTAGGATAATTCCGCCAAACGTGTTGCAGAGAGTATCGAGCAACATGTCTAGGCTTCCTGCGTCTTCTTCTTCTCGGGCCATACTGTTATAAAATCAATGGATTAAAAGGTAGTCTATGCTTATTTGACGCGGCAAAAGCGAGTTTCTTAGAAAAATGTGAATTTATTTTCAATTATTTCGAATTAGAGGTCCTTCAAAAGTGCTTCGAATGTATCGGGTTGTTTGTCAGTGAAGAGAAGAGCTGCTTCTTCATGAATGGGTTCGAATCCGTATTTGAAACCCAATATTTTAGTCAAATTGTTCTTTGGGTCGCAAAGAAGCTTGTAAAGGTTCTTGGTAATTATTGCCCCGCCTCGGCCGGGTGCATTCACAACGGCCTTGCATGCCGATGGGCGAAAGAAGTAAACGAAAAAGTGCTTGCCTGAGTCGTATCCACGAAGAGCCTGTACCAGCGTCTTGGTGTAGTCGGCGGCATTCACTTCATAGGTTTGCTGTTCACCATTGAATTCGCCGATCGTGAACTCGGTTCCACCGAGACCGACCAAAACCGGTTTTTCGGCGGTATTGTTTTGCTGTGGAATGACCCTGACTTCGTTTTCGATTTGGGATTTGATCTGTTCGATTTGAGTATTGAGATGGTTATCGAGTTCTTCCAGCTCAAGTTCACTCATCTCGGAAACCGTTCGTACGACTCGCGAATCGACCTGATCCTCCAATCCATCTTCTTCCTTCTCGAGTTCCTCAATCCTAGCCTGCGCAATGTCTAGGTTAAGTTCGATCTTTTCGATTTCATCCTGAATGAATTTAGTCTCATTGGAATCCTCGATACCCAGTTTGCGCTTTTCCCGCACTAGTTCGAGATTCAAACGTTCCAATTCCTCGTTCAATACTTCCAGTTCGCTGTTCTTTTCCTCAATTTGAACAAAAAACGTCTTGTTTGCATCCACCATTTGTTGGTTTATCTCGGCAATTTCCGCGATGATCGCTGTGGCACAGAAATCATCCACTACCACGGTGGCATTGCCCTCGCCCTCCCTTGCCCCGGTAATCAGCTCAGCAGGTGACAAAGCTTCATCGGGATTGTCGCCGGGATCCTCTGACTTAGGATTAACTTGAAGAGCTAAAATAAGGGCAATCAGCACCAAGATACCGATCACTGCCGTAATGATGTCCTGAAACGCGAAAAAGCTTACTTTCTCGTCGGTGACCCTTCCCCCTCTAGCCATGAATCAGGGTAATTAAGTTTTGTCTCGGAAGCAAATAGATCACCAAGAAGGACTTCGCCTTAGGCTCCCCCGCGACGACCGCCGCTCTTTTCGAGTTTCAATTTGGCCAACACGTAGGATTGGCAATATTCGTTGCACTCATCCAGCAAAAGAAATTCCTGTCGTTTTCGAAAGGTCATGACCATCTGAACCACAATCGAGGCAACCAAGCCCAACAGGGTGGTGTCGAATGCAGTCGAAAGACCTCCGGTGACATCGGTAAGGGAGTCCTTGAGAGCTGCAATGTCGCCGGTATTCTGAATAGTGATACCGAACTCACCAATGGCGGCACCCAAACCTAGAACAGTCCCGATGAAACCAAGCACGGGAATTGCCCAGTTAAAACCGTTAATCAGACTGTAACTAGCCAGAACCTGATCCTCGTCAATGGATGCCTGAGCATTGGTCAAGCTGGCCACTTCGGAAATTTCGCCAATGTTTTGCAAATTGGATAAGGCAACGTCGATACGGTTGAGGAGAAGGTAATGCTTCGGGTCATCCACTTGACCGCGAATTCTCAGGAGTGCATCGCGTGCGGTAGCGTTGTTCAAGAAAAAGTTCGGATCCTGTGGTATTAGATTGAGGGTAAGTATCTTGCGCTGAAAACTCACCTTGCGACCCTTGATGACAAGAATAGTGAGAGCCCAAAAGAAGAACAGCATGATACCTGCAGCCATAATGTAACCGCCCATGCCTCGATTGATGAACTTGTCTGCAAATTCCTTGTGAATGGGGATGGGCTTGGCTTTTGTCTGAGGGGTGCCATCTTCATTCAATGCGGGGGTACCGTCCTCCTGCATGACAGGCACGTTGTTTTTCTCCTTCCACTCTTTATTCGTCCCCGAATCCCCAATCACGAATTCGAGCACCACAAAAAACAAAGTGGAAAATATAAGTCCCACCAAGAAGGTAAAAAAGGCGTTGGTGTCAGTGAAACGTCCGCCGCTGAACCCGAGTTTCTGCTCAATGTCCTGCGTTGTCCAACTTAGTTCCGGTTCGTCAAATCCTACTCCGCTGTCAGCCATAATTTTTCCGTTGGTTTAAGATGAAAATGTAAGAGTGGTGTTTATAAGGTCTTATCAATCTTCGTTTTCTTCCGCATCTTCCGGTTCGGAAGCTGCCATCGAATCATCCATATTTCTAATCCGAGCAACCGTACCGCAAGCAAGGTCGTGCAAACCTTGCCGACGACGGGACACGAACACGATAAAGGGCAAGAGAATCGTGATTGCAAAAAGACTCTTGAGGATAGCTCGAGCGGATGCCCGGCCGAAACCAAGTTTGGAATGGTCTTGAGCGTTCACAATTTGAATTTTAGCGACTCGATGCCCAAGAGATGCCATCGCCTTCGAAGACTCGGTCAGAGCGAAATACATCCAGCCGAAAAGTAAATGGACGCAGATAACGGCAATCACTTTGATGACAACTCCTGTCTCTCCTCCCAAGCCAAAGGTAATGCCTACGACAAGAGCCAAGGCAAGTCCCAAGACACCCCAATCTATCAAAGCCGCCAAAGCTCGCGGTCCATGTTCGGCCAGGCCGGCGGTTTCGGGATCATCCTCACCTTCCACTACAGTTAGAGGCTCGAATTCCTGATCTTCCTTTACGGGTTTGGCAGGTGCGGCAACTGGACCAGCAACCGCAGGTGGAGCAGGTGGAGCGGCAGCAGGTGCGGGAGGAGGTTTCGGAGGGGGCGGAGCAGCAGCGCCGAGGCCCTTGATCCCATCGGAGATACCCGGAATCGACGAAAGGGGCACCCACTCCGGAAGCCCTTGGAACCAAACCATGTCGGAAAAACGAAGATTGCCGCTCTTTAAGTAGTCTTTGACCTCCGGGAGGAGATATGGCCCGAACGCTTGGCCCGAACGGTTGACGCTGATCTCATCAGCAGGACCTGGTTCGGGAACTTTTATTGGCTCCGGTTCAGGCTCCGGTTCAGGTTCAGATTCCTTTTCCTCTTCGGCTGCTTCCTTGGCGGCGGAAGCTTCCTGCTCAATCTCCTCAAAATCTTTCTCGATGTTTTGCTCGGGTAGTTCACCAAGCTCGTGTTTGTCCACGAAATCGCTGACGCTCATCCAGTCCTGTTTCACCTTCACCTTGTGAATGGTACTAATCGCCTTCTGGCGGAGTAAATCGATAATCTCCAAGGCAGTGTAAGGCCCTTCTTCCTGACCTCTCTTGGAAACGGTGTACTTTTCTTCGTAGCTCATCGATCTACTCTCCAAAGGCAAAAGGCAGAAGATCCTCCAGTCGACCAAATTGGCCAGCAGGAACGCCCGCCTCGGCGTAAGATTTATTATACAACGGGGACAAATCCTTATCCGTAGTCAGGAGTGGACTAAAGGAGGCAACTCTGGACCCGGTGTCTCCCGAAACAGCATTATTAGGATAGAGACGTTGCAGGGCAAATCCTCCACCGGGAGGTGTTCCCATGCCCCAAGCATAAGCCGGGGGTGGACCTTCGAAATTCGGTTTACCTGCTTGATCGACATAACCGACATAACGAAAACCAACGGTTGCCAAAGATTTGAGAAGACCACTGTTGAACCTTGCCTCGGATGCGTAGCCTCGCTTCTGCAAGTTTTGATAAAATATCGCCAAAGAACCTTCCAATGCCTCGAAGTTTTGACGATTCATCCAATCGGTGGCTTTAAGGCGAGCTCCAACCTTTTGCTTCAAGTCCTGATAATCGGCGACCATGTTTTTACTTAGGGCAACACCCCATTCTCCCGGTCGCTTCAGCATCAATTCACAAATTTCAGCATGCAAAAACCCTTTGAATAGTGGTGAAAGCGCATTCTGGCTCATAACTAGATCGAGGAGGTCGAGAAGAGGACCGTCTACCGAACGAGTATTTTTATCGAGCCTGCGCTCGAGCTGAAACTGAATGAAGTGAGACTCAGGAGTGAGTTGACCTTGCTCCAGCATATGGCCTTTAACTCCACCATTGTATTCCAGAGATTCGAAAAGGCGACCTTGCGGGGTACCGTTCAGCAAGAAATTACCTTGCTGAATGATTTGAACCGAGGGATTCGGTATGGCTTGCCCCTGATCGTCGAACTTTTTCTCGATGCGCTCCTCCTGCATTTGCCCAAAAGCCGTCAACATGGCGACAAGAGTCTTGTTGGTAGTATAACGCTTTAAACCTCCGGCGTTTCCCCCAATAGACACCGGCAGACAATCCACCAACTTGTAATTCCAAACATTACGCACGTTGCCCTCGGCGATTGCGGCGGCAAGACGATCATATTCCGCTCGTGATTCTTCGGGGAAAAGGCCGATTTTCCCTTCCTTTATTTTCGCCCACAATTCATCAGGGCCTTTGAATACGAGCTTTGTTTGCAACTGCCCCTTGTCGTTGTCGAAGAGAACTCGATGGGTGGTTACGTCACGCACCAAGTTGAGCGTAGCCGGATCAAACGCCTTGGTTCGAAGCAATTGATCCAGTTTGTTGAAGTACTCAGGCAAGCCTGAGGCATTGCCGAATCCAGACTTTGCCGCTCCCGCTTCTCCCAACTGCTTGAGAACTTCACCATGCACTTGCATCAAATCACCAAGCCGCCGGGTCTGGGAAGAACTCAGCTTAAGTTGATCGGTTGTTCCTCGATTTAGAGCCGTGACCGATTTCAACAATTCACCCATTCGGCCAAGTTGTTCCCGAGCATCGGGAACATTGCCCGCTTGCACTGCCCTTCCAATTTGATCGGCTTGATCCAAAAGTTCGTCCACCTTCGAACCTTGGTTGTTCTCGACCTCCTTTGAATAAGCCCGCCAAGTGCTACGAAGTTTGCGCATCGCATCCCGAACACGACCGTAGTTGGAAGAATCAACCGCCTTGGAATTGGTAAACTCCTTGGTCGCCGCATCCAGCTTGTCGAGATACTCTTCTTGAGCAAGAATACCATGATTGACCTTTGCGGTAGAACGAAAGTCTCGAACCGCCTGCACGACCTGTTTGTCGAGTGCTTGGATATCCTCCGCCAGCTTTCGGAAACGTCCGAGTTCTCGATCCATGCCGTCTTCATTTTCCGCAACCGCACGGCTAATGTCTATCAATACTTCCGACCTTACGAGTTGATCTTGAAACCGATAGTAATCGACCTCTTCCAGTGGCAAGTCATTTCCTTTTGCATCCTTCAGAGGTACGGGGGGGTCAGTAAACAATTCTAGAAATCTTTCCGCATCCTTCGGTTCGAACTCGGGATCATTGGTAAGATCCGCCAATACGTTTTCACACATCTTTGCCACAACCGCCAACCGCCGTTGCTTCAAGTCCGCCGGTTCGACAAATGACACGTTGAGGTTTTGAGTCGTCAGAAGAAACTTATCCTGCGACTTACCTCGGAAAACGCCCCTCTCGTGTGTAATGAGATCGGTGGCGTCCGAAAAGGCCTTGTCCGTAGCTTGCCTAAGGAGTATCTTTACTTCGTCGTCCTCAAGATAATCACCATAGTCGGAAGCATAGGCGGAAAGCTTCTCCCACTGGCGAACGGGGCTTTCGGTGTTCACAATCATATCAGCCGCGCTCCGGGCATCCCAAAACCCCTTCAACCACCACAGCAAGCCAACGGACCCAGCGGCAATCAAAACAAAAGCAAATACGGCGAAAATCCATAAACGTTTCGTCCGACCCTGAAGACGTTTTATTCGATTTTTGACATGTCCCTCGGCCTTCTGAAGATCCATCAACACCTCGGTCGACACCGAATGGCCGATATCCTGAAAGTCTTGGCGAAAACGCCTCAATTCATTCTGCTCCTCAAGGTAGATTTCCAAAGTTTTCTGACCCGCAACCTCTGCCTGTTGCATTTCGGCCACCCGATTCTTGAACCGCCCGACAAGGTTTTCCAACTCTCGTTCGGCCCGTGCTTCATCGGCCAGTTCCTCGGCCCATTCCTTATACTCGTTATAGACGTTCACGTCATCGGGATCGAGCTCACCCACGAGGTTATGTTCCTGAGCTAGCTCAAAAAATTCCCCGATCGAGGCAAGTGAACCCTTCCAGTCCTCCGATGACTTGAAGGTCGCCAACTCGACTAGAATCTCCTCCATTCGCAACTTGGCCAAACGTCGGTTCACGTTATCACGAACGGCTAGAGCGTTTTCCCACTTGTCCCCCTTGGGCATAACCACCCAACTGGTGTCCTCCACCTCCATCATGAGATCAAGAAATTCAGGTTCACGTCCCGCTTGGATCAGATCGTCGATCTCGTCCATCTTCTGCTCGAGGATCTTAACGCTGAGCTGCCCGAAATGACGACGAGCCGCAGCGTGATCGGGATTCGCCTTCAGGATCATCTTGAGAATCTTGAAGGTTTTCTCTTCGTCCCGACTTCGGGCGGCCGTTCTGTATTCGCGGAAGAGCGGACTGTCCTCCGAGATCTCCTTATCGTAGAGGCCATTGAGCAAATCCACGTGATCTTCAGCCCAATTCGGTCCTAGGTATAGCCCCTTCTCCTCACATAATGACTTCCACTTCGTCTCGTTGGCGAAAGAAAGTTTCTCCATCAGGTTAAGAACATCCGGCGGCTGTTCCGCCAATTCGCGCGCCGCAAAATCCTTGCCTGAACGAATAAGCGTGACGCAATGGTCGAGACGCTCGTCTATCTTGGTTCGAAACTTTTCATACTCCTTGGCCAGAGAGTGTAATACAGGGTCGGTGGCACCTTCGCGAAGAGCCTTTTCAATACGGTCGATTAGTCTATCAATATTCACGGCATTTGGGGAGAGAATCTATCAATAATGAATCAGTTCAGCGGAAAGTGACAAGGTCGGAAACTCGATCCCAAGTTACAGGCTGGCGAGCAACAGGTGGATTAATCTTAAATAAAGCTAGAGCCCATTTTTCTGCGACTAATCGTTGCCTCGATTGTAGGATCTGGCTGCCACCGGCACGGAATGCGGCATCACGGGCAGCCTTCAACTCGATAAATTTAGCATTCATACGCTTCAGCCATTGATCATACTGAGACAGTTTAGCTCGTTCCTGACTAAAACGAGCGACCGCAGCAGCATCCGACATAAGCTTCAAGGCCTTAGAGTATTCCTGCCAGACAAGCTTGTCGGATGGAATGGATTGGGAAGCATGCTCCAGGTATGCTTTGTTGAACTTTGTGAATTTTTGTCCGACTTCCTTTCCTTTCGGCTGCTCTCCCATACGCAAGATTTCTTTTTGAAGCTTTCCAAGAAGTCCTTTTTCAGGTTCCTGGGAATCAAAGGACTCTCGAACCTGCTGTAATTGCCCAGCCAAGTTCGTGTCCTTCATACCGAAAATTCTCTCAACGTGCATGAAGAAATTCACCAAGCGAAAAGCGATGTCCACGTCATGGTCCGCTCGTTCCGCATTATAGCGAAAACCGTCCATAGGGCGTTCCGCTTCTTCCTTTAGTTTGGTAGCAACCGTTCGCCAAAATTGACCAAGAGATTGCTCACTTGCATGAAAACTTTTGGGATCGCTAAGACCAATAAACTTTTTTCGGAAAGTTATGGTTTGAGGATCATCCCATCCAAATGTTTGCTGAGCAAACTTCGTTGTGACCTCAAGCAGGTATTCGCCATAAGAAGAACCTAAAGAATAATCGGTCGACTTGGCGGCATTGCGACCGAACATACGCAAGTTGTCGTAAACTTGGGGGTTAGGCAAGGTAGCCGACAACCTTTTCATTTCAGCATCGTACTTCGCAATTTCCGACTGAAAGGATCCGACGAGGGAAGCAAAATACTCAACGTCCATCTTGACCTCGCTAACGGGCTGTGGACCCTGATGAGGCATCACGATAGCTTTGGGAAAGCCTTGAACGTATCCCATGACAAAAGCAGATGCGGAGGGCATGCTCGGCGAGAAAAAAACATCCGGACGGGCAGTTCCCCCTGCTCCCAACGCAGGAACCAATGCGAGAGAATGGGATTCATTCTTGCCCTTGGTCAAGACATGAAAGTTTTGTCCATAAGCCCATGACGGGAGAAACCTCAATGTTGAACCAGAAAGCTTCAACTGCTCGCCTCTCGGGACTGGAGGATACCCCAGTTCGGCGACAAAATGCTTATTTGAAACAAAATATAAATCCACACAACTGTCTGTTCCCTTGGGGATGCGAAGAACGAATCCACGGTCAGCTGCATTCTTCGCCATGTCCGCTGAAAAGTCGATTTCCACAGAAACTCCCCTCTTGACGTTGAATTCCAATGAATAAATGGAGCGGCTAGTTCCTACGGTCTTCAAGCTAAAGCGAGCCTGACTCTCAGGATCGACCCGATCGGCTTCAACTTCGACTGCAAATGGCTCAAAATCATCCGCAGCATCTGCAAGATTGTAAAAGGATTGAGGTCCGTGAAAGTCCGTCTGCCAAACATGAGCTTGCTCGACGTCAATAAAAGCTCTCATGAGTGCGTCGAAAAGGCTCGAAAACGACGGTTGCTCGAATTTCACTGATCCACTGCTCGGAAGATCAAGTTGCCAACGCACTGGTTTTCCCGGCAATGTTTTGGCCGGCAACCACAAGACGTAAGCAGATTCCGGAGTTCGAACCAAGGGGCCCGAAGGATCGGGTCCCACGGGAACAATGGCGACGGGAGCGGCAGGTATAGTAAAATCGAGAAAAGTAATTCGATCGCCGTCCACTTTTGCATCCAACTTCAAGTCCTTCCCCCCCGCATCTAAAAAAGCGACCAAGTTACGAATGCGCTCCTCCTCTTCTTCCCTGAACTGATAAGGTAAGCTGCGGACGCCATCCACCTTGATTTCCACAATACGCTGATCAGGCAAGATTCGGGCGGCGTCCGGGGCATTAAGTACCATAGTTTTGGGAACCCCCGTCGGCTCAGGGCGAACCGGATCAACCGGATCGGTACTGATTCCAGGAATTGATATTGGATCAATGCCTACAATACGTCCTTCTTCCAGACGCAGATTGAGAGGAACTTCCATGGTCGGGTTTTCATTTAAAGCCGCCACTAACTTCTCTATTTGCTCACGGAGTTCAGGCTGGTCGGATGGAAGCTCGTAGGTGAGTTCGCCCTTCGAAGGAATATTGAAAGTGGCGATGTCTCTATCCAGACTGACTGCGTTCTGTCCTGAGATATTCCCTTTAAACGGTTCGCCTATCGCTTGCACTGCAGGAGCATCGTCCAGAGTCTCTATTGCCAACCTGCCGGCCTCGTTCCGCACTACGGTAACTTGCAACTGATCGTCAGATTCGAGACCTTCGAGGAAATCGCCGTAATCGTCCTGTTGTTGTTCAGTTAGGTTAATCGTAATGGGCTCGGGACTGCCTGCATCCAATTTAATCCAGTTCATGTATTTGTGCTTTTCTCTCAACACGACTACACCGGGTCTGCCCACCATCAAGGTGGCCCCTTCGACCACTGGTTTCTCGTTAAGTAGATCTGGTGTGACATCGGGATCGGGAGATACAATGGGAGGGTTATCCGGATCGGGTTCATCCCCATTTTTATTGAGGAAGTCACCTAAGTTATAGGCTAAGCCGACAACCAGACCGACAAGCAAACATAGAGCTGTCGAAATAACCGCCAACTGCATGAGCCACGGACGTTTTTTTCGCTTCTTGCCTGCAGATGATCCATCCTGTGCGGAAACGGTAGAACCAGACGGTGCAGCCGATGCCGTGTAACTGGACGCCGCTTGCTGGAACTGAACCATTTCCCGATCGGAAAACGCCTTTGGAGCCTTGGCTCGAGTTTTGGGGGATTTAGCCCCGGACGCTTTCGCCTTGGGCCCCTTGCGAGCAATGTGAGCAAGATCGTCGTCGATGGGGTCGACAACCTTGCTCTGGGCAAAATCACGAAGATCCAAGTAGTTGGGGCTCCCCCCCTGCTTCATGCGCTCGGCAACAGGTTGCCCGCGGGCTCCGATCCAGGAGAACATCTTGGCATCATCGTTTTCTTGCAGAAAGGTGGTGAAAGAATAGTCCCAAGCATCGAGCGACAGTTTGTGCAGGGCGGAGGACTCGGCAAACAGCTTGAGAAGGCTTTCCTCTTGACCGGGATGCACCTCCAACAGCACGGGCTTTTTCATGCTCGGCGAAACGAGAATAGCGGCGTTGCCCGGATCATTGGTAGCCGCTAGCCAACCATTGGCAGGAATTAATGCGGGAGACTTAAAGAGGCTGAGGTCTACCTCCTCGGAATCCTCGAGGTAGCGCGGACCTTCCTCCCATTTAGATTTCCAACCGTTCCAATTAGCGAGAATTTCCGCAGGGGATGGAACGGTAGCAATCTCAAAGCTGTCGAGAATAAGATGGTGGGCGATATAATTCGTACGATTAGTATAGTCGAGGCCGGCGTCACTGATACGGCTGATGACAAAAAATTCCTCCGAGCCCAAGGCCAGTTTTCGAAAGAGAGCGACCTTAGCCTTGGGGCCATCACCCTGCTGGTTGTAGTCGTAGACGCTCAGACGCTCCAGTTCCCTGACAAGTCGACTGCGAATATCCTTGTGACGGGCAACCGTACAATACCCTGACCTACCAGGTTCCAAGCCTTGAGGGGCACTGGTGAAAATCAGTTGGCGGGCCATGATTTGGCTAGTGGTCTGCCGTTAACGGCCCTATGCCGGTTCGGGTGCCGGTATCAATTCAGGTTCGACTTGGGAAAGAGCCCAGAGAGTGGGAACTTCGACCATCACAGGATCCAACTTGTCGGGATCGGGAGCGATGAATTCTTGATCACCATTTTTGTAGGTGGTCGGGCTATGCCCAAAAGCGCTTACGGGAAAATAGCGAACATTTCTCGAAAGCGTTTCAGCATTTGCCACTATTCCAGGATGCATATCGATCATGTAATCTCGGAGGATCTCGGAGTTGGAATCTATGATTTCTTGAATCAATTTTTTGTCTTTTATCGGCCACTGGATGCGCTCCCAATCCAATTGGTCTTTCAGAATATCGCATTTGCCGATCATTACTGCAACCGGCACGTCGATTTTGTCGGCGATACTGATATTCTGGTTCTGCTTAACACGAACCTCCAACTCGGCCATAATAATGTCCTGCTGGTCGAGACGTTTACCCTTTTTATCCAGTGCAAATTGGGGATCGTCGTGCCCGCGCAACATGCGACGAAACTCGGGACTTGCTATCGGGTCGAAGAGGAAGAAGATGCCCGACGAACTGGCGACGTGAAGGGTGCCGGGGGACTCCTCGTTAGCGATTCCCGGCTCAAAATGCTCACCAGCGTTGTCGTAGAAGATAATGGAACAGTCATGCCCACCGCCTCGAGGGTCGGAAAGACTGTAGACAAAGGGCTTTGGCAGAGCAACCACGCGATCGTGACGCTCCAACCGTTCATACATTTCTCCCTCCAACTGTGTCTTAATAAGCATCGCTTCCGCAGGGTCCGTCCCGGCGAAAAGACGATTCTTCATAGAATTCAGGATCGCGTTGAAAGCAGGATCTGCATCACGAAATGCGATACCGAATTCACGAAACATAGTTCGCTGAAGTTGCCGCACCAAAACGCTCAAATAATAAGATTTCCCTGCACTGGGCGCCCCCACTATCGAGAAAATGTGGTGCGTAACGTCCATGAAACCGGGAGGCAACTTATGATGACAATGAGGGCAAGCGACATCCGTAGTGGGTAAACCCATGGCATCCATAGCTTGTCCCTTAGAGTTGAACTCGGTCGGGATAAAGCGAAGCATGGCGTCCTCGCCAAGTTTACGATCTCCACGCAAATCTTCGTGAGTCGCTATGCTAAGCACATCGGAACGATCAAACCTCAACCAACATATGGGGCATGTAAATTCACCTCGATCGGGATCAACAACGATCTCTTCCTCGTAGATGGCTTCCTCTTCTTCCTCTTCTTCTTCGAGTTGGAGGAAATCAAGTAGGTGCACCACCCAAAAGGGAACATCCAAACCCATGGGCTTAATGGCGCATTCAGCAACATCTGCTCCTGACTCACGTATCTTGTCGATAACCTCGTATCGACCACACTGTCCGAGTTCCATTCCGCTGCGACCGTTGGTCAATACCCATTGCCCCTTCTGAATTTGATCCGCCCAAGACTTAGGATCTCTCCCAACAAATACAACCAAAGGATAACCGGTAAACTGCAACGCGCAAACTTCCTCTTCCTCCACTGTAAAGGGCTCCGTAAAAGGTCCCCCGTTCACCAGTAGACGCTCGTCTCCCTTCTTGTTGGGAACGATCCGAAAATGGTTGCCCATCTTCTTGATCATGCATGCTCCTTCCCATTCGTCGGAACAAGGCACTTGCCAATCGGCATTTCCAAGACAACCGACAATGAAAGGAAACTTTTCCATAATCTGGAACCGCCCTTCCAGACAGTCATACAATCCAATGGTGTTTTTCTTTCCTAGCACAGTAATTTACTCAACATTCTTTAATATAAACAAAACTAATTTTCGCCAAACGCCAAAACACAAGAATCACTCCCTGTAGCATAAGGAACAAAACGAGGTAAGTCTAAGTCTTTCACTAAATATTTTTAAAAGGGATTGAAAACATTTATCCCTACATAGCAAACCCAATTTAGCGGGCTTGGAATTTCTATTCGGAGAAAATCAAAAGGGATATTACCCTTGCATTGAGGATAATTACAGAGTCTTTCCGAACAAATCTAAAACCAATCCTCAAGAAAACACTTTGGGCAAAGACAAAAGCAAAAATCAGCAGAGCAAAGTTGCCGTAAATCCATTGACACACAACCATGCCAACTAATTCAAGGCAACCCTTCCTTACGACTCCTCGAGATTCTCGAGTCTCTTCGCCACGTTTTGGAGGAGGCGATCCTCCTCATCCAGCATCTGCGTAAGCTTTTTGAGGCGACTACCTCGACCAATCAAGCCCTTTTTCCCCACAACTCGGCTCTCTAGATTGGCCACCAATTTTTCCAATGCAAACACCGCATTCTGAAGTTCCTCGTCCAAGACATTTGCCTCTTCTTCCATTCGCCTACGGCCTTCGGTATCGGAACTCGAGTTCGACAGGGTTTTTCGGAGGCCCATTCCTTTCTCAATTTCCGTAACGATGTCTTCGTAAGCCTGCACCACGAGTTCCTGCGTATCCCCAAGACTGGTAACGCCGGAAAGCATACCCTCAATCACGCGGGAACGACAGGTCAAGGCTCGCTCGTATATTTGGGCATAAACGTCGAACCCCTTGTCCAATAGACTTTGCGAAAATGCTTTCTGCTTCTCAAGGCGTTCCTTTTCTCGCTTTTTAAGAGAATCAGCGGCGAACATTTTCTTCAACCGAGCCCACTTGCTCGCCCACAAGCCTCCCATAACCCCGGCAGCAGTCCCAAAACCCAGTAAAGCAGCCCATCCGGGCATGGGGACAAAGGCATAGGCACCCGCAGCAGGAAGGAGAGGAACCCACGTTACCGGAGACCATAGAAGTTCCTTGAACAACCGCCCCTTGAAACTTTCCTCATCGTCACTCATAAGACAAGAAGCGAACGGTGTTCAGGGAGTAACCCCGGCGGAATTCGCTTTGGCATCGTGCACCAGAAAGATTTTTGCCAAACGACACCGACGCTTCCAAGCTCGACTACTTTCGCCCGGATATTGTTGTGGTAAATTCGTACTACCCAAGCCCTCGGCCAGAATACGGTTTTCATTTACACTACAAACACCCACCAAGTACCCTTTAATGGCCAAAGCTCGCTCGCCGGAGAGAGCCAAGTCCACTGCCGAATCGGTTCCCGGACTAACATTTGCCTGTATCACGATACGATGGTTCGGGTAATGAGCCAGCTTTCCGGAGGCCGCACGCAACTTGTCCCTAAACTCCTCCGAAAGAACGGCTTGCCCAGAACCGAAAATCACAGGTTCATCAATAAAAGTTCCCGTAATTCGACCTTTTACTCCGTTCCACTGCTCCTGCGAAAATGGAGGGAAATAGCCGCTGACGTATCCCTTGGTAGCGTAACGGTGAACCGCTTCCACTTCCTTCGCAGAAGCACTCGCCTTGATAGGATCACTGTTGACCAATCCATAGAAACTTCCGCCCACTGGTGGAGAAGACAAGTCGCCGACGTCACGACAAATTTTATGGATGCGTTCAATGCCCTCAACCAATTTGGACAAGGCACCGCTTTGTAAACCAAACCACTCCTCGGCATTCTCCTTAAGTGTTATGAATCGTATCCCGGCCAACATTCCGGCAGCAACGCCTGACGACTCACCGGAGTATGCGGCAGCCAAGGCCTCGAACTCGGCGGGACGATTAAGATAGTAATGCAGGGCTCGAAAGTACGCCTTGGTCAACTCCTTGATCACCTCTGGTTCCTTAACCAAGGTCTTTCGAGAAGCCACCGCGACATCGAGGATAACCCCTCTTGCCTGAGTTGTATCAAGCACCACCTTGGCTCCGAGTATCTGATCAACCGCTTGAGATACAAATGGTTCCCAAAGGACGGCAAAATCAGCATTGCCCTCTTTGAAACGGCTAAATGCTTCCGCGCTGTTTTCAGCTCGAAACGAAGCGACCTTGGTCTTGGCGTTCTCCAATTTAAAGTGAGAGATACTGGACTTGAGCAGAAACTCGGATGGGGAAAAACCCACCAATGAGCCGCGAATACCTTTCTCGTCCAAGTCGTCCAAGGTGTTTACCTTTGGACCACCGACGATGGCGTCGCCCCCATAAGATTCGTCAATCAAGAAAACGATCGCACCCGGATAACCAGCGCCTTGACCG
>Ga0209362_1001566_pt1 | contig 18018 bp, 14 predicted proteins | sample SaaInlV_165m_DNA_FD_184680 | JGI IMG/M metagenome (GOLD analysis project Ga0209362, IMG submission 184680) | Marine microbial communities from expanding oxygen minimum zones in the Saanich Inlet - Saanich Inlet SI037_S3LV_110m_DNA (SPAdes)... | ecosystem: Environmental > Aquatic > Marine >...
ACCGACCCACCACTGGAAGGCGTCGAAGCCAATAAATGGAATCAGGATCGTGGTAATCACCACCGCAATTATCGCCAGACACTTGATCGCTTTCATCGCACTCCCTTCCGCTACAGTGGCGACATCATCATCGCTTCTGTAACTGCTCCTCGTACCAGCGGGTCACCGGGGCGTCCGGTTTCAGGAACGGTGCCAGCAGATCCCACGAAACGTATGCCACAGGAAATCCATGGATGCCAGAATCGAACGCGTAATTTTGAAAGATGATCTTTAGCCCCTCTTCGACGATGAGAAACTGGTCAAAATGAAACTGCTCGAAGGGAAGATACTCGTCGTCGGAGAGCCAGTGACCCTGCCTCCGAAGATCTGCTTCCACCTCCTTCGCCAGTACAGCAAACCAATCTCTTCCCGATGATTCGTCGAAAAGATCTTGAAGCTCAATTTCCTGCATGGCTGAACCGTTCAAGACAAAGTTACGACCCTTAATCGAAATACCCTCATGAGACGCCGCATCGTCATAAAAGCACCAATAATCCTTCAGGCTCACCACTTCCGAGGTACAGAGTCCTTTTTGAAAGGTGCGAATAAGAGTGCTGTCGTGGACAATGAAGTGTTGTGCAGAGTACAAAAGGTACAACTGACGTGGCTCCAGAGAAGTGTCTCGTAACCTTTTGGCAACGGCCCGGATCTCCTCCTGAAGAAATTTGAAGACCGCCTCAGAAAGTGGCTCGGTACAGTCGAGCTGGGGAATCTCTGCTTTAAAGAAATCTTCCTTGCCCTTGGTAAAGACAGAGAAGCCCGTTTTTTGCCAAAAGGCCCAGACTTTTTGGTCCACGCTTGAAACCGGCAATTGGAAGTCGTAGCCGTGGTGGCCAAAATAGTATTCGCCAGCTTTTCGGATGTCCCAACGCTCATAATAGGAAGGAGTCACAGCAAGCCACAAACACAACACGGCAAGCAGCATCAACAACGCCGCAACGAGCAAATACTTCTTCAATAGAACCTCTACAACGTTCAATGCGGCGTGCACCGGACAGAGTCCCGATCCTCAATGTAGCAGAATCATTCAATATGTCGGCCATCTTTTTTCACCCGGTCGAGAGCGGTCCCCGAAAAGGAACTCAATCCCCATCGCCATCCTCTTCGCATGCACCACCTTAAGTTCGACCATTTACTCTGCGTACTCGCTGCTACTGTAGAGGTAGCGCTCAATCCCGGTTGAGGATGAATTTCCTACATCGTCCGTACAACTCCAACTGTGCATTGACCAACTGGTCAAACGACCAGCAACTTTGTTGAGCAATGGAGCCAGGAATTACGGTCACACCGAGGTGCCCTTTTATCGTTGGCTTGATCTGATCGCACGGATGCTCCAGCTTTCCCACAGCCTTCTCCAATGCGTCTCGATCACGGAGCATTGGCTGCAACAACTCCGAACAATTGGAGTTAATTCGACAAGCAACCCTCCTTGACGAAAAGGTGATATCCACAACTATACCTTTGGAAATGGTGGGGTTGATCTTGTTCATCTTTCCTTTGGGCTCACGCCCGTCGAGCTCCGGATACAATTGCGTTCCACGTCTTATAAACTCTAAAGCGACAGCGGCTGGATCGTGTTTTATTGCCAAGGTATTCCATTCAATGTCATCGCCGCTGCCTCGACCGATTGCGTCGCCAATCTGCAGCAAGAGCAAAGCACCCACGACGCTGGCCCAAAGCCTTGAGATGTCGATCAGATGCGCGCGCGCACAAACTTCTTGATCCGTCCATAGAGTTCCAGGGTTTCGGTCACCTGGCGTTCGGTGGACCAGTTCTTCTGATCTGCGGCACTTGAGGGCAATACAGTGACACCGATGTGCTCGCTGGATCCCTCGCTCCACTTTTGCGGCGCTCCGACTTCGGCTTCAAAGGTGGCCCGGTCCATCAGCAGGGGTCTCAGATTCTCTGGTTTTCTCGATAGGGGCCGGCAAGAAACCTTTTTTGGAGTCCAGGCAACGTCGACCTGAATACTGTTTCCGATGTTAGGCCCAATTTTTCTCATGTTTCCCGTAGGGTGCAGCCCCTTCAGTTCCGGGTGCATCGGCACACCTCGACGAAATAACTCACTCCAAAATGGATGGTTCGCCACCTCGTCACTCCAATACTCGAACGCGTCATTGCTGTGTCCGTCCATGGTCCTGAGTTCCCTTCTGGTTATCCGACCGCTGACTCCTCAAAAAAAATGAAGAGTCAGGAAGTCAGACGATTTGTTTGCATGTCTCGTCGTGCCAGAACGGATAGTGACCCAGAGACGCACCGAATTCAAGATCGTTTCTACTCGCTGCGGCAACTTATTTAATATCTAAATTCACTTCACTACTAAAACAGATATTCACTATTTCCTTAAATCGGATTTCTCTTGAAACTAAAATCGTAATTCGACTTTGACCATCAAACCGACCGACCGCCTGAAACAAGAAACCATCCTGTTTGCATCCAGTACCGAGCCTCCATGATCGCTCGAAATGTATAGGAGCGGATCTCACCAGCCTTCTCTGCCAACACGACGCAGCTACAGATTCGCTTCGGCTTCTCAGGTGAAACGCGATCGCCATCTGGCCCTGACTGGCAATTTCAGAATTCCTTATCTTCGTTTTTTGCCGGGGTCATAAAAGAATTATTGCTGCGACTATCCGTGGCGGTCTATATTGCTGTGTTGTCGCCCTGGCCAGGCTAGCAAGGATGATCCCGCCATGTCCGCCCCACACTTTAACGAGGATCTTCTGGATTCCGTCTTCTCCCAGATCCAGGGACGAGGGAGCCTTGCGAGCCCGCTGGATGCAAGCGGTCCCCTCGGCACCAACCAGTTGCTGGCTGATCAACCGCTGGAGAGTGTCATCGAGGAGAATGAGTTCTCCGCTGCAGGACCCAAGGGATATGAACTGCGCAACCGAGCCGGTCGCATCCAGAACCTGTTCTATGAATCAGGATCACTACAGGACGCAGTGATCGTGGACATCGAAGCCAGTTTCTCTCGCAATTTCATCGAACTTCGAGAGATCTGCATTCTCGACTTTCATACGGGCTCCATACTGCTCGACCACAAACCGGAACAGGCTCTCCGACTCAGCCTCCTCGGGGGCACCCTTCAGTTCTGTACCCAGACAGATTTCGCGGCCTTGCAAGAACAGTTACTTGAAACCCTCGAGGGCAAGACCTGGATCGGACACAATCCAGGATTCGATTTCGACGTGATCGATCGCATCGCCAATTTCAACATATCAAAATTTGATCCGAAGAATCTCAAGATGAAGTTTCGCAACGTCAACCTCATCGACACCCGTCATCTTTCACTACTTCTGAATCCACTGGAGCCATCCCACTCACTGGAGTCCTTGTATCATTCCCTGGGGCTGACAGGAGTGACGCAGTTTCATGTCGCGAAGTATGACTGCGAAGCCACAAGGGAGATCGCACGCAAGTTCATCGAGGTATTTCGCACCATGGCGATGCCGGTCGACAACCTCATCGTCGAAGCGGTCGAGGAGTTGACTCGACGCCATCCCGTCAAGAGGCTTCTTGGCCTGGAGACTGACCGTAAACCTCACCCACTGGACTCATCCCGCATTGAACTGGACCTGGGTTTTCTGGAGTTCTCTTCCAGTGCTCCAGAGCCACCCACCACGTCTCCGGATGTGGATCGAGCCCTGGGCGTATTCAATGGAGTGCTTGGAGAACGCGGACACGAGATGTACCCGGGACAGGAGGACTTCACTCGAAGCACCCTGAAGGCCATCGAGAATCATCAGAAGGTGGCCATCGAGGCCGGCACGGGGACAGGAAAGACCTACGCCTATCTCACCAGTGCCATCGAGAGTATTCGCTCGGGCCACAACGCCGTGATTGCCACCCCTACGATTCCCCTGCAGAAGCAGGTCTGGGAAAGTGCGCTGGAATTCCGGAAGCAGTTGAAAGAGAGTTCATTCGACCTGCGTGTGGCCCAGGTGATCGGGGCGCAGAACTTCATCAGCCTGCAAGGCCTCTACAACCTGTCCCGAAATAAAGATCACGGCCATCCGGAGTTCAGCTTCCTCATCGCATACCTCAAACTGAGACTCTATCGATTCGAGTCACCCCACAGCCCACAAGAAGAGCCGGATCAATATCTCCAGGATTACCTCTATACCGGTTGCATCGATCACCTTCCCTCCGCCTTCAAGCGATTGAAGGATTTGACCGGTTTCCCTGAATCACTGATTCGCTGTCAATCGGGCGAGACGGTTCATGGAAAAAAACTGAAAAGGTTGCACTTCCCAAGCATTTCAATGAAGCAACAGGAAACAGCTCACCTGCATATCGAGAACCATGCGCTCTTCTTTCGCAAGCGCCTGACAAACCTGGATGAAACAGGTCGGGCGAACGAGGTTGTCGTCATCGATGAGGCCCACAAGCTCCTTGACGAGGGAACGGCGGCGCTCACGGACTCTCTTTCGTGTCAAGAACTGGCTCTCCTGCTGCATGAAAGTCGACAGTTCCTGAAAGACTCGACCCCTCCTCAACTCACACCGGTTCGCGAGAAGTTGTGGAAACATCAGGAGCCCCTTCTGCAGGATTGCTCTCATGCGGGTGAGGAGTTCCTTCTGCTCCTTCGCCGAACGCTGAAGCGGCACCGCCAGCACATGGAAGATTTTGAAGAGGAAGGTGAAGACACACACCCCCAGAGAACTGTTTCGTATCGCGCCATCTCCACCGATGAAGAAGAGATCTGGACCGATCTCATCATCACTCTCGATCAGTTCAGGGAAATAGGGACCCGAATCCAGACCCGCTACAAGAAAGGTCTGGAAGAACTCGAGGTGCAGAAGGAGTCCTTTGAAAATTCCATAGCCGAAGAAACAGAATCGGGAGATCCCGATGTGGCTGGTAGCAATACCAACAGCCGCGCAGCCTATTCCACCAAGGTTGCTTTCACTGACTTCCGCTCACGCCTGGAACGGCTCGCCAGATCCTGGGACGAGTTCCTGAAGACCGTCAACCGAACCCATGATTTCGTGACCCGGCTGATGAGGAACGGTTTCTCCTTTGATCAGAAAGAAGTGCTCTCGTTCCTCGATGAAGAGCCGATCGGAACGCTCGAATTTCCCGCAGGGGAAGGGAGATTTAAGTGGGCAATGCTGGGGAGCAGTCCACTCTGGCAACTGGGAAATAAAAAGAGGGTGCCGCTGTTTCCTGCAGCCATCAGCGTCGCTCCCCTCTGGCCCGGCCCTCTCCTGAAACAGCTATGGGATCGTGCAGCAGCAGCCATCTTCACATCCGGTACGCTCACCATCGATGGAAGTTATGAGCGCTGGAAGGAGTGGTCTGGTTTCGAGGGCGAAGGATATGTAACCGATAAGCCGATTCATGGATTCGATACCCCTTCCCGTCTCAAGGTCTTTCATAACAACACCCTGAATTTCGACCCACTGGCCGATCGAGAAACGCAGGACAGAAGACTTGCCCTCGAGACAGCACGGGCAGTACTGATGCTGGGAGGAGGTACCCTTTGCCTCTTCACGGCCAGGCAGTCCCTGGGATTCGCCGCCGAACTGCTCAGAGCCTCACCACACTTCCTGGAGCAGAAATTGGAGTTGTACGCTCAAGAACCAGACGGTCTCACCAGATCACACCTCAGGAAGAAGTTCAAAAACTCCCAGGGTCGGGGGGTTCTGCTCGGAGCCCGTTCCTTCTGGGAAGGGGTGGACATCCCCGGGGTCGTCCACTCCCTCATCATTCCACGGCTCCCCTTTCCCAACATCGGAGACCCGGTCCACTCCGCACGCTGTGAGTGGTACGACGAGGGATTTGCAAATGAAGGCTTCGCCTCTTTCGAGATGTACATCCTTCCACTGATGTTACAGCAGTTGCGACAGGGACTGGGCCGGGGAATTCGCAAGAAGACGGATCGATGTGTCGTGTTCATCCTCGATTCTCGAGCCGGCTGGTCGACATACGCTGACCGGGTCGCCAGGTTGTTCCTTCCCGGGGAAGATGATTCGGATCAGGTCGACTTCGTCATGAGGAACATGCGGGCACCGGAGTGCTATCTGCTGGGGAGTGCCGCTCTTGCTGAAGATGACGGCTCACTGGGCAACACTCCGATCTATCGGACGAAGGATGAGTCGGATCTGCTCCACTCGCTACAAAACCTCAGCAACTGCGACTCGCTGGATGACCGGATCCAACTCGGCTTCCAGTCCTTCTCCGGAGCCCCTGCAGGAAGCACCATGAAGCACCATCAGCAGGATGCGATCCAGACGATGCTGGAATCTCGAGAAGGTGATGAGATCCACGCCTTCGTACGCGCCACAGGGGGAGGAAAATCTGCGATCTACAAGACGGTGGCAGGGCTGGAAAGAGAGCACGGTCTTACCGTGGTCATCTCTCCGCTGATTTCACTGATGACCGATCAGGCCCTCAAGAGCCGCGGCGGAAGTGAGGGAATCCGCTCCCTCGACTCGATGATGCCAATTGCCCAGAGAAACAACATCCTCTCCGAGATCACCCAGAAGCACAGCCGGGTTCACCTGCTACTCACCTCACCGGAAAGGCTCGCCAATCCTGAACTCTACAGTGCCCTCAAGGAGCGCGGTGTTTCGCGCATCATCATCGACGAGGCCCATCTCCTTCTCAACTGGGGCGATAGTTTCCGGTCGCACTACCAGCGCATTCCGATGGTGGTTCGGGAACTGGAGAAAGCTCTCCAGACGAAGATCCCCATCACGCTCTTCTCGGCCACCTTGCTTCCCGACGCTCTTGAATCGTTGCGGCGAAGACTCCAGCATCCCGTGCAGATGGACTGGGATCCCGACCAGGATCCGACCTATCGACAGCGTCTGGTCCCGGAAGTCATCTATCCGCAAGAGTCCCTCTCCAACAATAAGAGCCGCCGCCTCTGGCAACTGAAGACGCTGACGGAAGAGATCAAGAAGCTGATCGATCAGGGTGCAGGGCAGTGCCTCGTCTTCGTCCGGAATCGAGCCGATACCGTCCACTGGACACTGGCGCTGAGAACACTGCTCCATGAGTGCAATGTATTCCCCTTCTTTTCCAACGTGCCCCAGCGGCGCACGATCGAAAAGGCCTTCAACGAGGGGGATCCCCAGCGTCAACGAGTCCTCGTCACGACTTCTGCTTTCGGCATGGGGGTGGACAACCAACGGATCCAGGCAGTCTTCCACCTCGATTTACCCCTGACCCTGACCGATTTCGTGCAGGAATGCGGTCGTGCGGGCCGAAATACCGAAGCCACGTATCCAGGAAGACACGTCTTTCTCTTTCCCGGACCGCAGCAGCCAGAGGGAAATGTCCACGCGATGGCCCGGGATCTGTCCATTGGCGCATCACAATTCCTCGACGAGCGTGAGAGGGAAAAGTGGGATGAGTTCAACAGGGACTTCACACCCCTGGTCACCCAATCCACCCTCTTCCAGCCAGACGATATCGAGATTCCCGATCCCTCCCAATCCCAGGTGCAACCTTTTGATCTGGGCAATCTTTCACGGCGCTGGCTGATTCAGGAACAGATCCAGGGCAGGGGTCAGTACATCGGGGATCTCCCTCCAGAGTTCATCAGCACGGATCGCGTTTTCGAGGAATACCCCGGGCTATCGAGCAATAACGACCGACACCGCTGGCGAGACGGTGTGGACCCCAGGGAGGCGTGGAACTTCTGCCTGGAGCTGTACGCTCGATACCGTCAGAGAAAGGTCTCCTTTCGCCACGGCCCCTACACTGAAAGTCGCCTGATGGCGTTCGAGAAGGACCCCTCGGCCCGAGAGACCTCGGGAAGTACCCCGGTTTCCGATGGTTCACCCCCCCCAAGCCCCGACGATAGTCACGAGACCTTGGACCTGCTCCTCTCCGGAAACTGCCTGCGCACCAACCTCTACACCTCCTTCTGTGATCCGGAAAAATCACCGCCTGCATGCGACCGGATTCCGCTGGAAGAAGATGAGTGGTGTTCCAACTGTCGTGCAGCACGGCAGAGCGAGAAGGAGTACCGCGACGATGTGACCGGATACCGATCGGAAAAGGACAAGTGGACCAGGATGGGGAAATTACTCGGCCCGGATGGCCCCCGCCCGGGGATTAAACTCAAGTTCAAATCACCTGCCAAGAACCAGACCCTGAAGTCATATCTCGAACAAGTCGATCTCGTCGAGATGATGAGAGCCTATTTTCTCAAGTGACCGATAGAGCAGAAGCGGAAGGACCGTGCATCCGATGACCCCCCTGGAATCTCTACAGCTCCTGATTCAGGAGAAGAAGTGCACTAGTAGTCCCATCGAGGACATTGCCGGGGGACATCGCATACGGGTCACCGCTCCCGAGGGGATCGTGACCGTGTCCGTCTACGACAAGAGTGGCAAGGTCACGATTCAACCGACCGGTCGCATCGCCTGGCTCGACGAGTGGAAGGGCGGGCTTCAACCGACCCGGGTTGAATCTGCCAACCCGGCTACTCCAGCAACGGATTTCACCATCTGGCGGCACCCGGATCCCGAAGTTCAACAGGAGATCGAGCAGTGGCTGTTCCACCAGGTGCCTGGCCTCGAGCGGACGAAGGAAAACACCTTCCAGATGTCTCGTGGGCCATCGATGACCGTCCAACTCAATCCAGAATCGGTGAGAATCAACGGCAAGAATTCGATGATCCCGCAACTGATCGAGGGTTTGAAGGAACTCCAACTCCAGCGAACGTTGCAACAGATCGGGTCCATCGAAACACCACCTGCTGGGTTACGGGTGCGTGATTGGGCTCCTTTCTGCCAGTCGCTGGAAGATCAGGGTTACGAGTTGCGCAAGAACGGTGAGGAGATCTACCGAAAAGCTGCCGGAGAAGGACGGTTCGAGATCTACACCGAGCAGCATGAGGTGCTGGCTCGATTTGAGGTTCAGGATCAGTCATATCGGCTCGACAAATCACTGGAAGATCTCGAACCGGATGTGGTGGATGCATTCAACAATTTTTCCATCGCGGAAGGCTGGTACCTGCTGGCCAGTTTCAATCAACAGGGAGCACAGACCAGCACCCAGTTGATCACCGTCTGCCCGGCGCTGTTTCGCTGGCTCCAGAATACTCCGCTGAGCGAACGTAGCGCTTGCGACTTGCTTCCCCAGCTGCAGAAGCAACATCTGTGCAGCCGCTGCTTCCCCGACCGGGTGGCCAAGACCGGGGAGGGTTCCCTGTGGAAGGAGATCGGTTCCGCCTGGGATCGTGCCTACCAGAAACTGCTTGATGAATCCCCCGAACAGGTGATCCACTCCTTTCACTTCAAGCCGTTCGACCCCGAACGGGGAAAACGCAGCCACGACAAGGTCATCCCGGAAACCCTGGAGGAAGGGATCGAGTGCTACCCCGTGTTCAAGACCGAGATGCCACAGCTCTTTGCTGGCCTGGACTCACTGAAAGCCATCCAAACCGAAGATGAAATCATGACGGACCAGTAGCCGGGAACGAGACGATGGAGGGGGTCGATGAATCTCGAGTTTCAGACAGGCGACTATTTCAGCGGCGTCCTCCTGGCCACCTGCAGGGACGAAAAGATCAGTCGTCCCAGGGTTCAGCCGCTGGAACATTTCCCTGAGGAAATGCGGGTAGAGTTCCCCAGGATACTGAGAGAAGAGTACCCGATCGGCACCCGCTTCCGAGCGACCGTCAAGGTTGCCCAGAAGCATAACTCCGACGGCTCACTGCGCGGGGGGCCCTACCTCGTGGCCACGAAATCTTCTATTCAACTGGAAACTGAATACTCACCAATGAGGCAAATTTATGCAATCCCCATCGGTGATCGACTATTCGAGTACGTTGATGAAACCACCCTGACGGGAAAACCAGCGTTACTGACCTTGCGAGACCAAGCTTACGAAATCGCAGTGGACGAGATCCCCTCGTCGCGTAGCGAAACCGTCACTCGAAAACGCAATCCACTGATTCGTTCCTATGCGCTGGAACGGTCAATAGGGGTGTGCGAGGGGTGTGACAAACCGGCGCCATTCACCACCAGGAACGGAAAGCCATATCTTGAGGTCCATCATATTGTTCCCGTATCCAATGGTGGGGGCGACCACCCGTTGAACATCGCGGCGTTATGCCCTAACTGCCATCGGCGAACGGAGAAGTCGCAGGATGGGGATGAGTTCAATGAGAAACTGCGTCTAAAGATCATCGAGATCGAGGGACGCATCGGTTGAATTGGGAGATGGCAATGTTGAAAAGGGCCGCCGAATCACGGGGGCCGTCTTGTGGAGCCTGTTGTTTTATCGGGCCCCCCCCGGGTCGAGACGGATGTCGTGGATCGGAGCGGGGGTTCCTCGCAATTTTTGTTTGAGGGATTCCCATACTTGCTGGCGGTATACGGTGCCCTCGCCGATCAACCAGCGAGTGCCCCAGGCGGCGGGGATCGCCAACCAGATGGTGCCGGTGACGGTGCCGACTGCAGAAGCCACCATGATGGCGGGGAAATTGCGTCCGATGTCCTCGCCAGCATCGCAGAGACGGTCATCGATGCTTCCGTCGCCGGTGGCGAGACGGATGGCAACAACGGTGGTCGCCCCGAACGGTAAGAGGGATGGGCCTGCGACCTCGACGGCGGCATCGCTGACCTCCTGGCTCAACTCGACATGGAGTATCTGCGGCTGCCAGGTCGCCAGTGCCGGATGCCCCGCCAGCGCTTGCTGCACTTCCCCGGTGGTGATGACAGGGATGTCGGGGTGCCTGGCAAGATGGTCGAGGACCGCTTCCGGTGTGGCGACCGCCTTTGCCTGCAACAGGCCAATCAACTCTCCATCGGCATCGATGTGTTCCAGGTCGTGGCCTGGTTGTGTGGCGGAGGCTGCCAGCTGCACCGATTCCCCATCCGGAAGGTCTGCAGCCAACTCTGCGGCCGCCCGTTGCTCGAACAGCTTGCCCTTGATCCCGGAAAGCAATCCCTCGAGAGCAGCGGGATCGCCGTCGAGTCGGTTCACCGCTTCGGCGAAGGATTCATCGGCAGCCAGGCCGGGATAGGCGCGGGCGTAGGCGGACTCGATCTCCTCTGGCACCGAGCCTTGCTGGAGGAACTCGGCGGTCAGTAATGCAGAAACTGCCGTCGCCTCTGCGGCATCTTGCCGGGTGCCTGGTTCACCGACCTTCCGGCCCCGTTTCCCCTTCACAGCACGCACCACGCCGGTTCCCAGATCGATGGTCGATGTGAGACCAGCCTTGCCGAATCGATAGCCTCCACGCAACACGATCGAGCCGGCCCGACGAGCCAGATCTGCGAGTTTGCCGGCCCAGTGGTGACCGTCGGATGGTTCATCGGTGGCTGAGTGCTTCTTCAAGGTCGTATCTTCCTTATCCAGCGGTTCGCCACGGTACCGATTCGCTCAGTTCAGATTACCGCAGTACTAATTTCCAAACTTATCCTTTAACAATCGTTCCAATTCAGCACTTGATTCCTTTGGTGCCTCGAAGCCCGCTAGGTATGAATCCAGGAACCCCTGGATTTCTGCGCTACCAAATGGAACACCGGTGCCAGCGACCATGCCGTGCCGGAAGGCGTAATATAAAATATGGCCAAAGAAAACAGCCTGTTGCTTGGGTTTCATAGTTTTGTTTATTGCTTTCTTTGCGACTGGAACAAAACTTTCTAAGTAGCTACTGAAAGAAGTGCTTGTGACCTTTTTCGCCATTTTCCCTGCATACTCTTCCCAGTTTTTTTCAACCGCCAAGTATTTGCAGATCTCTTGATACAGAGGACAAGAAAAGTCATTCCAGCTATTAATATCTGATTGAAAAATCAATCGCTGCTCAACGTTTGCACCATTCGTTAGCATTGTATCCAATGCAAATGGTATCGAAACCACTGCAAACCACTCTTCATTTGAAAAGGACGATTTCATCTGCCCTCCATTTCCGTCATTACTTTTTTACAAAACTACTATTTCGTTTTTCTATATATTGCGTTCCGCTGCAGTGCGAATCAACTCGGCATGGGCGGCAGCAGTTCGCCTCTTCAGAGATCAATTCTTGAAGTTCTCTGACCTGGCACACCAGATCTCGGGATCATCTTCGAGTTCAATTTCTCGGACTTCCTGAGCGCTCGAGAAATCCATCGAAATCCCTCCTTGCCGACGCCGGGCGGGAGTTGATTCTCGTTCCTGGACAAGCGGAGGAGCCACAAGCCCAGTTGCTGCATCGCAACGGGGTCTCCTCTCTCGGCGGTGCGAGCGAGTTTCCAGAAGGCTTTCTCCAAGGAATCGGCTCCGGGGTGGTTTGGCAATGCAGGGCCGTAACTGTTCAAGGATGCACGGATCATGATTTTCGCTTTTCGAGCTCCTTCTTGGCAACCTTTGCAACTTTCTCTGCCGTTTTGTATTCGGAAAGCAGTTTGGCATTCGCCTCACCCAGAACTCCTGCTGCGCTACGCCACTCATCCTTGTCACTCCTCATCGCACTCATCGCCGCCACCCCCACTGCTACTCCAACAGGCCCTGACATCACGGTTGCTACGGTTCCCACTACCAGAGCACCTGCGACTCCCAACTTGGCTCCGAGTTTCATGTATCCTCCGACATCTTCGGATCGTACCTGTTGCCGAAATTGCTTGATCCGGTCGTGACCGATCCTTGCCATTGTTTTCTCGGCTTCCTGAATTCTCTTGATCAAATGGCTACAACTCGAGCAATGGTTCTGGTTTGCCGGAGCACTTGTCCAGCAGTTGGTACAGCTTGAGTTCATGGCGAAGTCCTTTCTCGAATCAGAGGGAAATTGGCGGCATCGGTTTCTTTGTCGTATTTGCGTCCCTGTACTAGCAAAATAGCACTGCAATCAGCCGGTCCATCACGGCTCTTGAGTTCTTGACGTTCGCACCAAGTGCCAAGAAGTAATCGGCCAGGAACTGCATTTTCTCAGCGCTTCCAAACTCATGTCCGGTACCTGCACATGCACCGTGGCGATAAGCCATGAGCATCACATTGCCAAAAAACTCTGACAACTCTGTTTCACTGTACTCCCGAGACAACGCGGTTCTTGCAGAGGGCAGCGTAGTTTTTAAAATTGATTCAATCGAAGAACCAGCAACTTGCTGATGGAATTTCTTTGCGAATCTGGCATGCCAATTTTCATCTGCCAGGTTCTCGCAGATTTCCTTGTAGATCGGTTCTTTCAGGCTCTTCCAGTCCATGATATCTGCTTGAAAAACAAATTTTTGGTCAAGATTGGCCCCCTCGTCAAACATCAGGTTTATCAGAAATGGGACCAGCACGATGGAATGCCATTCCTCGTTCGAGAATCTCGATTTCACAGAACTCCCTCTGTGCGCATGACTGTTCCCGCTCACGGATGTCTCCTTCCTTGGGTAGCAACTGTTGACGAGCCTCATTGCTCGTCTCCGAAAGGTAATAGGGGCGTAACCCGGCGATTTTTCGGTAATTCTTGGGAATTTGTGGAAGTGCCACCACGGGAACACGGGTGGCTCGTGCAGATGATACTGGGTAGTCAATTGAGTCTTCTCAGCAGTTGAGTCTTCTCAGAAGTTCCACACAGTGTTCGAGGTCACAAGAGGGATTGAATCTGCCCGAACAGCTCTTTATCCACAGCATCCATGTCGTGAGGCTTGGTGACATCCAAAACGCTGGATACATCTTCCAGCGAAGCGTTGTGGTCTCGCATCGCTCCGAGGCAGATCGAGGCAAAAATAGCAACCTCGACCCAGGAAAGTCTTCGAAACAGGTTCGGCCAGCCAGAATAAACGAAACCCAGAGCAAATAGGTTTGACTCCACTCTCTCTTCTGTCAGTTCCTCCCCACTTCTGGCAAGAACCGTGTGCGCCGGCTGCCAGAGGGGATCACCCCAGGGAGGCGGGGATTCAATCCACTTTTTTGGATCCATGGTTTTCTCCTCGGGTATTCACACGCACCCATTCGAACTCAACAACTTCATCGCCTTAGATCAAACCTTGCCGGCCTCAATCCCGCACTGCAGATAACAAGAGAGGGCACTTCGCGAAATCGCCCCCGCGCCTCCTGCTTCCGCGTTGTTCTTGTTCAGGTGAATGAAAGCCTTCCCTATCAGTTGAGCACCACCCTGGAATACAGCGGGATCCGATTCCCAAATCGGACCAATCAGGGCACCGGTCAAGGCACGATTCGACCCGCCCACCACGATATCGAGAGCTTTTTGGTTCCGTTTGAAGGATTGCTCCAACTGTCCAGCGGACAATCCGTATGCAACATAACCCATCATCAAGCCTGCGAGCGCGGCCTGGCGCATCACCTCTTCGATTCCAGGCCAGAGCGGGCTGGCCAGATCCTGGGAATAGGTGGAACCATAAGTGGACTTCTGCACCCTTGCTGCAAGTTTCATCAAGTGTGGTTGTACAGTCGAATATTCGACTCCTGGGTATGAATTATCCCAAGCCAGACATGAGCCTTCTGTCGTTGAAGAACGACAGTACGAATCCCATCTCTGAATGCCCTTTTCGAGTTTTCCACGCTGATTCAACGGATCCTCCTATCATGGTGAGTTTTCATTAGTTCAAGCTGATCACAGGTGCGATCAGGCACAGGAAAACTGCTCATATCAATCAAACTAAAAATCTAATGCTTCCGGGCGATTCAACAAGCCGTGATAGAAGGTCAAGATGGCCTCACCTTTTTTTGCTCCGCCAAGTTTGGAAACAAGATTGAAGGTCTCCGTAAAAATAGAACTCAGGTTCATGAAGTAGATCGGAAATCTTTCCTCCATCTGGAAATGGCTGATCCCGAATGTCTGCATCTTGAGTTCTGACCCCACCCGAGCGCAGTTGATCGCACTGGCCGTGACTCCGGGAATAGGCAGTTTGGAATCTCGCTCGAAACCGAACCTGGCCAGCAAGTCCCTGTAATAGGCCGTATCGCCATCTCTCACAGGGGCAGCCGGGGCTTTCTGGGAACTGAGTTTCATGTACAGCGCAAGCCAGACCAGCGGAAGCCCGACCAGTCTTTCGTCCTTGCTGATCGGGATCATCTTTCCATCCATCTGCGGATAGGCGGAGAACTTATCAAAGACACTCTTCTCGGCTTCCCAGAAAAATCTCAGCTCATTCGAAATCGTGCTGGGCACACTCATGAGTAGCCTCGCAATTCTAATCCGCAGCCATTCGGCAGTGGGTGTTATGACCAAACGAAGCAGTGTATTGGCGCCCTTGTGGGTCGCCTCATATTTGCAATAGGAACAAGGCGCGGTGATTTTTCGGTTTTTTTGGGAATTATTCGAGCCGGGGAGGCTAGGGAGACTCGGCGATCTCCTGCTGGAGGGCGGTCTCGAGGAGGGCGGCGTGGTAGGGGGTGATGGCGCCTTCGGCGAGGGCAGCGCGGTAGTAGTGGAGAGCTTCTTCGGGATACCCGGCGCACCAGCACGCCTGGGCCAGAGGAAGGGAGATGGGCAGCGATCCAGGGCGAGAATCGGCTGAGGATTGTGCTGCGGTTCCGGTAGCGATCCTCGCCTCGCGGGCGGCGAGCAGGTAATCGCGCGCCAGCGAGTAGGAGCGGCGAAAGAGGCACCATTGACCGATGGCGGCGAGGGAGTCTCCATCGCCGGGATCGGCCTGGATGCGCTCCATCGCCTCGAAGGCGCTGGCCTTCAGAGTGCGGTAGCGTTCGGGGTAGTGAGGGTCGACGGCGTGGAGGCGCTTGCCCCTCGTTGCCCAGAAGATGGGTCCACCCGCCCTCCCCGGTGTCACCGCGGTCTCCACGGCCCCCTCGAATTCCCAGCGCGAGGTCAGAGTACCGGTGTCGATGAGGCGCGAGGCACCACCGTAGGTCTTCGTCAGGAGCCAGGCGCCGTCGGCGGAGTTGGCGTGATCGAGAATCGGCGATTCGTGCACCGTCGCCTGCTGCACGATCCCCTTGTCGAGGTCGACCTGGACGAACGCGCCATGAAACTGCCCGACGAAACAGGCGGTTCCATCGGGGGTGAAGCGCGCCGCGTAGTTGGGACTTCCCAGATCGAACTCGCGTAGCAGGGAGCCGTCGCTGCGGTTCCACACCCGCAGCGGATACTTGGGCTTGCTCTTGGCGGCACCCTCAGATTCAACATGGTGTGTGGTCAGGATACGGTCTCCATCGGGTGAGAAGCTGGCAAACCACGGCCCCCTCGGCATCTCCATTCTCAACGATTCAATGCTGGTCTCGGAATCGATCACGAGCAGTGACTGGCCCTGGGCGGTGACAATCTCCGATCCGTCCGGCGCGTACCCGATGAATGAAACGTACCGAGCAGGCAATGTGTTCAATAACTCCAAGTTACTGGGGTCAAGACGGAATCCGCGTGGTTCGGATCGAGACGCGATCAGCAGTTCAGAACCGTCTTGGTGAAACTCGGCACTTGATACATACCTACCCGCGACCGTTCGAGAGGCCAATTTCTTCCTCGTCGCCAGGTCGTGCAGGGCGAGTGTTCCGTACCCGCCCACTGCGATGACTTCCTCGGTCGGATGCAGTGCCAGGGTTGTGGCAACTCTATTGAGGTCACTCTCCCCCTCGCCCCAGATTTCATCGCCCCAGATTTGCCATTTTCTGTTACCTTTGTCGATGAAGACGATTCGATCCTTGCCGACTAGAAGAACATTTCTTCTCCTGTCAGCCATTCCACCCTGGAACAGCCTCTGGATGTTTGAGAGGTCGTCGATGCGAAGAAGCGATACTGCCCCCCCCGGGCGGACCACCGCAACACGGTCTCTGCCCGGCACCTCCATGATCTCTAACACTTCTCCAGCCTCTTCCAGGCGGTCGAGTTCTTCCCCCGTCTCCCGGTCGAGCAGCACCACCGCAGCAGCAACCCTGGCGATAACTCTCTCCCCATCGCTCAGAAAGTACGCGCTGCCTGAATCTGTCCCCCCGAAGTGCCAGATCGCCTCGCCGGATTCGGCTTCGTAGAGCGAAACCGCATTGGAATGCTCCCCCGCCCCGATGAGGAACTGACTGCCATCGTCGGAGTACTCGAAGCTGTAGGCCCCCTGACTCGACAACGTCAGGTCTATCGTCGTCGATGGCGAATCGGCAGCGGCGAGATCCCAGGACTCGATGCCAGCGATTCGCACAGCCGCCAGTTGCACGCCGCGGACAGCATCGAGGGACGGGCGGTATCGGATCATCAAGACCATCGGCGTGGTTTCGATCGCGCGCTGCAACTCGCCGGTGGCCGCGTTCCTGATTTCGATGGTGGCCCAATCGGGGTGATTCAGTAGCAGGGCAACGCTGCGGCGGTCGGGGGAGAGGATCAGTTGTCTCATCAGGAGAACCGAGGGCTGAGGGTTCATGTCAGCGCGAGGCGGTGACAGGGCGAAACGGTTTCGCTCCTGGCCGCTGTCCGCGTCAAAGGTCACGACCTCGTCATCGATGGCGCAGTAGAGTAGATTAGCGGCGGGGTCGTATGCGAAAGAATCTGACCCGCCGCCCTTGGCAAACTCTTCCCGAGCGTAGGGAAACGACAGCACCGGTTGCTGGGCGCCCCTGAGGGCTTCAGCAAGAAAGAGTTGGGCAGGCAGCGTTGGCTCGCCCAGTTCCTCCTCGATGGTGAGGGCCTGCTCGAACAGTTCCTGTGCAACAAGTGGCTGGTGATCCTTGAGCAGGAAGGTTCCCTGGGCCTGCAGTGCCCGGGCGAGGGCGCTGTCCGATTCGCGGCGAGCACCGTCGAGACCGGCGATGTAACTGAAGAGACCGGCGATGAGAAAGAAGAGAGCGACGGCGCCGATGGTACCGCCGGCGATCACCGCCGGGCGGTTGCGCTGCACCCACTTGGCCACCGTCTCGCCGAGGGAGTAGTGCGCCGCCTCGACCAGATTCCCCGAGAGATAGCGATCGAGTTCGTCGCGAAAGGCGACGGCACTCGGGTAGCGTTTCCGCCGGTCATGGGAGAGCGCCTTCTGGCAACAGGCGGTGAGATCTGCGGGGATCTCCCCTCCCACAGCGGCGATGAGGGCGGGGCGCGGAGTGGCAGTGGCTTCCCCGGTCGCCGTAGTTCCCGGCGGTAGT
>Ga0209362_1001579_pt1 | contig 17928 bp, 20 predicted proteins | sample SaaInlV_165m_DNA_FD_184680 | JGI IMG/M metagenome (GOLD analysis project Ga0209362, IMG submission 184680) | Marine microbial communities from expanding oxygen minimum zones in the Saanich Inlet - Saanich Inlet SI037_S3LV_110m_DNA (SPAdes)... | ecosystem: Environmental > Aquatic > Marine >...
ATAAACCTTCGTGGTTGATGCTGTTGCCATTGTATTGGACCAAGATACTGGCAAAATCCGGCTGACCCGTCATGGGACACAGGGACTTAAAAAGGTGCGTGTAAACAGATTCCCGGCGGGTCACAGAGCTTTCCAACACAAGCAGCTCAGGGTTCCACTGGTATTCATTAATCTCAATATCCTGAAGATCAAGGTTAGTACCGGTAAACTGCCCGATACCTTCTAGCTGCAACTGCTCCGGGGTGCGCAACACAACGCCTACCGATGCCTGGGTTGCAAGCGTCAGGTCAGATTCCAGTGCACGAATGATTTCAGCCCGATTAGCAAATGGTGTATTGCTAAAAGAGCCAAGGTACAACTTCAGGGATTTAGATTCGATGAGGTGCGATGATTTCCCCGGGATCTGCAATTGTAATACTGCCACCTCTGGCTTTCCCCCCTGGTTCAACCACGTAAACTCATAAGCGTTCCAGGTGTCCAGACCTTTGAACGGCAGAGTACCTTCAGCAATACCCAGCGTTTGGCGCTGTTTTTGCCGCGGAATAGATTCGAGCAGCGACGGTGTATACATCGTCACGTACTCCTGTTCGTCCTTAGAACTCGCCATGAATTGACCTAAAGTGCCATGCTAGGGTGTACTGCGCGTGCCAGTTCACTGTACCTTCAACAGTTTGTCAATCTTTTGTGATGTCTTGTTTGCATAGCAGGGCAGTCAGTATGCCCACCAACAAATACCTGAGAATCTAACAGGGGCTTAAAAAGTCTTCGTTTTTTCTATAGAGTCTCGCACTTTGGATAACAACTCATTTCTATGTCATTTCACTTTCGAACATTCCTAGTAGGTCTAATAGCCATACCTCTCCACTGTTACGGCGCAGGGACGGTACTCGATGAAGTTGTCGTCACCGCGACTAAAGGCGAGACCCTACTGGGCAATACTGCAGCGAGTATCGGGATTATCGATGAATCCGTATTACGACGGGTGCATCACACACATATCAATGAGGTCCTGCAAAGGGTTCCCGGCGTCTGGATCAGCCGTGGCAATGGACAGGAACATCTCACCGCGATCAGATCCCCTGTATTGACCGGTGCAGGTAGCTGTGGTGCTTTCGTTATGGCACAGGACGGGATTTCACTTCGATCGCCCGGATTCTGCAACGTCAATGAACTCTTCGAAGCCACCACCGAACTGGCAAGCAGAATCGAGGTCGTACGAGGACCTGACTCATCTATTTATGGGTCAAACGCCATGCATGGAGTCGTTAATATCCTGACGCCTGAAACAGTAGCCGGTCATCGAGAAGTCGAAATGGAGTCGGGTCCAAACGACTATTACCGCGCGCGCCTTGCACTTTCTTCTGACGCTCTTCGCCTGGACGTATCTGGCACGACCGATGGTGGATACAAAGACGAATCCGGCTTCGATCAGCAGAAGATGTTACTCAAGTATCGAGCGGTAACCGGCGAACGGGAAATTACCACCACCTTTTCGTATACCAATCTCAACCAGGAGACAGCGGGATTCATCCAGGGGCACGACAGCTACAAGGACAGCGGCCAGAAGCGAGACAACCCGAACCCTGAAGCATATCGAGACGCACGCTCTTTCAGACTGGTTTCCGAAATCGACCAACAGCTAGGCAACGGCTCGCTTGTTCTAAAACCGTATCTAAGACATGTCGAAATGAAATTCCTGCAACACTACCTGCCAGGACAGGCTATTGAGGAGAATGGGCACGACAGCGTCGGGGTTTCCGTGCTCTGGAATCCGGATAGCTGGTGGCAGGCCGGCATAGATCTGGAATACACCAACGCCTTCCTGAAAGAAACACAACCAGGTCCGACCCAGGGGGGCGCGTTCCTGATGGCGACCATCCCGCAAGGCAAACATTACGATTATGACGTCAACGCGTCGCTCGCAGGTCTGTTTTTTTCCGCCAGTAAGTCTCTAAACGATGTCCTGCGGCTAACCGGGAGCATCCGCTATCAATATACCGAGTACGACTATGACAACCGCATGATCGACGGGCGTACCCGTGCTGACGGAACCGCCTGCGGGTTCGGTGGCTGCAAATTTTCCAGGCCAGCGGACCGAGAAGATTCTTTCAATAACTGGTCCCCCAGGGTTGGCTTGATTTACTCATGGTCAGACGCACACCAGGTATTCGCTTCCCTGTCGCAGGGCTTCCGTGCGCCACAGGCGACCGAGCTTTACCGGTTGCAAAACAGTCAAAACGTTGCCGATATCGATCCTGTAGAAATGGATTCACTGGAACTGGGGTTCAGGGGCAGCACCGAAAAAGTGAGTTATAACATCGCACTTTTTTCAATGAATAAGGATAATTTCATTTTCCGGGACACCTCACGACAGAATGTCGACAACGGTAAAACTGAACATCACGGAATTGAACTCGATATGAAAATGGATCTTCACGAGGCCGTTACCGCCAGTGTTGCATTCACCTGGGCTGAGCATCAGTACGACAACAATCCCGCGTTATCAGCCACTCCACTGAAAGGTAATACCATCGACACAGCCCCGGAAACCCTGGGAAGCATGAGTATCAAATGGCAGGTCACGCCACGACAAACCCACGAACTTGAATGGGTTCGTATTGGTAAGTACTACGAAGACCCGGAAAACCGGAATGAATACGAAGGACATGACCTGCTGCACCTGAGAGGCAGCTTGAGCATGAATAACAGCGCCCGGATTTTTTACAAAGTGATGAACATTACAGATGAGGACTACGCAGAACGCGCCGATTTCTCTTTCGGATCTGACCGATATTTCGTCGGCACACCTCGATCTGTCTACCTGGGTTTGACCCTGACACTCTGATCATGCTTGCTCGCCGCCCCAATCTACGATACGTTTCTTCTCGCATAAACGAACAGGATCCTTTATGAAATCAAAAGCTGCAGTAGCCTGGGAAGCAGGAAAACCGCTGGAAATTGAAGAAATCGAAGTTGCTGCACCCCGGTCCGGCGAAGTGCTGATTAAAATGGTCGCAACAGGCGTTTGCCATACAGACGCATTTACACTTTCCGGTGCTGACCCTGAAGGTATTTTCCCTGCGGTCCTCGGCCATGAAGGCGGCGCTATCGTTGAAGAGGTCGGCCCCGGTGTCACATCAGTTGCTCCCGGGGATCACGTCATTCCGTTGTACACCGCTGAATGTGGGAAGTGTAAGTTCTGCACCTCAGGCAAAACCAATCTCTGCTCCTCCGTCAGGGAAACCCAGGGTAGAGGCGTGATGCCCGATGGATCAACCAGATTCACCTGTAATGGCAAAGATATATTCCACTACATGGGGACCTCTACCTTTTCCGAGTATTCTATTGTTGCAGACGTTTCATTGGCCAAAATCAGTCCGGATGCACCACTGGACAAGGTCTGCTTGCTTGGCTGTGGCGTTACAACGGGAATCGGCGCCGTGACTAAAACTGCAAAAGTGGAGCCCGGTTCAACGATCGCTGTTTTTGGGTTGGGAGGCATCGGATTAAGCGTCGTTCAGGGCGGCGTCATTGCCAAAGCCGGAAGGATAATTGCCATCGATACCAATCCGGACAAGTTCGACATGGCTAAGCTTCTTGGCGCAACCGACTGCGTGAACCCAAAGGACTTTGACGCACCTATTGCCGAGGTTATTGCAGACATGACCGATGGCGGCGTTGATTACTCGTTTGAGTGCGTCGGTAACGTTGATTTAATGCGAGCTGCCCTCGAGTGTTGCCACAAAGGCTGGGGTGAATCCATCATCATCGGCGTCGCAGGCGCCGGTCAGGAAATCAGCACACGTCCGTTTCAACTGGTCACCGGCCGAGTATGGCGTGGCACTGCGTTTGGCGGGGTGAAAGGCAGGTCAGAGCTCCCCGGAATGGTCAATCAATACATGGATGGTGATATCAAACTGGATGAGTTCATTACTTTTACCATGGGATTAGAGGACATCAACAAGGCCTTCGACTATATGCATGAAGGTAAATCGATTCGCTCCGTCATACTTTACTAATCCGGAAAACAAGTGAGTCGACCCGTCAGTCGCCACATCCACGCATCTAATAACGCAATTTTTTGGAAAAAGATTGCTTTACGGTTGACGAATCACCGACAGCCCCCTAGAATTCGCGCCTTCCATTGCAGTGTCCCCTTCGTCTAGTGGCCTAGGACACCTGGTTTTCATCCAGGCAACAGGGGTTCGACTCCCCTAGGGGACGCCACAATGGGCTAGCCATCACGTATAGTATGGCTATAAACTTCAGGATTGAAGCGCGGGTATAGCTCAGCTGGTAGAGCGCGACCTTGCCAAGGTCGAGGCCACGAGTTCGAATCTCGTTACCCGCTCCAATTTCTAAGGATTCCAGCTAATCTCCGCGCACCACCTAAGTGCCTTGTGCTGTGCTTTTCAGAATCAGCGCCTACTTCCGGAAACCGACAGTATCGTCAATAACGCTGGGGCCCGGAACGATAACCAAACTTCCAGCCTTGTTCAAAGAATCCGACCGATCGTGACCGTTTCCCCAGAAAACGAAATATTTACAGGTAGGAGCAGCGGATTTTCTTCGCCGCCTCGTATATCATCGTAAGGAATATAAGCATTCAAGCAGTTACAAAAAAAGGGATATCCATGAAAACATTAACATTGTGCGGTTTTTTGATTTTACTGATGCCCGCCATTTCCTTCGCGGAAACCCACTCAAAAGTGCAGGCCGCACTCGACTATGCGTTACCGGTGAATACTTGCGGCACCAAACCAAAATCATTTGAATCGTCCGGTGAAGCGATTGGCAAACCTGTTCAGGAATCAGGCGGGGTTACTTATTTTGAGGGCTCCGGCGCAGACGAAATGTCAGATGTCGACAGTTATACGCGTAAACGCCAAGAGAGAAAGATGGCACGTTGGAAGAGTTGCACAAAGGAATACAAGAGCGGCCTGCTAGAAGATATGGAAGAATTAAAAGCTAGTGCACAGCACGGTTTGACTCAGCCGCAGGCGAATATCATTCTTGCCAACCTGGCTAATATTCAGCGAGCGTATATGGCACCGGAATGAGCCCTGAAAAAGGAATGCAGCAGAACGACCGGATAGGCTAGCTACCCGACACTCTGCGGTCATGGCCCTCCCAGTAGGGCTCACGCAGGGTCTTCCGCATGATTTTGCCAACCGGGCTTTTCGGAAGCGGTTCGGTCGTGAACTTTACAATACCGGGTTTCTTGTAGGATCCGAGCTTTTCAGCGCAGAGTTCAATGACGCCCTGTTCAGTCAGCGAGTGTTCACCGGCAACAACGCAAACCGCCGCAGGCGATTCTCCCCATTTTTCGTGGGGCACACCAAACACCGCGACCTCAATCACCTCGGGGTGATCGGCAATGACATTTTCCAGTTCCATAGGCCAGATGTTGTACCCACCCGAGATGATCATGTCGTCAGCGCGGTCAACTACATAAAGATAACCGTTCTGGTCCATACGTCCCATATCGCCGGTCTTCACCCAGCCATCAATGATTCGTTCCGCCGTCGCCTGCTCATTTTCCCAGAACCCCACCATCTGGCCATCCGATTTCGCGACGATCTCTCCCACCTCGCCCCTTGCTACCTCGTTGTTGTTACTATCCCAGATCTGTATCTGGGCAAACGGTAGCGGCATTCCACAGGCCCTTAGCGGTTCGGAACCCGGCACATCCGCAAACCACTGGGACGGGCCCATCATCGCCACGGGCAGCACTTCTGTCTGGCCATAGCCCTGGTATAGCACGTCACCAAACACCTCTCTGGCGGCAAGGGTCGTTGCATCAGCAATCGGCGCCGCAGCAATCAGCAAACACTTTAATTTTGGGAAACTACGTCCGCGAGCCGTGTTGTCCCGAACAATTGCGTTTGCCATGGTTGGCACCATAAACATAAACCCGATGCCTTCCGATTCCATGATGTCCAGCGTCTCCTGGGCATCAAAGTGGTCCATCATGACGTTGCAACCACCAGCCAACAGTGTTGGCAAATACTGATATCCGGACCCATGGGAAATTGGGCCAAGGTGCAGACACTTGTCGCCCGGCTCTACCGCCGGAAAGGTATAGAACCAGTCACGACCGGCGTGCAGCCAGGCCCGGTGGGTATACGCCACGCCCTTTGAAAGCCCGGTTGTGCCACCAGTGTGGCGGATAATGAAGTTGTCATCGGGATCGACCGAGATCGCGGGCAATTCATCTGACTGCGCAGCAAGCCAAGCCTCGTACGAATCGTCCCGAACGATGATTCTCTCCAGTGACTCAACCTGCTGGTCAATGTCCTTAACTTCGTGCAGATAATTCTGGCTCACCATTAACGCTTTGCAGCCGGTATGAGACAGCATATGTTTGTGCGCTTGCAGACCGTTTCTGGGGTACAAAGGCACCCTGACAAGATTCGCAATCGCCATTCCGTGAAAAAAATCTGCCGCTTGAATCGAATTATCCTCAAGCACACCGACCCGGTCGCCAGGTTGTAGCCCCATGGCCAACAGCGCATTGGCGAGCCGAATTCCGCGTTGCCAGGCTTCACTGAATGTTAAACGTCGTTCACCATGGGACACACATTCCCTGTCACCGTGATTTATCACGGCTTGATGCATTAATGTTCGAACGTCCATCTCGGCTTCCCTTTAAATAATCTGTAATCACCATAGCCAAGGCGCGGCTTTAGTCAAGCTAATCACAGCAGGTTTTGACCCCAAGAACTTGCTCTACAACGTGACCTTCGCTATAAACAACCAGCCGCTATCATGATCAGGAAAGACAAAATGGCTCAAAAAACCGACGAAGCAATCGCTGACGAACTCATTCGTAAAGGGCATATGGCCTTCACCTGGGACGATTTGGATAAACTTGAGCTTCCCAGCGGCATCATTACCAGCATGTACAAGGTAGGCGACCCCCGGGATGAAACTTCTCCCACCGTATTCAAAGTCTTCTACCCGCCAGAATGTTATGTCGAGGCACATACACACGACTGTGACTACACCGAAATTATTATTGAAGGATCCCAGAGAGTCGGGGCTACCTGGCACAAAGCCGGGGATATACGGATTGGCATGGCTAACCGGGGTTACGGACCCCTGGTCGCCGGACCCGAGGGGACAACTGTATTGTTCATGTTCAAAGACGGTCGCTGGCCCGCCATCACACTTGGCAACAACGACGGAGCGACACTAGGCAGCGATGTCATTTCGGATCATTTTGAGAAAATAAATTCAGCCTGACCCGCTAAATATCCTCAAGTTCGATGTATGACTGTCGTCCCTGGTTAAGCAGGTACACTGCAATAGGTCCAACAAACACTGCGACAAGCGCCAGTGACTTGGCAACTGCCATCGTGTCCTGAAAGATATAATCAGTTGAAGCGGCGACCAGGGTTGGGCCCAGCGCCAGCCCAAGCACATTGGTCGTGACAACGTACATGCCATTGACCACACCTCGCATATTGTTCGGCGTTACCTCCTGCATGACGGTAGTTATTAACGCCAGGGGTAACGTCACAAAGAAACTGGCACAGCCAATACTCACCAACGCCATTTCACCACTTGATTGAAACGGGAGTGTCGCCAGGGAAAGCGTCGCCATACTCGCCCCCAATACAGCAACCCGCAGCGGTGCATCCAGGACACCACGCCCAAAAAGATAGCGGGATAAGACTGGGCCACTAAGAACACCGGCAGAGCCGGTAACCAAAGCCAGCATGCCGTAGATTCGGCCAGCATCGGCCAGATCCCAATCATAAACCCGTAACAAAATAGTCGGGGTCCAACCCTGAAGGCCGTATAGCATCACCACAATAAAAGGTACGCCCAGGTGCAGCGCAGCGTAAACTTTCTTGCGCTGCCACATGTAACGAAGCACAGCGCGCCAGCCAGGCACTTCCGTTAGGGCGCCCTGCCTGCCTTTACGTTTCGGTTCCCGGATAGTGGCCAGCAACCCTGCAATCAAAACTCCGGGCAACCCCACGGCAATAAACGTCGCCTGCCATGGTGCGACTACCCCAACTATCGGCAGCGAAACCTCCTGGACCTCCCTGCTCCAATCCAGAACCTCTGCACCCGCAATCATCGCAAGGCCCGCCCCCAGGTATGGCCCCATCAGGTAAACGCTAATCGGCAGCGCGAGCTTTGTCGGTCGAAAATAATCTGCCAATACTGACCAGGCGGCCGGCGTCAGCGCTGCTTCCCCTGCACCAACACCAAACCTTGCAAATAGTAGCTGCGAATAGCTTCGCGAGAGCCCGCAGGCAATAGTCGTCGCACTCCACACAAGTACGCCGCCGATCATAATGCCAACACGGTTATATTTATCGACCATTCGCCCCAGCGGCACGCTCATCAGGATGTAGGTGACGGCAAAGGCGAGCCCCTGCAGAAAACTGATCTGGGTATCGGAAACCTGCAGGTCAAGGCGAATAGGCTCAACCAGAAGGTTCAACACCTGTCGGTCAACAAACGAAAAAGTAAACGCAACGAGCAGTAATATCGTTACAACCCATCCCTCGATGGCGCTCGGCCAATTATCCTCTTCGGATTCACTCAAGTTGCTTCACCCATCTGACGATGTTCAACACTGGTGTACTCGAGTGTCATGTCATAGATCTGCCAGCCTTTTTCCGGACTGAACCTGACCTTGTCGTGGTAAGTACCCAGGACAATTCGCGCGCTCCTGTCAGGCCAGGCGTGCCAGGCCTGCAGATAACTGGACATTTCAGCCTGGCCATCTGATATCTCACCATTTTCAAACCGCACGTCCGTGAACTCCACCACCTGTGTGCCGATCAGGTGCTGTGTGCTTTCATAATCTTTCAGGGCGTTTATAACCACTTTCGCCCAGCTATCTGGCCCAGAACCTGTTAACGCCATCGGCCCTCCAGTTACTCTTATTAGAACATCCGGTGTGAATATTCGATGGAACGTGGATGCACCGAATTCGGTTGCTTGCTGATCCCCGACCTTGCCGAGTGCATCAGTTGCCTTACCATAGAGTCTGCGCAGGTACTCAACTTCCTCGCGAGCCAGTAACAACAGGTAACGCTCTTCTAAATTTCGGTTAGAACTCAAAGACATTCAATTCACCTTCGCTATATAGCATGTTAGATTCACGGTTACTGTCATCAAGGTCAACCCCAAAAAGTGTTTAAGGTCTTTGCCTTCCTAAAACGAAACACCGCGCTTCTCACTCACGATGAGTATCGCGCCGGCCACGTTGGCTATCATTGCGGCCAAAGCAGGCGGCTAAAAAACATACGTGGTTACCTGGTCAATGTCTGGAGTAATACGCCTTTTGCCGAACGAGTCGGCACTAACTTGTATGAACAGATAACCCGTAACGAGCCCCGGGACTTCCTGGATTGGTGGGACGGATTCCCTGAAGTCTTTTTTGATAATCATGAAGCCTGGTTGAATGCCATGAGCGTTGAACCCAATCGCGCGACTGCCGACGGCCTTGTCGTTGACCCCGACTGGTCTTTGGCTGACGGACCGGTCCTATTTGATCCTGTTCCGGACCGCCCTGGGGAGTTCAAGCCATGCCACTTGTCAATGCATGAACACATCCTTGTACCCGTCGAGAGACAAGAACGTAAGTCTTTCAAATTGATGCAGTTTTTCAAGAACAACCCGAACACCAACAATGAGCAGGTACTGGCGGAATATGCCACTGAAGTTTCTAAACTGCCGGGCTTAAACGGTTGCATTCTAAATTTTCGGGATTCAGATCAGGCCGCCGCCATGCGCGGTTTTTATGGCGACGATACCTGGGGGCTGAGCGACGAAGGGATTGCTCATCGCGCCCGTTTTTGCGCCATGTGGGATGGCGCCATTGAATTTCATTTCACCCATAGCAACGATTTCGTGTCCGCTCGAGGAACGCTAAATGACAAATTGACGACGCTCGAATCAGCATTTTTTGATTCGGTCTGGTACGTCGAAGTGGATGAAAACCTTGTTGTCATGCCCAATAGAACCCCCCCACCCAATTACTACTTTCGATAATCGCCATGTTAAAAATTTTCGGATTCGTAAAAAGAAACTCGCGCCTCACCCATGACGAGTATCGTGCCGGCCATGTCGGCTACCATAATTCTTTTGGACGACGACTCAATAACATTCGCGGCTACCTGCTTAACGTCGCGTCGAACCGAAGCATTTCAGATTGTCTGGGTACCGATGTTGCAGATCAGCTAACCGTCAATGAACCCCCAGCCTTCGATGAACAGTGGGATGGTTGGGGACAACTCATGTTCGATCGCATGGAAGACTATGTTGGTGCACGAAGTCCCGCGAGAGATCGAGCGGGACCGAACGGACTTGAAACCGACATAATGGTCGCAAAGGTCGGAGATGACTTCGAGCAACTATACGCCGGCTCGCCCTTTCAGTTCCAGGTCGACGAACACATCGCCATGTCCGTGCGACGGCCAGAAAGAAAATTGTTCAAGCTAGCTCAATTTATCAAAAAACCAGTGTCACTGGCGCCCGAACTGTTCAGGACTTACCTGGCAGGACGATACGCTACTCTCGCAGCGACAATGCCTGGACTACGAGGCATGATCGTTAACTTTCGAACCAACCTGGACGTGATGAGTGAATTTTTTGCCGCAGATGCTGAAGGGTTTACTTCGGAAGGTATTGCACGAAGGGAGACGTTCTATGAAGGCTGGGATGTCCTCGTTGAATACTGGTTTGATGAACCAACACAGTTTTCGTCTGCTCGACTGTCTACAGATTTCTCGCCATTGTTTGAATTTGAATCAGCGTTTTGCTCGGCTGTTTTTTACAGAGAAGTCGACGAGACTGTCGCTGTTCTCCCTAAAAGGAATACGCCCCCGCCGTTTTACCACCGATAGATAGATATTGAACTGCCTGGGCAATCTTGCCTAAGGCAATGCCTACCGTTAACCTGAGGCACGACCCGCGTCAGTCAGAGGCATCAAAAGCTTCATAAAAGTGCTTACGGCACATTGAGACGTATCGGTCGTTTCCTCCGATCTCAACGCTTTCCCCGGAAGTAATAATATTACCGTCCAGGTCCTGGCGAATCACCATTGTTGCTTTACTGCCGCAATGACAAATCGCCTTAATCTCTTTCAGGTTGTCTGCAATCGCCAAGAGATACTTACTTCCCTCAAAGGGTTCCCCCTGGAAATCAGTTCGTAATCCATAAGCAAGTACAGGGATGTCCAGATGATCGCTGATCCGGCCAATCTGCAAAACCTGCTGTTTAGAAAGGAACTGGGCCTCATCGATCAATACACAATGAAGCGGTTTTTCACTCATCAGCGAACTTACCATCGCGAACAAATCCTCATCGGGTCGTATCGAGACTGCTTCGGACTGTAAACCAATCCGGGATGTGACCATACCCTGGCCGTATCGATCGTCAAGAGATGGCGCCAGCACGATGGTGTTCATACCACGCTCTCGATAGTTGTAGCTGGCTTGCAACAACGCAGTGGATTTGCCTGCATTCATCGAAGAGTAGTAAAAGTAAAGTTTGGCCATAGCGAGCTATAATGCTGAACGAATATTAATGGGATTAGGTTTTATGACGACGACAATTTATGGGGTATCGGGCTCAAGGGCCATTCGTTCACTTTGGGCCATCGAAGAAGTCGGGCTTGAGTATACACACGTTGCGACTCACTTTTTTAAAGACTCCAAAACTGACGACTACCTATCCGTCAATCCCAACGGACGGATTCCGGCACTGGTGGATGGGGACGTCACCCTGTTCGAATCCATGGCGATTAACCTGTACCTGACCAAAAAGTATGCGCCGGCGCTCTACCCGGAGTCTGAAGGCGAACAGGCTAAAGCAATTCAATGGAGCGTTTGGGCGATCAGTGAAATCGAGCCACAACAGATGCAGATCGTGATTCAAAAGATCTTCAACCGGGATAACATTGACCAGTCCACAATCGACAGCGCGACCGGAAACCTGCAGCGTCCTCTGGCCGTTCTCAACGAACACCTCGCTGACCGGGAATATCTGCTGGGCGACTCTTTTACCGTCGCCGATCTGAACGTTTCTGGCGTGATGCTGCTGATGCAGATGATCGAGTTTGATCTATCAGCCTACCCGAACATCAAAAACTGGACGGAACGCTGTTACAGCCGGGATGCACTGAAACGGGCCCAGAGCCTTGACTAGGCTTTAGTCCCTGGCAAACCTCGTCGCGGCAAACGCGCCATTGCGCCTATCTTTCTGATGAGTGACCTTGCATTGCTCATTGCCGATCGACACGCTCACCCATTTCTATGAGGTGCCGCTATAATGACGATTCAGCTTAATTATTGAGCCCTGAATGGCTGACATCAACATTGAAAATTTCTATAAGCACATCGCCAGGATACTGAGTATCTTGTATGAGGCATTTCCGTCGAAATCGCCTCTGTACGTGGATGATGTCGCCGGCGTGGATGACCCGGACGAATATGGCCTGCACAGCCCAGACTACACTGCCGGTTTTTTCGCGATGCTGTGGCTCGCCGACGAGCAATACATCCGGTACATGGACACGATCAGGCAGGACGGCGTCGATCAGGCAGTGCTAACGCACAAAGCATTCCTGAAACTAACACAGGTATCTGACCCTATTTATCAGGCAACGGTCTATCAAACAGACGACAGTCACGTGGTCGGCACGACTCAAATGGAGGAAGCGGGATCACCGCCCTCTGTTATTGAAGACCATATGCTGGTGATCAACCAACTACGACACGCACTTCGAAGTGGCGATTCAATCGCGATCGCCAAAGTAGTCAGGCATATCCTGCATAGCTAGGGGTCTACACTTCTCTATCCGGATTACTGCGTATCGCCGGCATCCAAGAACTGCGCGATTGCAACTACAGCCATCTAAGATGGCGCTGCTAATCACATCGCATCTTCAATGGAAGCGCGGACAATCAACAGGCGCTCGCTGGTCGCTCCTGAGCCGCTACCGCGCTTTTCCAATTCAGCAATCGTCTCTTTACCCGAGACAATTTCACCAAAGATAGTGTGTTTACCGTCAAGCCAGGGAGTGGCAACGAAGGTAATAAAAAACTGGCTGCCATCAGTTCCGGGACCACGGTTGGCCATACTCAGCAGACCGGGTCGGTCATGACGGGCTTCTGGCGAAAATTCACCGTCGTATTGGTATCCAGGGCCACCCTGACCAATACCCAGCGGGTCGCCGCCCTGGGCCATAAAGCCACTAATAACGCGATGGAAGACCACATCATCGTAAAACCCAAGTTCCGTCAGGTAAATGGTGCTGGTCACATGCATCGGCGCGATGTCAGAGAAGAGCTTGAACCTCATGTCACCCACATTGGTTTCAAGCTTCCAGATGATTTCCTCGCCGGGTTCAAAGATCATGAGTTCGGGAGACTGAAGATTTGATTTCCAATCGGGATCGGACTTGTCGATGTTTATTCCAGCAGTGTCATCCATTGATGCATCATTAGCATTAGCATTAGCATTAGCATTAGCATTAGCATTAGCACTTGCCATCGCAGCAGGCGCTGTCTGTTCGACCTCGGCTAACAAGGGTTCATCAGGCAATTCTTTGGACGCTTCGGGCGCACACGCCGTTGATATCATTAGCATGCTAACCAGGAGTAATCGCTTCATGTTTGTTCCTTAATTTCGTTTATTAACTGCTATGGCTGATCCTGACCGAATTGTGGCACAAGCCTAAGCTTCCTTCCTAATTACGCGACCTGATACAACACCCAGTCATCATAACCCACGAGAACAGATTTCATTCCAGCCAATGCCTCATCCAGATCAACGTCTCCGGTATCTACCAGCAGCGGACGACGTTCAAGCCTCAACAGTTTGGACTTGGTCGCGACAATCTCCAGGTTGCGAACCCCAACCCGTCGAATGACTCTAGCGCTAAGCTGCTGATTTCCCCTGCCGAAGACATGACCTTGTCCACCAATGGCCGTGACGACAATTTTTACCAAAGGCGCATCTTCTATCCATTCCATAATTTGATTCTCCGAGACATCGGCTGCCACGAGTTCACCATTGCTGACTACATCGATGCCCAACAGGGTGGATTCAAGACCCAGGGAGTCCATCAGTGTCGCAACGGTAGACCCGGAGCCCATAAGGTAAAGCGCCTCTGAATCCATGTTTTCAGTGAAGTAAGCTGCAATATCCTGAACGACCAGCGCATCAACTTCCTTACCCCCCACTTTGGTCTGCTGGACGTACCGAAGATCATCGGGCACCGGTAACTCACCATAGAACCGGGTTTTCACAATGCCTTCACGGAACGAACTTTCGTCAATATCCCGCACTTCGGATTTCACGACTGACAGGATTTCCCCCGCGAGCATTTTATTGACGAGTGTTGCCGCCGCAACGGGCGTGGTCGCAAAGACGCCCGAGTGCATCTTCACGCCACAGGGAATTCCCAGCACCGCCGCTACATTCTGAATGCTGTCGGCAACATCCCTTGCTGTACCGTCACCGCCCGCAAATAGCAGTAGGTCAACGCCTTGTTCACATAACAAACGAACACCCTGACGGGTGTCTTCAGCCGATGTGTCGGCGGCTATCAAACCACCAACCAGATGACAGGTGATACCCAGATGGCCAAGGCTGTCCCCACCCATCTCACCAGGCACGGTGAACCATTCGATGCCATCATGAACAATACGCTCAAGGCAAGCCTCTGCCCGGTCAGCGACTTTACTTTGTCCACCAAGCAACATTGCTTCGCCATAAACACCATCACTGCCCTTCAGGCCTACCGGCCCACCCACACCCGCTTTGGGATTCAGCAGCAGACCAACCTTCATCTTCCGGTCGGTCATGAGTGCTGCGATAACGACGTTTGTCCAATGGCTGCCAATCTTTCGCGGACACGTTTACCGAAATTCATCGCGTCACAAAAAGATTCAATTTCGTTCGCGCTTACCGGAGAAGGCACAAGGTCCTCCAGCGACACCTCCATATCAATGTCACACTTAATCCTGGTGATTTCCTGGAACATTCGAACCCTGTGTTCACATTCCAGCAAAGTCTGTTTCGCTTTGCTGGCACCGCGAAGCCCGATGTTTTCTATTTCATCGATGGCAAGATACAAAGAATCAATATCCCCGAAGTGAGCCAAAATCTTTACCGCTGATTTAGCGCCAATACCCGGCGCGCCGGGTATGTTATCGACAGAATCTCCCGCCAGCGCAAGATAATCGGCTATCTGATGAGCATGCACACCGAATTTTTCCTTCACCTCAGCAGGGCCAGCGCGCAGGTCTGCTGCGAAGTCCCAGAGTATGTCATCGGCTCGAAGTAGCTGGCCCAGGTCCTTGTCTCGAGTGACAATGATGACTGGCCTGCCTGCAGCAAACTTCGTATGCAACGTACCGATGATGTCATCCGCCTCGTAGCGCTTGAGACTCAGATGATGCACGCCGAGCAAACGGGTAATTTCCTGGCACTTCTCGAGCTGGAATTTCAGGTTCTCGTCGGGAAGATCGCGATTGGCCTTGTACTCCGGATAGATATCATTGCGATAGCAGGTGTTCAGGCTTTCATCGAACGCAAAGGATATATATTGCGGCTGCTTCTCTAGCAGCTCGAGCATAAAATTGGTGTAGCCATACACGGCATTAACCGGCTCGCCCCTGTTATCAACGAAGGTATCGGGAATGGAAAAGTAAGCCCTGAAAATGTAGATAGAAGCATCGACCAGGTATAAGGGTTCTGTCATCGCTCACGCAACCTTTTTACTACCGCACTAAAGGTCATCACTACGTCACCCTTACTTTCGAGCTCACCACTAACGAACACCAGCGAACCTGTCTTTCTGATAACTTTTGGCAAGCAGCGAATCAACACTCCTCTGGATGCGGCTGATACAAATTCTGAACTAAAGCTGATAGTAGAACAGCTCTCTTCTCTGTAATGATTGGTTGCAGCTATACACAGCGAAAAATCCGCAAATGTCATCAGTACGCCACCGTGGACCAGCCCGTTGACGTTACAGTTCTTTGCCTTGGGTAGAAACAGGCAGTCGAACCCTTCAGAAGTCTCGCAGTAGTAAAAGGGACCCGTATGATCCTCTGCCGGATCAAACCCCGGATCTGTACTGTAGCTATCGGGGATAGCATTGGTACTGGCGTCATTCATTTTGGCGGCTCCCTGTAGGTGTCACTTATCAGCGCCTGTTGATTGCCCGTTTGCACAACAAGTGCGTGAATAAATCGCTCTGCACGGGGCGGCAAACCATCCAGCCAGGCAATGACCGCGGCATGCACCTCGGCGCTGAAACCACTCATATCGAGTGTATTTTCATCAAAATTATCGCAGCTCACCCTAAAATCTATACCCGCCGCCACACTAAAAATCCACTCTAGCGCCTGCGGTTTTACTTCGACGGTTTCAAACGTGCGTTGCTGCTTTACGTCTCGCGTGTCGCGGTACCAATAACCATAATCAGGTTGCAGGCGACGGTCGGCGCCCGCAATACACCAGTGAGCTATTTCGTGCAGCGCGCTTGACGCATAATCCTCACGAAAATAAACACGGGCTTCCTGCTTACCAGGTTCATAAAGGGGCTCGGACGCACCACCTACCAGCTTCGTGTGAGACTGTACGAAGCATCGGTTAAAAGTTTCACAAATCTGCTCAGCAAGCATCAAACAGGCTCGATATCTGAATCATGCAAACATTTGGTTTGGCCAAGAGACTCGAAATACGGCACTGAAAGATAATCCCTGCCCGCCAGCAAGTGATTTAAATACCACCGTGCAGGAGCCAGTCCTTCAGTAACATGATCTTTATTGGCAATGTACACCCACGCATCAACAATACCCGCCCTGGTAACAATCGGTAGCGCGATTCGGGTGTACAGGACAGGATAACCTTCGTAGGGATCCATCATTTCGATCTGCATTGGGTCAACCAGCCGATAAACCACTCCCTCGGTGACCCCTTTGGATACTGCCATTACATTGGCTGCGGCGGCGCCAGGATACTTCAGAGAACGCTTATTGAACCTGAGCGAATAGTCAAACAGGTGGCCCGAATCTGCGGACTCGAACGACATTTTACGCTGCCGGACCCTGTCAGGATTCATGTTGCTACCATAGGCGAAATAGTGGTGAACGGTTAATGACATGACCTGGTGGTCTACCCCTTCTTTATCCAGTAAAGGTAGATATCACCCTCGTTTTCCTGATGAACCATTTCATGGCTGAGGAACTTGCAGAAATTCGGGAAATCCCAGGAGGTTGAAGGGTCGGTTGCAGTGATCTTAATGATCTGGCCCGACGACATATCCATCAGCTTATTACGCACCACCATCAGAGGTTCCGGGCAGCGAAGGCCAGTGGCGTCAATGTCTACGTCAGCTTCGAGTGTCATTAGATCTCTGCATTAGGTTAAATTGCAGTATTACCTGCAATTATTTTCAATTGGCCCAATTATATATCGATTTTGACCGTAAATACGGACCTATACTTGTAGGGTCAGGTGAGTATAATCCCCCGCCCAACTTACTGCGACTTATGCGGCCATGATCAGGGTACTTATAGAACGACGGATCGCCCAGGGATTAGAGCATTACTACGACTGCACGGTGAAACGCACCATCAGCCAGGTTGTGCGTGCGCCCGGCTGTATAGCGGGTGAGTCTCTCAAAGACAAACTTGACCCGGGTCGAAGAATTATCATGTCGAAGTGGGAGAGCCTTGAACACTGGGAGTCCTGGCTGCATTCTCCTGAAAGAAAGAACGTTATTTCAGAGTTGGCACCCCTTTTGGATGGCAGCGAGCGAATAACAATGCTGGAGCGCTAACATCAGATCACGCATAAAAGCGTCAAGGCCCGGGTTAAAACCGAAACCCTGCTCACCCAGCTTGAAGTACATTCCGTAATCACGAGCTGTCGTGTCAACGGCA
>Ga0209362_1001588_pt1 | contig 17865 bp, 16 predicted proteins | sample SaaInlV_165m_DNA_FD_184680 | JGI IMG/M metagenome (GOLD analysis project Ga0209362, IMG submission 184680) | Marine microbial communities from expanding oxygen minimum zones in the Saanich Inlet - Saanich Inlet SI037_S3LV_110m_DNA (SPAdes)... | ecosystem: Environmental > Aquatic > Marine >...
TTGTATTTTTCTTTATTTGACTTCTTTTTACCTGAATATTCAATTTATTTAATTCACCAGATTTTAAATTTTTTAAGTTTTGAACTGTTTTTAAAAATCTAGAGCTTTCTTTTTTATCCAATACACCGTCTGTAAGTGTTAAAAATTTTTCAATATAGTTTTGTCTTTTGAAGGGACGAGCACCATACGGGTGAGCATCAGCTCTATCTAAGCGCTCTATGATTTTTTTGCCATTATTTAGAGTAACAACTACTTTTCCTCCAAAAGATTTATTTTTTGGATTAGGATCGTGATATTTTTTAGTCCATTTCTTGTCTTCATGTGTTGTAATTGATTTCCATATTTTAATAGTGCTTTTTTTATTTGCTCTTTGTTTAGTATAAGATTTAATGTGATGCCAATCGGCATCTTCTAAAGCCACAGCAAAAATATACATAATAGAGTGATCTAAAGTTTCTCTACTAGCTTTAGGATCCATCTTTTGTGGATCGTTTGCACCTGTTCCAATAACATAATGAGTATGATGACTGGTATATAAATCAATTTTTTTAATTTGAGCTAGATTAGATATTTTCTTATTAAGTTTTTTTGCAATGTCTATTAAAGCTTGAGCTTGATACTCTGCAGAGTATTCTTTAGTATAGGTTTCTAAAATTGCTTTTTTGTTATCACCTTTTTTTGGGAGTGGCACGTTGTATAAAGCTTTTTTTCCGTCTAATATTCTTGCTATAACACTGTCTTCACCTTCATAAATTGGACTTGGTGCACCTTCACCACGCATTGCTCTATCAACTGCTTCAATTGCAAGTTTGCCTGCGTGAGCAGGAGCAAAAGCTTTCCAACTAGATATTTCACCTTTACGAGATTGTCTCGTTGATATAGTTGTGTGCAAGGCTTGCTGTATTGCTTGATAAATTGTTTCGGTATTTAATTTCAGCATAGTTCCTAAACCAGCAGCAACACTAGGTCCTAAATGTGCAATATGATCAATTCTATGTTTGTGTAGACAAATACTTTTTACTAAATTCACTTGTACTTCATAAGCAGTAATAATCCCATTTAAAAGGTCCAAGCCACTTTTTTTATTTTGTTGTGCTACACTTAAAAGTGGTGGAATATTATCTCCAGGGTGACTGTAGTCTGCTGCCAAAAAAGTATCATGAAAATCAAGTTCTCTTACTGCAGTTCCATTTGACCAAGCGGCCCACTCACAATCAAATTTTTTTTTTGAATTCACTCCAAATAAAGTTGCCCCATTTTTTCTTGGATGTTTTAAAGCCATTTCTCTTGAAGAAATAACTGCCTTTCTATTTAAAGAAGCAATAGCAACAGAAGCATTATCTATTAATCTATTGATAACCATCTCGATCGAGTTTTTATCTAATTTTGCATTATCTGAAGCTATTTCAGCAATTTTCCAAGCTAGTTGATTTTTTTTAGGTAAATTAATTTTAGATGGGTAAACTTTAACTTTATGCGAAATCACAAATCTCCTAAATTTTTATGAGACTATTAGTAATAATAAAAAAAATTAAATCAATCTTTTAAATAAGTAGAAACTATTTTTTCAATGCCAATAAAGTCTTTTATTAAATGATTGTGGTAAATTTCATTAGTATTTTTTTCTGTATATCCATTTTCTAATAAAATTACAGGTATAGATGCTGCTTTTGCACAGTTAGCATCAGTTTCACTATCACCAATCATTAACGATTTTTTTAAATTACCATCAAGAATTTCAATTACACTTGTAAGATGTCTAGGATCTGGTTTACAATAATCAAAAGTATTAGAACCAGCCACATACTCAAAGTAATCATAAATCTTAATTTTTTTTAAAAGGTCAACAGCTAAGTGTTCTTGCTTATTAGTACAGACAGCCATTGAAATATTTTTTGCTTTACACCATCTTAAAAATTCACTAACACCCTCTATAAGAGTGCTTTCGTTAATAATATTTTTTCCATAAAAACTTACAAAGTCTTTTGACATTTGATCTTTAATTTTTTTGTCTTCAACACTATGAAATTCCTTTTTTGCTTGACCCCATATTGATCTTCCAATTAGAGCGCCTGCACCTTGACCAATTAAGTTCCTTATTTCATTTGTTGATTTAGTTGGATAACCATACTTTTTCATTACATGATTGTGAGCATTCATCAAATCTGGAGCTGTATCAACCAATGTTCCATCTAGATCAAATAAAATCGTGTATTTTTGAGTCATTTATAAAGTATTTTTAAGAAACAATTTGTGAATTAAGATAACTTAATACTTACTATAAAGATTTTTCTAAATGAAACAAATAAATTCACAAAAAATTCAAAATAAATTGAGAAAAAAATTTGTTAAATATGGAGTTAAAATGATTGGGCCAGAAACAATATTTTTCTCAGTAGATACTAAAATTGGAAAAAATGTTATTATTGAACCATATGTTGTTATTGGTCAAAAAGTAAAGATTGGAAACAATGTTAAAATTAATTCTTTTTCTCATTTAGAAAATTGCAAAATTGAAAATAAAGTTGATTTAGGTCCTTATGCAAGAATAAGACCCGGTACAATTTTAAAAGAAGGTTCAAAAATTGGAAACTTTGTTGAGGTAAAAAAAAGTATAATTGGAAAAAAATCAAAAGTTAACCATTTATCCTATGTTGGTGATGCTGATATTGGAAAAAATGTCAATATCGGAGCTGGAACAATTACTTGTAACTATGATGGGTTTAAAAAAAGTAAAACAAAAATTAAACATAATGTCTTTATAGGATCTAATTCATCTTTAATAGCACCTGTTACAATTAACGAAAATAGTATTGTTGGAGCTGGATCTGTTATAACTAAAAATGTTAAAAAAAAATCTTTAGCTTTATCAAGACCAATACAAATTGAAGTTAAAAATTATAAAAAGAAAAAGAAATAATTTATGTGTGGAATAATAGGTATAACTAGTAACAAAACAGTATCCTCAGCCATAATTAATTCATTAAGAAAATTGGAGTATAGAGGTTATGACTCAGCTGGAATAGCAACCTTATCTAATGGTTTTATAAATGAAATTAAATCTGAGGGCAGAGTAGACAACTTAGAAAAAAATCCATTAATAAAAGATATGCAAGGTAATGTTGGCATAGGTCATGTTAGATGGGCAACACACGGTATACCAAATACAATAAATGCCCACCCACATTCCTCTGAAACGGTTTCAGTTGTTCATAATGGCATTATCGAAAATTCAACAATTTTAAAAAAAGATTTAATAAATAAAGGACATAAATTTAAATCACAAACTGATACAGAAGTAATTGTTCATCTAATTACCGAATATTTAAAAGTAAATAATTTAAAAGATTCAATTTTAAAAATGCTTAAACAACTACAAGGTAGTTTTGCTCTAGGAATTATAATTAAAGATCAACATGATTTAATTATAGGAGCAAGAAGAGGTTCACCACTTGCTGTAGGTTATGGACCAAATGAAAACTACTTAGGATCAGATTCATATGCATTAAAATCAATGACAAACAAAATATCTTATTTAAGTGACGGAGAATTTTGTATTATCAAAAGGAATCAAGTTGATTTTTTTGATGAAGAAGGGAAAAAAGTAAATAAAAAAGTTTTAGAGCTATCATCAAATGAAAAAAATTATGATAAAGGTGACTTTAAACATTTTATGGCAAAAGAAATTGAAGAACAGCCCTTAACTCTTAAAAATTGTATAAAAGAATATATCGATAATATTAATAATGATATTAATATTTATAACTTTCCATGGAAACTAGATGAGATTAATTCTGTAAAATTAATAGGTTGTGGAACAGCTTATAACTCTTGTTTAACAGCAAAATATTGGTTCGAGGAATTAACAACTTTAGATGTTGATATAGATGTAGCATCTGAGTTTAGATATAGAAAAAATAGATTTAAAAAAGATACTCTATATGTATTTGTTTCACAGTCTGGAGAAACAGCTGATACATATGCTGCTTTAGATTTATGTAATAAAAATGCGATGAAAACAGCTTGTATTGTCAACGTAATTGAAAGTTCAATTGCAAGAGACTCAAATTTTATTTTACCAATCCATTGTGGACCTGAAATAGGAGTAGCTTCAACCAAAGCTTTTCTTGGTCAGTTATTAGTGCTTTATATTTTAGCTTTAAAAATATCTTTTTTAAAAAAGAACATATCTAAAGATAATTATGTTCAAAAAATTAAAGATCTAAAAAAATTACCAAAAGTTATTGAAGAAACATTATTAAATGAAAGCAAAATTCAGTCAGTTGCAAACACTTTTGCTGAAGCAAAAGGTTCAATGTTTCTTGGTAGAGGTATGTCTTATCCAATTGCTTTAGAAGGAGCTTTAAAACTTAAAGAGCTTTCCTATACTCATGCTGAAGGATATCCAGCAGGAGAAATGAAGCACGGTCCACTAGCTTTAATAGAAAATGGAATGCCAGTAGTTGTTTTGGCTCCTAGAAACAATTATTATTCAAAAATAATTTCTAATATGCAAGAAGTTATAGCTAGAGGTGCAAAAGTTTTATTAATTACTCACAAAAGTAAAAATGAAGTTGTTTCTGAAAATATCTGGGAAACAATTGAAGTTGAAAATACAAATGATGATCTCGTACCATTTTTATTGTCTATCCCTATGCAAAAATTAGCTTACTACACTGCATTGAAAAAAGGTTATGACATAGATAAGCCAAGAAATTTAGCTAAATCTGTTACTGTTGAATAATTACCAAACTCTGGTAGAACACTTCTAGGTTGAATATGAAAAATTGGAAAATAAATAGTTGGAAGAATTACCCTGTAAAGCATATTCCGGAATATCCGAATAAAAAAGAACTAGAGGGTGTACTTGAAAAAATTAAGAATTTTCCTCCTTTAGTCTTTGCTGGTGAAACAAGACATCTAAAAGATCAGTTAGCTGATGTAGTGGATGGAAAAGCGTTTTTGCTTCAAGGAGGAGATTGTGCTGAAAGTTTTGCAGAATTTCATCCAGACAATATTAGAGATACTTTTAAACTAATTTTGCAAATGTCATTAGTATTAACTTATTCTGCTTCCTTACCAGTTATTAAACTTGGTAGAATTGCTGGACAATTTTCTAAACCAAGAAGTGCGCCAACCGAAAAGCAAGATGATATCGAACTTCCCAGTTATTTAGGAGATAATATTAATGGTATAGAATTTAATGAAAAATCTAGATTACCGGATCCCAAAAGATTATTTAAAGCATACTCACAATCTGCTTCGACTTTAAATCTATTGAGAGCATTTTCACACGGAGGTTTTGCAGATTTAAAAAATGTTCATACATGGAATTTAGGTTTTATTAAAAAAAGTCCTGAAGCTAAAAAATTTAAAGAATTAGAGGATAAAATTGCAGATGCATTAGCATTTATGGATGCTTGTGGAATTAATTCTGATTTTAATAGAAGATTAAAAACAGTAAATTTTTGGACTTCACATGAAGCTTTACTATTACCATTCGAACAAGCTATGACGAGAGTAGACTCTACGACTGGTGAATACCATGATACTTCTGCTCATTTTGTTTGGATAGGAGATAGAACAAGGCAGTTGGATGGTGGACATGTTGAGTTTTGTAGAGGAATTAAAAATCCAATAGGAATAAAATGCGGACCAACTCTAAAAACTGAAGATTTAATAAATTTATGTAATAAAATAAATCCTGAAAATGAAAAAGGAAAAATTACTTTAATATCTAGGTTTGGTCATGAAAATGTAGATAAATTTCTACCTAAATTAATAAAAGGAATCAAAAAAGAAGGTTTAAATGTAATTTGGTCATGTGATCCAATGCATGGCAATACTATAAAGTCAACCACTGGGTACAAAACACGTCCATTCAACAATGTGGTTAAAGAAGTTAAAAATGTTTTTGCTTGTCACCAAAGTGAAGGCAGTTACGCGGGTGGCTTACATATTGAGATGACAGGTCAAGATGTAACTGAGTGTACTGGTGGTGCTCAAAAAATATCAGATCAAGATTTATCACATAGATATCACACTCATTGCGATCCAAGACTAAACGCTAATCAAGCATTAGAGATGGCATTTTTAATTTCAGATGAGATTAAAAAAAATAGCTTATATTTTAAAAATAATATCAAAGCGGCATCTTAAACAATTGTATTAAATACAATTTTGTTTAAATTTATTAATTATGAAAACTTCTGAAAAAATACTTTTTATTAGTAATTGGATTAAAAATTATGTTAATGATATGCCTAGTAAAGCAGAATCATTAGTTATTGGAATATCTGGTGGAATAGATTCTTCTGTTGCAAGCACTTTAAGTGCTATGACAGGTTTAAAGACTATAGTTTTATCAATGCCAATCAAACAAAAAACATCTGAACATGATTTAAGTCTTAAACACTTAGAATGGTTAATTAAGAAATTTAAAAATGTTGAATCACATCTAATAAATTTAGATGAATTATTTAAAACTTTTGAGTCTAGTTTGTCAAAATTTGGTAGTGAGCATGGTATGGCAAATTCAAGAGCCAGACTTAGAATGACAACCCTTTACCAGGTAGCAGCAGCAAATAAAGGTATTGTTGTTGGAACAGGAAATAAAGTTGAAGACTTTGGTGTTGGTTTTTATACTAAATATGGTGATGGTGGTGTTGATATATCTCCAATTGCTGATTGTAATAAAACTGAAATTTGGGAATTAGGTAAAGAGTTAAAAATATTAAAGGAAATAATTAATGCTACGCCAACTGATGGTCTTTGGGATGATGGTAGAACTGATGAAGGTCAACTTGGACTTAGATATAAAGAATTAGAAGAGGCTATGAATAACCCAGATTCTTTAAATCGAGAAAAATATGAGAAAATAAGAAAATTAAATTTGCATAAAATGGAGCCTATTCCAGTATGCAAGATTCCAAACTAATCAAATAGATTCACAAATCTATAATTACAGTATATTTCTAGAACAATGAATAAAGATATTTTTTTAACAAATAATTTAAGTAATAAAAAAGAAAAATTTATTCCTATCAATGATAAAAAAATTGGGATGTATGTATGTGGCCCTACAGTTTATGATAATCCACATATAGGTAATGCTAGACCTTTGGTAGTTTTTGATATTTTATTTAAAATTTTAAAATGTAAATATGGTAAAGAATCAGTCACCTATGTAAGAAATATTACAGATGTAGATGATAAAATCATTAAATCTTCTGAAGAAAATAATATTTCAATTTCTGATTTAACAAAAAGAATAATTCAGAATTTCACTGATGATTGTAATTTTTTAAATTGTGAAAAACCATCTGAACAACCAAAGGCTACTGATCATATTGATTTAATGATTAAAATGATTTCTGAACTTATTAGTAAAGGTTATGCATATGAAAAAAATAATCATGTTTATTTTCAAGTTAATAAATTTAGTGATTATGGAAAATTATCTAATAAAAAAATAGAAGATCTAGTAGCAGGTGCAAGAGTAGAAGTTTCAGAAAATAAAAAAAATCCAGAAGATTTTGTTTTATGGAAACCATCTATTAACAATGAACCATTCTGGGATTCTCCTTGGGGTAAAGGTAGACCTGGATGGCATTTAGAGTGTTCTGCGATGTCAAAAAAATTTTTAGGTAAAGAATTTGATATTCATGGAGGTGGAATTGATTTACTTTTTCCACATCATGAAAATGAAGTAGCTCAGTCAAGATGTGCAAATGATACAAAAGTTTTTGCAAATTATTGGGTACACAATGCTTTTATTACCATGTCTAATGAAAAAATGTCAAAATCCCAGGGAAATATTTTAAAGATAAAAGATGTTAGAGACAAAGTTAATGGACAGGTTTTAAGACTTGCTCTTATGAGTGCACATTATAAGCAACCTTTAGATTGGAATAATAAACTTTTAGAAGATTGTAAAAATACTATTGAAAAATGGTATAATATTTATTTATTTTTAAAAACTCCATCCAAAATTCCTGACGACATTCTTTTACCATTATATGATGATTTGAATACACCTGGTTATATAGCAAATTTGCACCAACTTTATGACAAAGCTTTAAGAGGAAATGAAAATGATAAAAAAATATTTATTTCCGCATGTAATTTTATAGGAATTTTAAATGAAACTAAAAATGAATGGTTGGATTTTAAAAAGAAAAAATCTTTAATTTCAGAAGAAAATATTATCAAAAAAATTGAATTAAGAAATAAAGCAAGAGAAAACAAGGATTATAATGAAGCTGACAAAATTAGAGATGAACTTTTAGACAAAGGAGTTTTAATAGAAGATAAAGATGGTAAAACATCATGGAAAATTAAATGAGTAAAGAAAAATTATATATATTTGACACAACTCTTAGAGATGGTGCACAAACACAAGGAGTGGACTTTTCTTTAGATGATAAAGAAAAGATTTCAGTTGCTTTAGACAATCTAGGCGTAGATTATATTGAAGGAGGGTGGCCAGGTGCAAATCCAACTGATACTGAATTTTTTCAAAAAAAACATAACTTTAAGAATGCTAAATTAACTTCTTTTGGAATGACTAAAAGATTAGGTAGAAGTGCTGATAATGATACAGGTTTATCTGCTATTATGAATTCTAACACCTTATCAGTTTGCTTAGTTGGTAAGTCATGGGATTTTCACGTTGATGTGGCACTTGGGATCTCAAATGATGATAATTTAGAAAATATTAGAGAAAGTGCAAAATATTTTATTAAAAAGAATAAAGAATTCATGTTTGATGCGGAGCATTTTTTTGATGGATATAAAGCAAACCCAAAATATGCAATGTCTTGTCTTAAGGCAGCTTTTGATCAAGGAGCTAGGTGGATAATTTTATGTGATACAAATGGCGGAACTTTACCACATGAAGTATCAAAAATTGTTTTAGAAGTTTTAAAAGATATACCAGGAAAAAATTTAGGCATACACGCACATAATGATACGGGAAATGCAGTTGCAAATTCTTTAGCAGCAACTCTAGCAGGTGTAAGACAAATTCAAGGAACAATTAATGGTCTTGGCGAAAGATGCGGTAATGCCAATTTAATGTCGCTAATTCCAACATTTTTTTTAAAAAAAGATTTTTCTTCAAAATTTGAAGTAAATATAAAGCCTAATAATATTAAAAAATTAACTCAATGTTCGAGACTTTTAGATGAGATCTTAAATAGAAAACCAAATAAACATTTACCATATGTTGGTGCTGCAGCTTTTTCTCATAAAGGAGGACTTCACGTATCAGCTGTTCAAAAAGATCCAAAAACATATGAACATATAAATCCAGAAGAAGTCGGTAATACTAGAAATATTATTGTTTCTGATCAAGCTGGAAAATCAAATATTTTATCTCGTTTGAAAACTATTGGTATAGATATTAAAGAAAATGATCCAAAGATTAAAAAATTATTAGAAGAAGTTAAAGATAGAGAATTTATTGGTTATAGTTATGACGGAGCTGATGCCTCATTTGAACTATTAGCAAGAAGAATAATTGGAGAAATACCAAGATATATTTTAATTAAAGAGTACGATGTTTCTGTTAAAAAAAATTCATCAGGAGAAATTATTTCAACAGCAAAAGCTCAATTAGAAGTAGATGGTGAAAAGATTCTTTGTGAAGGTGAAGGTAATGGACCTGTTAATGCGCTTGATAATGCTATTAGACAAAATGTAGATCGGTTAGCAAAATATTCTAAATATTTGAAAGATCTTAAATTAGTAGATTATAAAGTTAGAATTTTGAATACTGGAACAGAAGCTGTAACTAGAGTTTCAATAGAAAGTTCAGACTCAAAAGGAAAAAATTGGTTTACTATAGGTGTTTCAACAAATATTATTGACGCTTCTTTTAAAGCTCTTGTTGATAGTTTAGATTACAAACTGTTTAAAGATAATGCCCCTGCAAGCCTTTAATGTTATTCAATAATATTTCTTTTATTTTGCATCAACCACAATTATCAGAAAATATAGGTGCTTGCGCTCGAGCTATTAAAAATTTTAATTTTAAAAAATTAATTATAATTAAACCTAAACCTATTTTTCCAAATGATAAGATTATAGCTACTGCAGTCGGAGCTAAGAATATTATTAACAATAGTAAAGTTTATGAAACATTAGAATTAGCTGTTAAAAAAGTTGATTATGTAATAGCTACTTCGTCTAGGTTTAGAAATAAAAATATTAAACATATAAAATTAAATGATTTAGATAATATTGATTTTAGCAAAAAAGTTGCTTTTTTATTTGGTTCAGAAGCTTCGGGTCTATCTAATAACGAAGTAAGTTATGCAAATTTTACAATGCAAATACCTACAAATCCTGATTTTAAATCCTTAAACTTATCTCATAGTGTCATTATTGTTGCTCATGCTATTGCAAACATAATCAAACTAAAGAACTCAAATTATACAAAGTCAAATAAAGTGTCTTTAGCAAGTAAAAAAGAGATTCAGAATATGGTAAACTTATGTATTAGACATTTAGATCAAAGAAGTTTTTTTAAACCACTTGAAAAAAAACCTATCATGTTAGAAAATTTAAGAAGCATTTTTTATAGAATGGAATTATCTAAAAAAGAAACACGCATTTTATCAAGTGTATTTGCAAGTTTATCTAAAAAAGGTTGATTGACAAAATTATGAGTAAGTTTATAAACCCTTCTATTAAATGACAAAAAGACTTAATTCTAAACACAAAGTAGATAGAAGATTAAAAGTTAATCTTTGGGGTAGACCAAAGAGTCCTTTTAATACAAGAGCGTACGGACCAGGACAACATGGTCAATCTAGACAAGGTAAACCCTCGGATTATGGAATTCAATTGCAGGCTAAACAAAAATTAAAAGGCTATTATGGCAATATTAATGAAAGACAGTTTAGAAATATTTATAAAAAAGCTGTGATGCTTAGAGGGGATACTGGAGAAAATTTAATCGGTTTATTAGAGAAAAGACTTGATGCTGTTGTTTATAGAGCTAGATTTTCTACAACTATATTTTCAGCTAGACAATTAATTAATCATGGTCATGTAAAAGTTAATGGAAAAAAAGTTAATATCAGTAGCTATGTTGTTAATGAGGAAGATACAATTGAAATTAGAGATAAGTCTAAACAATTAGCTTTTATTGATATTGCATTAGCTAACAAAGAAAGAGAAACTCCAGAATATATTCAGTTAGATGAAAAAAATAAAAAAGTTAAATTTGTACGAACACCTAAGTTTGAAGAAGTTCCTTACCCAGTAGTTATGGAACCTAACCTTGTAATTGAATATTACTCTAGGTAGTAAACTTTTATTTTTTAAAACTTATTCCTTTATCTTCAAGAATTTTTTTAAGCTCACCATTCTCATACATCTCTTTGACGATATCGCATCCACCAACAAATTCTTTTTTAATATAAAGCTGAGGTATTGTAGGCCAATCACTAAATTGTTTTATTCCTTCTCTTAGTGATTGATTTTCAAGAACATTAATTCCTTTGTAATCTACTTCTAAAATTTTTAACATGTTTGAAACAGCCATTGAAAATCCACATTGAGGTGCATCAGGTGTGCCTTTCATAAACAAACAAACTTCGCTACCATTGATTTCATTATTGATTAAATCTTTTATTTGTTGATCCATTTTTATTCCTTTGTTTTAATTGCTAATGCATGCAGTTCATTGCCCATTTTACCTTTTAAAGAATCATATACCATCTTATGTTGGTCAATTTTACTTTTTCCTGAAAATTCTTTTGAAGTTACTGTAGCTGAATAATGATTGCCATCTCCTGCTAAATCTTGTATTTCAACCATAGAATCTGGTAATGCTTCTTTAATAAGTTTTTCTATTTCTTTTAAATCCATTGCCATTATTTACCCATATAATTAGTTAACCAACTTGTATGTGATTTCATTAATTCGTCAATTGTTAGTTTTGACTTTTCATCAATAATTAGTTCATTTTCATTTACAGTTCCTAGATCATCATAATGTACTGAGTTTTTTTCTAAAATTTCTGTTACATTTTTAAAATTATTTTCCTCAATTTCTATAATATACCTTCCTTGATCTTCACTAAAAAAATATTCAAATGGATCTATTAGTTGTTTAGGTTTCTTTAAAGATGCTCCCTTTTTACCATTAATGCACATTTTGGCTATTGAGGTAATTATTCCACCTAGGGATACATCGTGGGCAGCTTTTATAAAATTATTTTCTATAAGTTTTAATACAGTTTCACCATTATTTTTTTCATTAAATAAGTTAATTTCAGGAGGGGGGCCATTTTTTTCATTTAAAATTTCTCTAGCAAATAAACTTTGATCTAAACGGCCTTCAGTTTTTCCAATAACTAAAATTTTGTTATTAACTTTTTTAAAATTCATTGTGATCATATTTTCATAGTTTTTAATTAATCCAATTCCACCAATTGTTGGCGTTGGTTTAATACCAACTTCTTTTGTTTGATTGTAAAAAGAAACATTTCCTGAAACAACTGGAAAATCTAAATATTTACTAGCTTCGCCTAATCCTTGTACACATTCGACAAACTCACCCATATTTTCTCTATTCTCAGGATTACCAAAATTTAAACAGTTTGTAATTGCAATTGGTTTTGCTCCAACACAAACTAAGTTTCTCCAACTTTCACAAACAATTTGTTTTCCACCACTTAGAGGATGAGCCCAACAATAAATAGCCGAAGAGTCAACCGAAGCGGCTACAGCTTTATTTGTTCCATGTACTCTAACAACGCCAGCGTCACCACCAGGTTTTTGAATAGTGTCACCCATAACTGTTTGATCATATTGTTGCCAAATCCATTCTTTACTACATATATTAGGATTGGATAATATTTTATCTAAAACATTAATAATTTTTAAATTTTTAAACTGTTTTTTTGAGATTTTTATTTTTTTTGGAAGTTTATTTTTTTTCCATTTGCGATCATACATTGGTGAATTCTCAACCAATATATTAACAGGAATATCTGCAATTTTTTTTTTATCAAAATAAAGTTCAATTTTTTTACTTTTTGTAGTTTTACCAATCACTGCAAAATCTAAATTCCATTTATCAAATATTTTTTTAGCCAAATCTTCTTTTCCATTTTCTAGTACAATAAGCATTCTCTCTTGACTTTCAGAAAGCATAATTTCATACGGTGTCATTTTAGTTTCTCTGCAAGGAACTTTATTTAAGTTAATTTCTATACCCAAGTTTCCTTTTGAAGCCATTTCAATGCTAGATGAAGTTAATCCTGCAGCTCCCATATCTTGAATTGCAATAATTGAATCTCCAGACATCAGTTCTAAACACGCTTCAAGTAAAAGTTTTTCAGTAAATGGATCTCCAACTTGTACTGTAGGTTTTTTTTCCTCTATTTTTTCATCAAAAACAGCTGACGCCATGCTTGCCCCGTGAATTCCATCTCTTCCTGTTTTAGATCCTACATAAATCACAGGCTTTTCTAAACCAGCTGCTTTAGAGTAAAAAATTTTATTTTTTTTAACTAACCCTAAGGTCATGGCATTAACTAAAATATTACCATTATAAGACTCATCAAAACTTGTTTGTCCTGCTATAGTAGGAACACCCATACAATTACCATAGCCCCCAATTCCATTAACAACACCTCTAAGTAAATTTTTAGTTTTTTTATGTTGCGGTGAACCAAAATGAATTGAATTTAGATTTGCTATAGGTCTTGCTCCCATAGTAAAAACGTCTCTCATAATACCACCAACTCCTGTTGCAGCACCTTGATAAGGCTCAATAAAAGAAGGATGATTGTGACTTTCTATTTTAAAAACAATTGCATCGTCATCTCCAATATCGACTACACCAGCATTTTCTCCCGGCCCTTGAATAACTCTTGTTCCTTTCGTTGGTAAATTCTTAAGATGGAGTCTTGATGATTTGTAAGAACAGTGTTCATTCCACATAGCAGAAAAAATTCCAAGTTCAGTTATATTAGGGACTCTTTTTAATAAATTACAGATTTTTTTATATTCATCTTTTTTTAAACCATGATCTAAAGCAACGTTTTCATTTACAATCATTATTTTAAATTATTAATTAAATTTTTAAAAAAAATTGAACCATCTTCTCCTGAAAGAGAGGAGTCTATCATTCGTTCTGGGTGAGGCATCATACCTAAAACATTTTTTTCTTTATTGAATATGCCAGCAATATTTTTAAGAGAACCATTAGGATTATTATTTTCATTAATTTTTCCATCTTTATCAGAATAATGAAGAGCTATTTGATTATTATCATCAATTTTTTTAATTTGATCTTTTGAACAAAAATAATTTCCTTCATTGTGAGCAATATGAAGTTCTAAAGTTTCTTTATCAATATTTTTAAAATATGAATTATCTTTATTGTTAATTTTAACAAAAACATTTTTACAAATAAATTCTAAATATTTATTTCTTAGCAAAACTCCAGGAAGTAATCCAGCTTCAACTAAAATTTGAAATCCATTACAAATACCCATTACCTTACCACCAGATTTAGCAAAATTAATTACTGATTGCATTATTTTGGATTTTGAAGCCATACTTCCACATCTAAGATAATCACCGTAAGAAAATCCACCTGGTAAAACTACTAAGTCACTTTTTGGAAGCACAATATCATTGTGCCACACCATTTTATTTTTGAAACCAAATTTTTTAAGAGCTACATCCATATCTCTATCACAATTAGATCCTGGAAAAGTTATTACTGATGAGTTCATTAATTTTTTATTTAGATCCAATAATTTTAAAATCTTCAATTACTAAATTAGCTAAAAGTTTTTTACACATCTCTTGGACTTTTTTCTCAGCTTTATTTTTATCATTTTCTTTAGTATCAATTTCAAAATATTTTCCTTGCCTTACTTCATTCACACCCTCAAACCCCATGCCATCTAAGGTTTGATTAATAATTTTACCTTGTGGGTCTAAAACATCATTTTTAAGTGTTATAATTACAGATACTTTCATTTTATTTTCTTTTTTTAATTGAGCTTAGTTTTGTAATATTGACAGCACTTACATTTGATTGTTCATGAAGTATACCTAGTCTTTTAGCAACTTCTGTATAAGCAGGTATTAAATCTCCTAAATCTTTTCTAAATCTATCTTTATCTAATTTTTTATCTGTCACAGCGTCCCACAATCTGCAAGTATCAGGACTAATTTCGTCAGCTAATATTATCTCAATTTTTCCATTAGATTTTAATCTTCCAAACTCTAATTTAAAATCAATCAATTTAATTCCAACTCCTCTAAACATTCCAATCATAAAATCATTAATTCTTAGGATCATTTTTTTAATTTTTTCAATTTCTTTTTTTGTAGCCCAATCAAAAGCATATATATGCTCCTCAGCTATAATAGGATCACCAAGATTGTCATCTTTTAGGCAATACTCAACTAGTGGCTCTTTAAGTATTGTCCCATCTTCAATACCAAGTCTTTTTGTTATTGAACCAGATGCAACGTTTCTAACAATAAATTCAATCGGTATAATTTCTACTAATTTAATTACTTGTTCGCGCATATTTAATCTTTTTACCAAATGGTTTTTAATGCCGATTTGACCTAAGTTTGCGAGTATATGTTCTGATATTCTGTTATTTAAAACGCCCTTTCCCTCAATAGTAGTTTTTTTTTGATTATTAAATGCTGTTGCATCATCTTTAAAATATTGGATGACTAAATCTTTATCAGATGTAGCATAAATAATCTTAGCTTTCCCTTCGTAAATTTTTTTACCTTTTTTCATTATCTAAATACTCTTCTAAAGATCAGCTTCACATTTTTGAAATGTTTTGAATAACTAAAAATAGACCTTATTTTTTTTGGTGAAATTTTACTCATTATAAATTTGTCAGATTGAATTACATTAAACAAATCTAAATTTTCAGCAAAACATTTTTTTGCATAACTTTGAACAATTTTGTAAGATTTTTCTCTGCTTAACCCAGATTTTGTTAGCTCGAGCATCAATTCTTGAGAGAAGATCAAACCTTTTGTAATATTTAAATTTTCCAACATTTTTTTTGGGTAAATAATCATGTTATCTAAGAGATTAGTTAATCTTACTAATGCAAAATCTAAAGTCACATTTGCATCAGGGCCAATATTTCTTTCAACACTTGAATGAGAAATATCTCGCTCATGCCATAAAGCTATATTTTCCAGGGCAGGGATTACTGCACTTCTAACCATTCTAGAAAGACCAGTGAGATTTTCACTTAAGATTGGGTTTTTCTTATGAGGCATGGCAGAAGACCCTTTTTGATTTTTTGAAAAGTATTCTTGCAACTCATAAACTTCAGTTCTTTGCAAATGTCTTATCTCAATTGCTACTCTTTCAATAGAACCTGCTATAATTCCTAGAACTGAAAAATAGAAAGCATGTCTGTCTCTTGGAATAACTTGAGTTGAGATTGGTTCAACTTTTAAATTAAGTTTTTTTGCAACATGTTTTTCAACATTTGGATTGATATTTGCAAAAGTTCCTACTGCTCCTGAAATTGCACAAGTAGACACTTCATCTATAGCATCAACTAACCTTCTTCTATTTCGTTTAAATTCTTCGTAGAAAGAAGCAAGCTTTAAACCAAAAGTAATTGGCTCTGCATGTATACCGTGGCTTCTACCCATACATGGTGTGAATTTATATTTTTTTGCTTGTTTTTTTAGTACCTTTAAAATTTGATCTAAATCTCTAAGAATTATTTTTCCAGATTGAACTAGCTGAATATTAAAACTTGTATCCAAAACGTCTGATGAAGTCATTCCTTGATGAAGGTATCTTGCTTTAATTCCTGCTCTTTCAGTAACTGAAGTTAAGAATGCAATAACATCATGCTTTACTTCAGATTCTATTTTATGAATTCTTTTGACATCAATTTTTGCTTTTTTTCTTACAATCGAAGCAACACCTCTTGGTATTTGACCTAGTTTTTCCATCGCTTCAGCTGCTGCGACTTCTACATCAAGCCAAATCTTGTATTTATTTTCTTCTGACCAAATATCAGTAAGTTCTTTTCTAGAGTATCTTTTAATCATTAATTATAAGTAAGGAGGCTTAGAATAACCTTTAACAGATTCTGTAAAGATTTCATAACCATTTTCAGTAATTCCTAGTGTATGTTCAAATTGTGCAGATAATGATTTATCCTTTGTTACCGCAGTCCACCCATCATTTAACATTTTAACATCCCATTTTCCGGCATTAATCATAGGTTCAATAGTAAAAGTCATTCCTGGTCTAATTTCTAATCCTGTATTTTTTCTACCATAATGTAAAATATTTGGAGGTTCATGAAAAGTTGTACTTATCCCATGCCCACAAAAGTCTCTTACTACAGAAAAACCTTTTTTTTCCACAAAGGATTGTATTTCAAATCCAATATCACCTAGTTTTAAACCTGGTTTTAATATCTTTATAGCACGCATCATAGATTCGTATGTAGTATCAATTAAGTTATTAACTTTAACTGAAGTTTTTCCAATACAAAACATTCTGCTAGTATCTCCATAATGTTCATCAACTATTGCTGTTACATCTACATTAAGAGCATCACCTTCTTTTAAAATTCTATCAGTAGGTATTCCATGACAAACAGTATGATTTAATGACGTACATAAAGATTTCTTAAACCCACGATAGAATAAAGGTGCGGAATAACCACCATTATCTCTTATAAATTCATATCCCAGTTTATCAATATGATCTGTTGTAATACCTGGTTTAATATTTTCAGTTAACATATCTAGAGTTCTTGCAGCTAAATTTCCAGCAATTCTCATCTTTTCAAATTTTTCTAAATAATTACTCATTAATAAT
>Ga0209362_1001593_pt1 | contig 17837 bp, 13 predicted proteins | sample SaaInlV_165m_DNA_FD_184680 | JGI IMG/M metagenome (GOLD analysis project Ga0209362, IMG submission 184680) | Marine microbial communities from expanding oxygen minimum zones in the Saanich Inlet - Saanich Inlet SI037_S3LV_110m_DNA (SPAdes)... | ecosystem: Environmental > Aquatic > Marine >...
CGGCGTTGAGGGCTTTTACTTCGTCGTCGTTGAGAAGGGCGGGGACTTTTAGGTAGCCGTTAAGGTCGAAGAGGAATTTTTCCGTGTCGTTCATTGTTATGTCGGTCTCCTGTTGGTGTTTGTTGGGGATAATGTAGTGAATGTTGCGGGAGGGAGACAGTTCAAGATGGGTGATTTTTAACGGTCTGGATAGGAATCTCCCGGCTGGGCATAAATCCCCCAAACGGTGGGTGCCATGATTCGGCGATTACAGATTCTGCAATCTTATCGAATGTTAGAGGGTAGACAGTGGTCCTGGAGCGATGTCAATGTGAAGTAATCAATACTGCGAAAAAGGATCGACGATGTGGACGCGGCCGGCGGCGGCATCGCCTAAGCCCGCGTAGAGCCAGGTTTCGCCGCTTTCGCGCAGAAGTCCGCCGGAAAAGATAACATCGCGCAGGCCGGGCCGTTTGGGCGCTGTATCCGGGAAATCATTGCGGCTGGCGATAATCTGCAGGGGCGAGTGCTCGTTGTTTGAGGGATCTAAGATAAAGGTCATGGGGTAATAATGCTTTTCTTCCTTGAGGCCACTACCTTGCATCCAGGCGATATGGCCGAGCACACCGAGACGCCCGTCGGCAAGCAAGTGCAGTTCATTGGCACCGCCCCATTCTTCGGACAGAAACTGGCCGGCCAATAGAGGTGCCGCGTCGATGGCCGTCGCCGTGAGTTCATCGAGGCTGTCTACCGTCGCGAAGCCGATTTGCCCGCGGCCTCCGAGCGTTCCTTGTGGACGGGAGCATACACCGACACGCCCGTTGGCCAACTCGACGAGGCGGATGTCTTTCATATGGTCGGGGCCTTGCAGCAAGGGGCGCAGCGTCTCGAAATTCGTGCCGCGGTAAAAGCTCATGCGCCAGCCGGGTGCGTCACGACCGGGCAATTCTACGGGGAATTCGACACCGCCGATAACCAGTTCGCCACTGATAGAAGTTATACAGGGATCCTGCAGTTTGGCGAAGGTCGGCGCGTTCGGGTGGGGTCGCCAGATGCCGTCGGCTTGCCGTGCAAAGAACACGGTTTCAGCGGATTCTGTGTCGCGCGCCTCGACGCGCCCGGCGATAAAGGTTTTGCCATCGAAAGAAAAAGGCGCGGTGATATTGTAGACATCGCGGTCGCCGACGCCGCCAAAGTGCAGGAGTTCGCCCTGATCCGGCGCCGGAGCGCGGTTGCGAAAATCGGCCAACAGTTTTTTTGTCGGAATTGCGTCGGGCTGGCCGGTGGTCTCATTTTGTCGCAATGCATACCTCTTTTTTTGTCCCGTAGTATTGCTCCTACGTCACCCTGCATAACTGTCGCCTGCCGCATTCGGGCAGTTATGCGAGTTGTATAGCGATGTCTATTAGTCGATTTCCTGTAGCCCATCGAATAGGCAGTAGTGCCGTTCGATGCGCAACTCCTCCATCCAGGCGCGCACCTCCAGCGTCTTCCAGGGGCCGGATCCCTTGCCTCCACCATTGTCGTTGTCCCACAGCCACAGCGGCGTGGGCCAAATGCAGTAGCGGGCTGCGACGGCCTCGTAAAATGCCCGCTCGGCACCATTTTGGCCGTGGTGGGCCATCTGCACATAGTCGGACTTGAGACGGTTCGCGTACGGACCTGCCAAGAATTTTCGCCCGGCTTCCGCTCCTAGGTCGGCGGCAAAGAGCACGGACCGCGTCTCGTCCCGCAGACGCATCACCACACTTGAGTTGTTGATTGCGTTGACGGTGATTTCCTCGTTTTTGATGCCCAGCACCTCGAAATGCAAGCCATTGAAGGAAAGCTCCTGGCCGAGTTCGAGTTCGGTCACCTCGCGCCCGGCGGTCGCCATGGCCTCGCTGAACCGAATCGTATTTTCCACAGCGTTCGGCTCGTGGGCTTCGACCCACTCGGCGGGGGTCAATGAGGCGTAGATCTGGTCTATTTGCAGATCCCCTGGGCTTTGTAGGATCTCGGTCAGCGCGTCGATATGGTCGATGTGCTGGTGGGTTATAAACCAGGCGGTGACGTGGTTGCCGAGGGCGGCGAGAAAACCCTTCAAATAGCCGGCGTCCTCCGTAAAGCCGCCGTCGATGGCGATGACCTCGCCGTGCGCGGTGCGCAGGACATAGCTGTTCATCTGGATGCCCGTCTGCGACGGCAGTTGCCAGAGCGTGAAGGTTTGCAAGTCAAAATTCCTGTTTAGGGTGATGCTGATCCGCCTATATGAAGCACCGTTCGGCATGCTGCAGAGGGTGCATTAAGCTTGAATACACCGGTTTTAATCCGTGACGGGCAATAGCTCTCGTTCGACCTGCTGGACTTTACCGGCAAAGGTCTGCCCTCTGATCCACATGATCGGTTGGCCCCTGCCCGGTTTTTCCGGATTTGTCCATTCAGCTTGCGCGCTTAAATAATGTGACACATAGCTACGCCTGAATCGCTGGCTGTGGTTGTCGGTGCTCTTGTGCAACAGGTGGGAGTGGAACCAGATGACCGCGCCGGGTGGTGCTTCTATGGCGATGCCATCTTCGTCGCGGGCGTCGCGGGCCAGTTTGAATTCTTGTTGCTGCGAGCCTTCGAGGTCGTCGTGCACGGAAATATCTTGCTTATGGCTGCCGGGAATGACATAGAGGCAGCCATTTTCGCGATCGGCCGGGTCAATAGCGGTCCAGGTGCCGACCGTTGTTGCGGTCTTAAACCTTTTGCCAAAATAAAACTTGTCCTGGTGCCAGGGGAAGCCCAGGCCGATTTCGGGCGCTTTCCAGATGAAGAGGTTATTGATGCCGAGTATGTCCGGGCCGAGTATGTCGACCAGCGAGTCGGTCAGACGGATATCGCGCACGCGCTCAAGGAACTCTGGAATATAACAGCTGGGGTGGTGAATTTTGTGCATGGCGTAGATGCCGGAGCGCTTGTCCTTGCCGTCGCGGACCTGGGCGTTCTGGTCGATATGGGCGATCGGCATCTTGCGCTTGCCGACGGCGATCTCTTCGGCCACTTGCCGCAACTGGTCGTTCTCCTCGTGTGAGAATACGTTTTCGCGCATGAAATACCCGTTAGTTTCCCAATGATCGATTTCGTCGGGGGTCATGCGGGCGGTGTCTGGCGGCGATTCTCCGTTGGGCATAAGATCATTCCCTATATAGTAATTCGCGGTTTGAGTGCCGTATAACTTAGCGGGTAATGGTGGTATGGGCCATCATAGGGACAGAACGTAGGGCGGCGGATAAAAGCCGATGTGCGAACCCGCACAACGCGCTATTATACGGCGTTAAATTCCCTACTTATCAAGTGATAGTATATATGCTATCATAAAATATGCGTATTGTCGCCGATACAAATGTCCTATATCAGGCACTGAGAGGCCAAGGAGGTGCTTCTCACTATATCCTCCAACTTGTCAAACAAAGCGTAGTAGAAAAAGCCGTCTCCGTACCCGTTTTCTTGGAATATCGCGATGTGTTGTTGCGCCTGAAAATACTTCATGATCTAAAAATCACGGTCGAGGAAATAGAAACGGTTTTGCGGTTTATTGCGTATATCGCAAAAGCAGCGCAGATCCATTTCCTAATGCGTTCTCATTTGAGGGACGAAAGCGATAACATGGTTGTGGATCTGGCTTTCGCCAGTAATAGTGAATTCATTGTAACGAATAATGTCAGAGATTTCCAGCATAAGGCTGAATCAACATTCGGTGGTTTTGCCGTCGTAACTCCGAGCGAATTTGTTAAGCAATGGAGAACACATCATGGTGACTAAGCAGAATAATGTATTGACCATTCGAGTCCCAAAATATTTAAAATATCGAATAGATAAAATGGCATATCATCAAGGTGTTTCTATGAATCAGTTTGCCATTAATGCCTTTACTCGTGAAATCAGTGAGTTAGAATCAGCCGCTTTTTTCCAAGCCCAATACGAAGGAAGAAAGCCTAAAGAAATTATGGAGGATTTCGACGCGGTTATGAACAAGGGGCCAAAACGAAATAAGCAACCGGCATGGGACCAAATCGATTCATGCAACAAAGCCGATAAATATCACACATGGTGCGGTTCACTGTTCTGATTGATAAATCTGTATTATTTGCTCTCTCACTGTTGCAATGGCGCTTCTTACCTTCTCTACGACCTTTTCTGCTTCTATTGTCGTTATTTCTAAAATCTTCTTTTGAACGCTTTCTATTCCCTCAGTAACTATCGATCCCGAAGCTTTCATCCTACCTTCAATGAAGGCGCGCACACGCTGGGATAAATTTATCAGGACAAATTCCTTTACCTCCTCCTCGGCTTGCTTCAAATAGGAATATTTTCCCAATAGACGAAGAAAAATTCGCAGTAGCGTATATCTACTTGATGTGTTCATAATTGCATATTGCTTAGCCATTGTCAAGCGGAGTGCGAATCCTCACAAGGCGGGGTATCGTCCTACTCACCGCGCTGTATTTGTCGTGGCGCGGGGGATCTATATAGTGTGTCCAGAAAATGATCTTACCATCAGGAGAGGAAAAACCATGTTAAAAGTAGGGGTAGCCGGACTCAGACGAGGTTGGGGATTGTTGCATACCTTCCACAACCACCGCGACGCAGAAGTCGTCGCGGTATGCGATCAAGCGGCCGAGCTTCGGCAAAAGGCGTCCGCTGAGTTCGGCATCGAGGCGGGTTATGCAGATTTTGCAGAAATGTTGGTGGCGGATCTCGACGTGGTCGTCGTTGCGACCCCGGTGCCTTTGCACGCCGGCCAGTCGATTGCGGCGATGGAGGCGGGAGCGCACGTGTTGAGCGAGGTACCGGCCGCCCGGACCCTGGACGAGTGCGCGGCGCTGGCGGCAACTGTAAGGCGGACGGGGCGGACCTATATGATGGCTGAGAATATGAACTACTTCCATTATTTGCAGGTGTGGAAAGAGCGCATACAGGCCGGCGAGATCGGTGACGTATTCTACGCCGAGGCGGAGTATATACACGATTGTCGCACTTTAATGCGCGATGCGGCCGGTGAGTTGACCTGGCGGGCGTCGATGCCGCCGATCCACTATTGCACGCATAGCTTGGGGCCGGTGTTGGATATACTGGATGATCGCTGTGTGTCGGTGGTGGGTATGGCGACGGGCAGCCATAGCGAACCGGAGATTGGCTCGACCGATATGGAGGTGGGGCTGTTCCAGACGGCGGGTGGACGGGTGATCAAGATACTGTGCGGTTTTACGCTAACGCGGGAGCCGGCGATGCACTGGCAGGTTTTTTATGGAACACAAGGCTCGCTGGAGAACAGCCGTGTGCCGTGGGAAGAGGCGAAAATATTTCGCGCCGGCGACGAGAAACCGGCAGCGATCACGGCAGAGGTTTCCGACCCCAACGCGCCTGCTGAGGCGTTGGCTGGTGGCCACGGCACGTCGGAGTATTATATGGTCGACGATTTTATACAGGCGTTGATCGCCGGGCAGCAACCGCCGATCGATATTTATCGCTCGTTAGATTTTAGCGCGCCGGGGCTATGCGCGCATCTTTCGGCGCAACAAGGCGGTATGCCGGTGGCCATTCCCGATTTTCGCGTCAGCTGATTATTCGTAATAGGTTTCGGCGTTGTGCACCGGGTCATAGCCAACTTCGGTGCGCGGGGTTTCGATGTCGAAGATATTGTAGGTATTGTCCGAGATGGCGAAGTAGTGCGCGCCGCTGGGCAGGGTGTTGTTTAAATGGGCCTCGAAACAGCGGTGGACCAATCGGGCTGCATCTTCCTGATGGCACCAGACAGAAAAATACCCGCGCTCGGGCACCATGACTGCGTTTTGCGCGTTGATGCCGCCCCAACGGATAGAGACGGCGCTATGGCCCTGTTTGGCGATGCGTTTCGTCCATTCTTCGACATGGGCTTTTTCGCGTCCGTAGTCGTTGATCGCGTGTGCTGGCACGGTGGCCGATATACGCTCGGGCCATTCGCTGATCGCGTCGAAGTTTCGTTCGGCGAGCGCGTGGTAGAACGTCTCTTTTTCATTATAGAAACTATAGAGTCCATCGACGGCGTGCACCGAACTCGAACCGATCACCATGGGGGGCGTGTCCTGGGCCAGAACGGATTCATAGACGAGGTCGGACATCTCGTTCATGGCCTGGAGCTCGCCGCGTCGGGCGAGGTAGACGACTAGGTCGCAGTCGGGCAATAGATCGCGAAAGGCGTTGGGCGAGGCGTTGATGTCGAGGTCGATGAAACTATTCTGCGCGTCGGCGTCGGTGGCTTTGTCGTTTGCACCGGGCAAATCGACGGAAGTGATATGATAAAACTCGTTGAGTCGTGGCAGGTAGGTCCTTAGACCCGAGCCAATATTGCCGCGTCCCCCGATGAGCAACACATTGTATTTTGCCGACACGACATTTCCTTTCGCTTAGGTAAATTATCCGATAGACAAAAGCTATGGTGCATAGGTCTTAAAGGCAATGGAGACGTCATCTAAATTTTGCAACGATCCGCGATATAAATGATGCTGGTTTAGGGGGTGAAGTTATGGGTGGGGATGTAAGTAATGAGCAGCGGCGCACTCGGTGCATCATGAGTGCGCCGCTGCTTGTATGACTAGGCCGTTATGCCAATGGGCTGGTATTCGATGCGCCGCATGAAACGCTCGCCGCAGGTCAGTAGTCGCCTACCAGTTGGGTGCAGTGTCCGATCTCTTGCGCCCCGGATTATTTCTCCACCGGCACCACGATACCGCGCATAATCACATTCTGGGCGAATACGAAAATGAGGAAGGTCGGTAGGGCGGCGACGATCAGCGAGGCGAAGATCACGCCCTCGCCGCTGCGTTGCTGCAACTGGTAGAGCCACGGCATCAGGGTCCACATGCTCTCGTCCTGGCAGATCAAGAGCGCCATGATAAAGTTGGAATAGGCCGCGGTAAACGCCTGTAGTGCGATCACCGCCAAAATAGGCTGGCTCAAACTCATGGTGATCTGCCAGAAGATCCGGAACTCGCTGGCCCCATCGATCTGTGCACTTTCGTAGAGCTCGCGCGGCAGCGAGTCGAAGAAGCCTTTGAGCAGGAAGATGGAATAGCCATTGGCCAGCCCCGGCAAGATCAGCGCCCAGAAGGTGTTGAGCAGGGCGAACTCGCGCAGCATCAGAAAGATGGGGATCTGCGTGACCATCGGTGGGAAGGCCATGGTCAACATGAGAAAGAGTAAGACTTTGTAGGCGGAGGGCGGTTTGTAGCGGCTCAGCGCGTAGGCGGCTACCGGGTTGATGATCAGCGCGCTCAAAACCGCTAGGGTACAGTAGACGAAGGTGTTGTAGATGCCGCGACCGTGCAGCGCCAGATAGTCGATGACGGTGATGAAGTTGCGGGTGAGAAATTCCCAGCGCAACTCGGTGGTCTTTTTGCGGAAGGCCTGATAGTGCCAGTCCTGTTGCGGGGGCAATACCTCCAACCAATCCGTGGCTGCCAAGCCTAGGTCGTCGTTGAGCTTTTGTAGCGAGTAGTAGCGTTCTTGCAGATAATCGCGGAAGAGGAAGTCGACGCTGTGGATATACAGGGCCTCGGCTGGCGCCTGGTACAGGGTGCCGCCATCGTCCTCCCACCCTTGCAAGAAGGTCTCCCAGTCGGAAGCTCCCGCGCCTTTGGATGGACAGGCCGTTGGAAAGGGGACTTGCTTGAAGCTCGTATAGTGGGTGTCGTAGCTCAGGTTGAGCTCCGCGATGTCGCCGTATTTTTTCGCGATATACTCCTTGTACAGCGGCGCAGCGTCCACGTCTATACGCAGCCATAACAGGCTGATTATTGTGCGTACGAAATCTTGCCAATCCTGGCGTTCGAGGTCTGTGCGCCCGGATCCCATGGGCAGGCGACGGTCCAAGTGCACTTTGTACCAGTTCTCGTAGCGCGTATCGTGCTCCAGGTTATAGGCCGCAATATCAACCGTATACTGCGATTTGAGATATTGGTTGCGGTAAAACCCCTCGATGCTGAAGTAGTAGCGATCTTCTAACGGTTGCTCGGCCTTGAATTTGTTCTGGGCCTGGTTAAAGGGCGCGTCGAGGACTTTGTTGCGGCGCTGTTGGAATTCTTCGCGGCGCAGGGCAAAGGCATTCCACGAGACGAAGTCTGTTTTCATGGCGAGGTTCATCGCCATGATATCGTCGTCGAAACGGTCGATCATCTGTTGCTTGAAGGCGCGCAGGTGGCTGGGCAAGACCCCGCGCGTTACTGGCGCTTCAACATGGCCGATGGCATAGGTGTAGGGCGGTAGCTCCGTTTCGTTGAGGAAATCGTTCCAGGCGGCGACCAAGCCGGGCTTGGGGTTACTGGGCAATTCGAGCGTTCGAAAGGATGCGCTATTGCTCTGGTAGACGTTTTTGGTGACCTCCAGATGCTCGTTGAACAACGCCTCGACGTATTTGCGGTATAGATCGACCTCGTTGAGCATAAAAGGCGGGATCATATTTGAGGTCGGCGAATCGACCGAACTTTTGGTGCTGCCGGACAGCATCAGCAGAAAGGGATAGATCATCGTGGTGGCGCCGGCGGCCAGTAGTCCGTAGATGGTCCAGATCAGCAGACGCACGCGAATCGACCGCCGTCCTATGATGGATATAATCGGCATGCTAGTCTTTCTTAGTCGCGGCGCGGAATTCCACCCGCGACAGGATCTGCAATTGGTGTACGGTAAAACCGATCAGCATAAAACCTAGCATCCAGGCCATGGCGGTGGCCGGCCCGAATTTCAGGTAAGTAAAAGCTTTGTACCAGATATGTAGGCCGGCTACTTCGGTATTGCCACCGCCGCCGGTCATCAACAGAATATTACCGGTCGCAGCGTACCAAGAGCCGATAAAGGCCCCGACAAAATTGATCAGGATCAGCGCCTTCAGCATGGGGAAAACTACGAAGAGGATCTTGTCGATAAAGCTGGCCCCATCGATATCGGCCGCCTCGTAATAATCGTCGGGAATGCCCTTTAGCGCTGCCAGATAGATTAGACAGCCCGGCCCCATGCCGGCCCAGACCATCGGGATCACGCAACTGATCATCGCCGTCTCTGGGTTAGTCAGCCATTTGTTGGGCTCGGGCATGAAGGAGAACAGGCGCAGGGGGATGTGCAACAAGCTGTCGACCATCGCCTCGCCGCCGGGAAAGAGGATCGGGTTGGCTAGCGAGCTGAAACCGAGAAAGAGCAGGATGCCGGCCCCGATAAAGCCGATCGCGCCGCCGTACATTTCATTGAGGTGCAAGCGCCGGGCGAAGGCCAGCGCCACGATCAGCAGCGCCAGTCCGACCCCGACAAAACCGATGGCGGGGATATGCAGCATCAGGGCGTTGAGCGCGCCGTTTTCGGAGGGCTCGTAGAATTGCTTCCACATCAGTACGGTGACCAACCCGGTGATAACCGCGGGTAGATAGTAGATGGTACGGAAGACTAGTTTACCGCGCGGGACTTCCTGCAGGAAGATGGCCAGCACGATGGGCGGCATAAAGGTTAGCGCGATTACTAGGAAACTGTAGCGCAGCGCGTTCCAGACCGAAAGCCACCAGGCGTCGTCGAAGAGCAGGTCGCCGAAGTTGTCGACGCCGACCCAGGTGGATTCGCGCAGGATCTGGTAGTCGAAGAAGGCCATCGCCGATCCGCGCAGGACCGGTATGTACGACCAGACCAGAATCGACAGCGCTGCCGGTATCAGCATTAGATAGGCGGGCAAGTATTTGCGGAAGGCCCAGGTCTGCTGCTCCCCGTCCCCCTCGCCAGGCGCGGTGAAGATTCGCGAGATCTTGCGGAAGACGAAGGTAAAGGCGATGACGATGGCCAGCAGGACGATTGTAGCCACGGTCCGCCGTGTGCTACGCTCCTCGGGCGTGACGAGTCCGATCATTTCGACATTGGCGCGGTGATTGTGTTTGATCAGTAGTTCGTGCATGACCTGCAGCCGTGCCGCGTCGGTCTGCGGCAACTGGTCGTTGAGCATCAACTGCTCGGCCTCCTGGATGGGGAAGGTCATCATCGCGTAGGCGACGTTACTGTTCTTGCCATAGGGTTCGGGTTTGCCGGTGGCGATGGCGATATCGAAATACTCGGCCCAGCCCTTCGGCGACAGACGCTCGATCTCGGAATAGCCGAACATGCGCAGATATTTGGGGTTGATAAAACGGCCCAAACCGCCCTCGACCATAATCTGAGTTTTCAGCGCCACGGCTTCGCGCGCGTCGTAAAAGCGAATGTATTCCCAGGCCGCGTCGCGCACGACCGGGTCCTCGATGCGTGAAAACAAGCCCATCATGCGCGAGTTCAATTCGGCGCCGCGTTTGCCGGTGGGGCCTAAAGGTACCGGCACCATGCCCACTACTTCTGGATTGATGGTCGCCAGCAGCTTTTCGTCGACGTACATAAATTGCATGCCGATCTCGCCGCGCTCCCATTTGGCGCTATTTTCGCTGGCGTCCTTCGACGAATAGCCGCGCCGGATCTTGCCTTGTTTGTCGATCCATTTCTCTGCGCTGAGATGGGTATAAAAATCGAGGGCTATCGCCGCTTCATGCGTGTCGAAGGTGCACAGCCAGGAATCGTCTTCCGGATCGTAGACCATTACCTCGCCACCTGCCGACCACAAGAAGGTGATCCAGTACCAGGATTCGTGTTTGCCGCGGCCTAGTTGCAGGCCGTAGTGTCCCTTGGCGGGGTTAGTGATCTTCTTGGCGGCGGCCATCAGGTCATCCCAAGTCCAGTCGACGGTGGGATGGCTGATACCGTACTCATCGAAAAGGTCTTTGCGATAGGCGAGTACCTTGCCCAGTGCGCCACCGTAGGGCACCGCCCAGGTTTGGACCTTGCCGTGCGGCCCTTTGCGTCGAATCACCGGCCAGATCTTGGGGTTGATGCGAAAATTGAGCTCTTCGTCGGTCATGCCCCCAAGGTCGCTGTCACTACGGCTGATACCGTCGCCGTCGATCTCGGCTTCGCGCAAGTCGCCGAGATAGCCGTCCTCGGGTTTGTCGAGCGGATAGAGGAAGCCGGCCTGGATATAGTTGTCCGATTTGCGAAAGTTGACGTAGAGGATATCCGGAGCTAGGTCGCCGGCGATCTGCAACAGGTCGACCTCGACGCCTTCGACGACGATGCCGGTGGATTTGTGCAGTTGTATTTCGACATTGTCCCAGTTGTGCTGGCCGTATTTCCCAGGCAGAGCTTTGTATTTTTCACTATAGCGCTCGGCGAAAAAATCCGGAAAACGCTGCTTGAAGAGATTCACCCCGGCGACTTCGGCGCGGGTGAAGGTATCCGGATTGTTGGGGTCGGGTAGTGTCCAGACATTCAGGTGGATAATGGTCTTATCGGGCGCGTCCTCTATCCAGCCGGCTTCGGCCTCATCGCTTGTGAATAGGCACGCGAGAAAAAGTAATCGAAACAGCAGGGGTATCGTACGACGTAACGATTTTCGTTTCATTCAGTCTCCTATGGGGGTGCACTGGACGCTCCTGAGACTCGCCCAGTACGCGGCATAACCCTGTCAATTTAAATATCGTTGCCGATAACGACAAGGTGGCTGATGCCGAATAAGTATGTTAAGAGAGGCTGAACAGTTTACTTTCGGCTTTTACTCTGATGACCTGAGAATAATGCAGGACTTCCGCCCTTTGCTCTGCGACGACTTGTGTGGGCACGCGCAGGGCAAATTCAACCTCGTGCAATTGGTTGAACATCACATAGGCCAATTGCAGGCGTTCGACGGCGCTGCCCGTGGTCGCGGTGAGATCGGGGTAGAGGATCGGTCCGACGTCGACCTGGAACCGTTTTTCGGGCGGGTGCACGTTCATATAGTGAATGGGATATTCAAGCAGGGCACGTTGGCCGCTCTCGGTATCTATTAGCGTTGTCCGGCCGAGTAGCACTTCTCCCGCCAATGTCGCGTCGATTATCTGCTCGGCGGTGGATAAGTGGCGCGCGGTGGTTTGCTTAAGAGAAAAATGCAAACCCGTCCAGTAGCTATACGACCCATCGAAACCTTTGCGCCGTATATCGATCGGCCCCGCTTGTACGACATCGTTTTCGTGATTGGCGAAGCGCTTTAACAACGAGGATTCCTTGCGGCTGAAGATCGTGCAGACCTCAGAGGTCGGCACCTGGGCGATGCCGCCTTCCATATACATATATTCGCCGATGCATTCCTTGCCGAGAAAGAATGCTTCTGCTTGCCCGGTGTCGGCGGTCTCAATTTCGCAGCGGGCCAGCAACTGGGTCCGGCAGGTGTTTTTTTCTTCTCCGTCGCAGGCCGCGGTATTGATCGCAAAACTGCGGTTATAGTCGAGTGCTTCCATCGTAACCCTCCTCGTTGTTACTAAGCTGTCCGGCATGCTCGGCATTTTACTTGGTCACCGAGCCAAGTCCCAGATAAGGTTCTACTGCGTCACGGCAAGCCTTAACCTAAGCAGCATAAACCCCGTTTCCTTGTGCAGGTGCTCAGATACCATAGTAAACTCGTACTTTTTGTAAAATATACGACCCCCAGTATTCATCTTAAATACGTCGAGCGGCAAGACTCCTCGAATGCTCTGATCATTGTGTTTATATGGGTCAGCTATATAAATGACTGATGAGAGAATTAGGCTTAAATATATCGACGATATTGATACAAATTATTTTGGCACATGAGGGGTGATTGCACTACAGAAGTGTACTGCTTTTTATGCGTTTATTTCATTCGGGCAGTGTTATCGTCCGTCCGCTCTCCGCCGATTCGTGCGCGCTTTCGATGATTCGCAGAGTTTGTATCGCATCGTCGACAGTGTAGCCGCTGATGCCCTCGCCGCGGATCGCGGCGGCGAAGGCTTTGACCAGCGCCCGGCCCTCGGCGCCATAACCCGAATATTTCGCCGAGGGGAAGCTAAATGCGCGTTCCGGGGCTTCGGCCCATTCGGGATGGTCGCTCTTAATGGTGCAGCTTTCGTCGGCGATCGCCCATTTGGCCCAACCCTGCGACCCATACAACCCGAACGATGTATCGCCGCCACCGGAGGTGAAATACCCGGCGTGTAGGCTGCCGATCATGCCATTGGCGAATTGCATCGAGACGGTCGCCGCGTCTTCGACGTCGATGGCTTCGCCGCCGACATTGGTTTCGATGGCGCTGACTTTTATCACTTCTGATCCTGTGATAAAACGCATCAGGTCGAACCAGTGGCAGCCAAGCCAGTTGAGGATGCCGCCGCCGCTTATCTCGCGTTGGAAGACCCAGGAGGTCGGGTCGCGTCGTTTGACGCTGGAGGTCGAGAAACGCATGTCGATCGAATAGGGTTGGCCCAACAGACCATCGGCATAGGTTGTGTTGATCAGGCGACTGATAGGGTGGAAGCGCCAGGAATAGCCGGTGGAAAAGTGCAGCTCGTTTTTGGCGATGGCCGCGGCGACCGGGGCTAGCTGGCTCGAGTGGCATGCCACGGGTTTTTCGGCCCAGATATGCACGCCGGCTTCGGCGATTTGCAGGAGCCAGTCCGGCATGATATTGGGATAGGCCGAGACCATGACCGCGTCGGGGCGGGCCTTGCTGATGAGATCGTCGAGGCTGTTGTAGAAGGGCACGTGTTCGACATCAGCTTTGAGGTTGGGCTGAACGGCGTCGGGGTCGGGATCGTAAAAACCGACCAGCTCGATCTCGTCGGACAGAAGCATCAGGGTATCGCGATACATATTGGCGTGCATCAGTGAAACGCCGGCTTGGGCGAAACGCAATTTCCGCATGTGGGTCTCCGGTAAGTGAATGGGCGGGATCGTGTAATTTATCGCTCTAATTCGAGATTCCAGCGCAGCTCGTCGAGGGGAGCGGAGTGCTGGTAAATCGGGTGCATGAGTTCGTTGCGGTAACGCTCAAAGAGCACGGGGTCGGCGAAGCGGTTCATCTGTGCCCAGTCCCAAGTCATATAGGTGAAGGCTTTGATGTTGGGGTGGCGGCGCAAGAAACGCAATAGGGGCGCGAACCAATGCGCCCAGGCCTGCTCGGCTTGACTCAAATCGGCACTGGCGGGGGTGGCTGCACCGAGGAGCACGGGATATCCCCGTTCGCTTGCCGCTGTGATAAAAGCGTGGCTGCGCGGCATCGCCAGATCTTGCGGGGTCGCCACATCGATCGACCACCAGTCGACGTATTGGTCACCGGGATAGTAGGCCATATAGTCGGGATAGCCGTCGGCCCAATAGGTCCACACTAACGCGACATGTTCGAGTCCCCAGCGCCCGCGCAAGGTGCTGGCCAACCGTTGCCAGGCTCCGCTATAGTGCTCGGCGTCGTAGGCGTTCCAGGGATTGTTGAACTGCAAACCCGGCCGCAGGAGGACCGGTCGGCGCAATTCGCGCAACCCGAAGCACAGCCTTTCGATCGCCTGGTCGAGTTGGCCTTGCGCGATGGCGTCTTCGTAGGGGCGGCCGTCGAAGCTGAAGCCGAGGTCGATTTGCGGCAGCACGTAGTCTTCGTATTGATCGAGTTGGGCGCGTAGGACCAGGTGCCAGTCGTAGCGCAAGCTGGCGAGGTCGTAATAGACGGCGTAGACGAGGGGGCGCGCGCGTTGCAGTGCGCTTTTGTTGGCGTCGTGCGGGTCGAAGCTGAGGCCGGCACCGTGCAGGATGCGTTGGCCGTGTGGTTCGAGGCGTTGGAGGTGGTCGGTGCGGGCGGCAAAGTGGCCTAAGCCGTCGGTGGGTTCTGGGCGCGAGGTGGGGTGACAGCTGAGGGTGCAAATAGCTAGGGGGATAATTAGGGCGTTGAATACGTATTTGAATGCGGTTTGGACTTGGGCTTGGGATATTGCGTGCATATATACAGTATAAGACGGTGGGAGGCGGTGGAACAGGTGGGTGGGCAGGGCATAGCTCTCCGGAAAAGTCACAGCACGGTCCTCTTGTCCGTACGGTAAGGCGGGTGGGGCCTCTCCCAAGTGCACTCCGGGCGGATGTAGGTCGCATCGGGCGATGCGCGGGCCCTAAGAGGTTATTTCCCCTGCGGGCCCTACCCTGCCTTTCGCCGGTTAGGGAGGAGAGCCGCGGTATTTTACGCCGCCGCTTCGTCGATCCCCATCATACCCAAGGGATTGCCCTCTCGATCCTGGCCACAGGCCAAATAGCCGACGCCGGGTTTGCGGTCTTCGCTGGTGCCGAGCAGCCAATGATCTTGCGGCCCGTGCCATTTAGGGCTCGTCCAGCCGAAGACGGTGTTATAGAATTGCAGGGCGCGTTCGGGGCTGTCTGTGGAGATTTCGCAGTGTGCTAGACGGGGCTTAAGACACCTGCTTCTTTCGCTACCATAAGTGGTTAGGACTGTGAGCGCGCTTTTTTAGTGCCTATTTACCACACTGATCTATGTACCGTTATCGGACGAGCATTGGGCTTTTTTGCGGGACCAGCACAGCGCACAGATGCCCAAGATCAGGAGGGCGCAATTGAGGCCGAGCAACGCCTTCCTGAGTGGAGATAGTCGGGCTTGTATCACAATGTGGTTGGGGCCGGCTTCGAGAGGCAGACAGATAAAGCCGGCGGCGGTGCGCAGTGGTTTGACTAGCTGATTGTTGACGCGGATTTCGAGAGCGGGAAAATACGTATAGGCCAGTCGCGCGTAGCAGGGAGCGGTAACGCGCAGGTCTAATTCGACGCGTTGGTGCCAGACGTGGTGGGAGTCGACTTTGAGACGGGGCCTGGTGCCCAGGTCGCGCGTTTGGTCCAGATTGGTAATAAAAAAGCGCGCGCTGTATTTGGATACGAGGTCGATATCCATGCCGTCGATATAGGCGGCGATCTGTTCACCGTTTTTGCTATTGGAGTCGGCAGTGAGCAGGCTATGATCTTCAAGGCGGGAAGAAACGAGTGCCGGGCTGGTCGTGATATTTATCAGGGTGAGCAACTCGCGGCTCGCGCTGACATTGACCAGGTGGCGAACATTGAGCAATTGCAGGCCGGCTAGCACAGTGTGTGATTTTTGCAGCGGAGGCGCGTCCGGGTGATGCAGCAGATTATTGAGGTAGCGCTCGAAGGGCGCGGCAAAGGCGTACATCGAGGGCATGAGCAGGGTTGGATCGGCTTGCGGGGTTGGGAGGCGGGTGCGGTAGGCGAGCCAAGTGCTGGCGAGAAAGGGGTGCATATTGTCAAGGTTGGAGAAGATACGAAAATTAGGCAGCTCGCCGGCGAGCAGGTTGACGGCCGTGTTTTTCTCTCGCAGCTCCTGCAAGAGACCATCCGAATAAGGGGTGGGGTTATCGCCTTCTAGTTGGTAGGGTTGTTGAACCGTGGTGGGGCCTAAATCGAGCAATACGAGCAGGATGGGCAGCGCCATGGTCCGCAATTGTATATCGCTTGGTCGCCAGCGTCTGAGTGCCGCGCCGCCGATGCCGGCGGCAAGCGACATGAAGAAGGCAGTGAAGAGCAGGTAGCGCCCGGCGTTGAGGGCGGTGACGAAGGGCAGAGCTTGCAGCGGGGCCAAGCGGTAGCCGAACACCAGCACCAGGCTTAACGCGAAGCAGCAGCCGACGGCTAAATGCGGCAACGGGCGTCCCTGCGCGGGCAGGCGCCAGGGCAGAATCGCGCCGATCCATGCCAGACCGAAGGGCACCAGCCCGAGATAACCGCCGTACCAGGGCTCCTCCTGCTCGGTGAGAGGGATAAGGGGGAAACGCATATTGGACCAGACAAAAACGCGTTTCCACGAAGGGTCGGGTACGCCGCTGAGGATTATGCCGAAATCGATGCCGGTACCGGCTCGCTCCAACCACATCGGTACTGTCAGATAGGCTCCAAAAAGAGTGGCTCCACCGACGAGCAGTCCGGCGGCGATAATAATTCTTCGCCTGCGGAAATGCGGCGTGTGCAGCACGCGCATTAGTCCGTAGAGCAAAAAAAATAGGGTCGCCCAGAAGCCGTAGCCCGGGTGGATAAAAGGTAATAAGCCGAGTGTAAGGGCGCCGCCGCAGACGGCGGCAACGCGGCGTGCAGGCAGGCGCAGTCGCTCGAAAAAATAAAAGGGCCAAGGCAATACGGCATAAAAGAGCGAGAGTGGGAAGCGCCCCATGATCAGAACTTGCTGGAGATGCCAGAAGCAGAGTCCGTAGGCCAGTGCGCCCAAGACGCCGGCGGCGCGTGAACGACCGGCGACACGGGTGAGCATATACATGCCGAGGATTGAGGCGATGTGGCTGAGGACGAGCGAGATCTTGATGGTGGTGAAGAAATCGCCGACGATCAGGTCGAGCAGCCCGACTAGATAGAAATAGAGGAAGCCATAATATTGCAAATAGGGGCTGCCGAGGCTGATCAAATTGGTCCAGATCGGGATTTCACCGGCGGCGACGCATTCTATCGCTGCATAGGCCAAGGCCAGGTGCACCGATCCGTCGCCGGCCCAGTTGGCTTCGCCGACAGCTAGGTAATAACGGGTAATCACCAGCGCGCTTGCAGCAAGTAATAGCCAGGTCGCGCGATGGCGGCTGAAGCAGAGAGCGAGCATATGCGAAAATTCGCGGTGTCGGGCTTCGAGCGCGATAATCCCGATAAAACAAAGCGCGGGCAGGGAAAAGAGTAGGGCGTCTTGCCAACCCGGTTGGATTTCATTGCTAACAATGCTCCAAAAAACCTTGATAGAGACAATGTTTTGCGGCAGAACGGCGTATTTAGGTAGGGTTTCGTACTGGAGGACATAGAGCGAAAGTGTCAACAGGCCGAATAAGGTGAGGGTGGCTTTGGGCCATGGCTTTTGCGTGTCGTTACTCATGCGTCTATGGCCATCAGAACCGCTCCCCGGCGGCGCGCAGCACGCCGAGCGCGTCGCAGGTCACGTAGAGGTTGGTCTTGCGCTTGTCGGAGCCGCCCCAGTTGAT
>Ga0209362_1001601_pt1 | contig 17773 bp, 20 predicted proteins | sample SaaInlV_165m_DNA_FD_184680 | JGI IMG/M metagenome (GOLD analysis project Ga0209362, IMG submission 184680) | Marine microbial communities from expanding oxygen minimum zones in the Saanich Inlet - Saanich Inlet SI037_S3LV_110m_DNA (SPAdes)... | ecosystem: Environmental > Aquatic > Marine >...
AAACAATGTAAATAGAATTCTTATTTTCTACTTGCCACCAAGAAAATATATGGCTCTTTCAGCCGGACAATTAATCAATTCTTTCATATGTATTTAAATAATTATTTTATCTAAAATATCAAGGTATGTTTTTATATACTAGTATGATAATTTTGAGTTCTTGCATGATCTATAACAAAACATTAAATACACGTCAAATTAATTGAAAGGATAAATATGACTAAAGGGCAAAGCGCAGGTAACGGTCCAATTGCAGTGGAAGTTGAAAAAGATAAATCTTATTATTGGTGTTCATGTGGGCAATCAAAAAACCAACCATTTTGTGATGGATCACATAAAGGAACTGAGTTTACTCCAGTTGTATACAAAGCAGAAGAAACAAAAAAAATATTTTTCTGTGCATGTAAACAAACTAACAATCAACCATTATGTGATGGTTCGCACAACAAATAGGAAATTAAACAATGAATAAATTAGATAATCAAATTAATAAATATCTTTCTAACGTACAATTTTTATCACCTTGGTTAATAAGATTTGGATTGGGTATTGCATTTAGTATTCATGGACTAAGTAAATTTCCATTGCCTCCCGAAGCTTTAATCAAATATTTTGGCTTTTCACCTTTTCTTGCATCTTTAGTTGCACTAGCTGAATTAGGAGGTGGATTATTTTTAATTATTGGTGGCTTTATTAAAGGTCCTGTTGGAAATTTAATAACAAGAGTAAGTGCTCTAACTATTACCATTATTATGATTAACGCACTTGCATTAGCACATAGAGACTGGTTCATTACAACTAAACTATTTACTAGTGAGCAAATATTTCTTTTAATAATTGCTTTATATTTTTTAATTAGAGGAAATAAATAGTGAAACAAATAGAAGTAAGTAAAATTATTGACCCTATACCAGCATCAGATGGTGCTGGGGTTAAATTAAAAAGAAGTATTGGTGTCGAGCCAAATTACTTTGATCCATTTTTAATGTTAGATGAATTTGGATCAGAAAATAGTGAAGATTACATTGCAGGTTTTCCATCTCACCCTCATAGAGGAATTGAAACAGTCACTTATATGTTGGCTGGAGATTTTGAACATAAAGATAGTACTGGTGGTGAAGGTAGAATGACTGCAGGAGATGTTCAGTGGATGAAGACAGGTAGTGGAATTATTCATTCTGAAATGCCAGCAATGAAAGAAGGTAAACTTCATGGTTTTCAATTATGGGTAAACATGCCTGCTAAATTGAAGATGAGTAAGCCTGAATATATTTATATTGATGCAGATAAAATGAGCGTTCACAAAGATGAAGATAAAACTATTAAAGTCATAGCTGGTAAATTTGAAAATGCTGAAGGCCCTGTTAAAGGTCATAACATTGAGCCAGTTTATTTTGATGTTGAATTAAATAAAGATAAAGAATTTAATTTTAAATTACCATCTACTCATAATACTTTTATTTATTTGGTGAATGGTGAAATTGAAGTTGGTAAAAATAAACACGAAAACGTTAAAGACAGTACTTTAATATTATTATCAAAAGGTGAAGATTTAACTGTGAAAGCTAAATCTGAAGCTAAATTTTTAGTGATTTCAGGAAAACCAATTAACGAAGAGATTGCAAGAGGTGGTCCCTTTGTGATGAACACTAAGGCTGAGATCTTGCAAGCAGTTCAAGATTATCATAATGATACATTTGTAAAATAAATTATGAAAGCTGTAGAGATTAAAAAAACTGGCGGATCTGAAGTTTTAGAACTTAAAGATATCACGCTAGACAAGCCAGGCCCTGACCAAGTAACAATAGAACAAAAAGCTATTGGTCTTAATTATATAGACACCTATCATAGATCAGGATTATACCCGTTAAAGTTACCAAGTGGTTTAGGTTTAGAGGGTGCAGGCATCATTACTGATATTGGTAAAAATGTAAAAGAGTTTAAAGTTGGTGATAAAATTTCTTACGCTGGTATTCCATTAGGTTCTTATTCTTCACATAGAAATTATCCAACAAAAAATCTTGTAAAAGTACCAGACGGAATTGATCTTGAGGTGGCAGCAACTTTGATGACGAAAGGTTTAACTACATTTTATCTATTGCATAAAACTTTTCCTGTAAAATCAGGGCAAACAATTCTATATCATGCAGCGGCTGGAGGAGTTGGTCAAATATTTGGTCAGTGGGCTAAAAGTTTAGGCTGCACAGTTATAGGTACAGTTGGATCAGATGAAAAAATAAATATAGCTAAAGAAAATGGTTACGATCATGTGATCAATTATAATAAAGAGAATTTTGCAAAAAAAGTTTTAGAAATTACTGACGGCAAAGGTGTTCCGGTTGTTTATGATGGAGTTGGCAAAGATACCTTAAATGGATCTATTGAATGCCTAGCGACAAGAGGAATGATGGTTTCGTTTGGAAATGCATCAGGACCATTATCAGATATAAACGTTCCTAAAATGCTTCAACCAAAAGGTCTATATCTTGTAAGACCTGCGATGCAACAATATCTCTCTACAAAAGAGGAATTGGATGAAGCATCAAAAATAATGTTTGAAAAAATAAGTTCAGGAAAAGTTAAAATAAATATTTTTAAAAAATATAAACTTGATCAAGTTGTTCAAGCTCATGAAGATTTAGAAGGTAGAAAAATTTTAGGACCTGCTGTAATAATTCCTAACTAACATCCACATCCATATCAGCCATATGCAGTTTAAGTGCATTTGTGGAAATATGAATTTCTCTAATAAAGAAAAGAATTGAAATTATCATAGATAAACAACAAGAGCCAAAAATTAATCTTGCAATAAATATTTCATTTAAATAGAGACCTAATACAGTCATCATATTGAACAAAAATCCAAAAGCAGCAAACATAATTGTCCATCTCAAAAGAGTAATTCGTCCACTTAAGTTTATGAATTGTTTTTTCCACTCATGTGGAACGTGATTTTCATAAACATGCTCATCGTGAAGCTCTCTAATTAGCTTACTAAGAGAGTGAAATCTATTGCTATAGATGCTCATTAGCAAAGGAATGGCTGGAAACATTAGAGCTGTGACTGTGTAATCTATATTCATGCGAATCAATTTGATTATGAAACTAGCCTTTGTTATTTACAAGTAAAATATTATGAACCAATTAAAACTTTTCTTTGATTTAACAAGATTAAGAAAACCTATTGGCTATATGCTTTTATTCTGGCCATGTGCATGGGGACTGACTCTTGCCTATGATTTTTCAAGTAATCTTAACAATTATTTTTTTTTTCTATTATTATTTTTTTTGGGTGCAGTACTAATGAGATCTGCTGGTTGTATTGTAAATGATATTTTAGATAAAGAGTTTGATAAAAGGGTATTTCGAACAAAAAATAGACCTATCGCTTCTGGGAAAATTTCAATTAAAGTTGCTTTCCTATATGCAGTAGTTTTATGTTTATTAGCGCTACTTGTACTTTTAAATTTCAATCAATTTACGATCATTCTTGCTTTGGGTTCAATACCGCTGGCTTTCACCTACCCTTTGATGAAAAGATTTACGTATTGGCCTCAATTATTTTTAGGAATTACATTTAACTATGGTCTCATACTTGGTTGGACAACAATTAAAGGAGAAATAGATATTATACTGATTGTATTCTATCTTGGAGCCATATTTTGGACATTAGGGTATGACACCATATATGGGTACCAAGACATTAAAGACGATGAAATAATTGGATTAAAATCAACCTCAATAAAATTTAAAAAAAACCCTTATACTTTTTTATATATATGCTACTCAATATTTGCTCTAACTTTACTAACTATTGGTCATTTAATGAAGCTCAATAATTTTTATTATTTTTTTTTTACTTTTATTGTTTTTCAAACATTTTATTTACAACTAAAAAAACTTAACATTAAAAATGCTTCTAGCTGTCTTAATATATTCAAATCAAATAATTTTTTGGGCTTATTAGTTTTTTTAACAATAGTTATTGGAAAAATTTAACATAATGAATAATAAACAAATTTTTAGTCGTCTTTATAAAGATTATACAAAAAAATATTTAAATAAAATAATACTAGCTATTTTTTTTTCTATATTGCTTGCTGGAAGTACTTCGGCAGTAGCCTATTTATTAGACCCTGCTATTAATGAACTTTTTATAAACAAATCAGAAAATTTAATTTTAATTATTCCATTGTTAATTGTTCTGGCATTTTTTATCAAAGGGGGATCTTTATACTTGGCTAAAGTAACTATGATTAATGTTTCAGAAGAAGTTAGAAAAGATATTCAAACTGATATGTTTGACTCATTATTAAAAGCTGACACACAATTAGTTGATAATAAACATTCTGGTAAATTTATTGGTAATTTATTGAACGATGTTAATATGATTGTAAACCTTCTTAGCACTGCAATTTTAAACCTTTTTAAAGATAGTCTAACTTTAATAGGTTTGCTTACTGTGATGTTTTATCAAAATTGGAAACTATCTCTCGTTGCAATCGTAATGATACCTCTTGCTAGTATAGCGGCAAAAACTTTGGGAAAAAGAATAGGAAAAGTTTCAAACCAGCAAATGCAAAGACATGGCACTTTCACCACATATTTGATTGAAATATTTAAAAACCATAAACTAATTAAAATTTTCCAAAAAGAAAATTATGAAAAAAGTAGAGCAAAAAAATTTATAAATTCTTTAAAAGAATCTAATAGAAAAATAGGTATTATATTTGTTAGGGCTTCACCTATTATGGAAACCCTTACGGGTATAATGATTGCTATTATAATATTTCTATCAGCAAAACTTATAATTAAAGATGAGATTGAAGTAGGTAATTTTTTTTCATTTTTAGCGGCTATGATGCTAGCGTATCAACCTGTTAGATCTTTAGCCACTCTAAATATTGCAGTTCAACAAGGTCTCACAGGTGCCAGAAAAGTTTTGCCAATTATTGATGAAGTTCATCAAATTGTAGACAAAGATAACACAAAAGAACTAAGCGTTTTTAAAGGAGAAATAAAATTTCACAATGTTGACTTTCAATATTCTGCTAATGATAGAAAGGTTTTGCAAGATGTAAATCTTAATATCCCTGGCGAAAAAATGACTGCTCTTGTAGGTCTGAGTGGCGCAGGAAAATCAACAATCATAAACCTTATTCCACGGTTCTATAACATTAACAGTGGAGACATAAAAATTGATGACCAGTCTATTTATGATTCAACTATTTTTTCACTAAGAAAAAATATTTCTTACGTTAGTCAAGATACAACGCTATTTGATGATACAATTAGAAATAATATAGCTTATGCAAATTTAGATGCCTCAATAGATGAAATTAAGCAAGCAGCTACTTTTTCATTTGCAGATGAGTTTATCAACAATCTTCCAAACAAGTATGAGACGTTGATTGGAGAGAATGGAGCAAGATTATCAGGTGGAGAAAAACAGAGACTTTCAATTGCAAGAGCAATTTTAAAAAAGAGCCCTATTATCTTGCTTGATGAAGCCACTTCTTCTCTAGATGCTGATACAGAAAATAAAATCCAAGAAGCAATTAGTTTTTTAACTAAGGGAAGAACTACAGTTGTTATTGCGCATAGACTCTCAACTATTCTCAATTCTGATAAAATTTATGTTATAGATAATGGTCAAGTAACAGGTGAAGGAACTCATGAGGAATTATTAGAAAAATCAAAAGAATATAAAAATTTTTATGATAAACAGATTAAAAAAACATAATGTATTTCATCTATAGATTGTTAACTAATCTAATTTTAATTTTATCTCCTTTAATAATAATTTTCAGACTAATTAAAAAAAAGGAAGACAAAAAAAGATACAAAGAAAAATTTTGTTTATTTTCAAAAAAAAGAGGCAAAGGCAAACTTATATGGTTCCATGGCTCAAGCGTTGGAGAAATTTTAAGTGTAGTACCCATTATTCAAAAACTTGAGAAAAATAAATCTTTAGATAGAATATTAGTTACATCAAGCACACTAAGTTCATCTAAAGTATTAAAAAAATTTAAATTAAAAAAAACTATTCATCAATTCTATCCTATAGATAACATAATCTTTGTAAGAAAGTTTTTGAATTATTGGAAACCAAGTCTTGCAATATTTATAGAGTCGGAGATTTGGCCATGTATGTACACAAGTTTAAATAATAATAAAATTCCATTAATATTACTCAATGCAAGACTGACAAAAAAAACTTACAATCGATGGAAAATGCTTGGAAACTTTTCAAAGTCAATATTTGATAAAATAAAAATTGCTTATCCACAAAATCAAGAAACTAAATTTTTTTTAAATAAACTAAACACTAAAAAAATAAAATGTTATGGAAATTTAAAATTTATTGAAAATATCCAAGAAAAACAAAGCAAAATTAATAAAAGATTAAAAGATCAATTAAAAAATAAAAAAATATGGGTTGCATCAAGCACACATTTTAATGAAGAAATATTTTGTGCAAAAACACATCTAGAACTAAAAAGAAAAATTAAAAACTTATTAACAATTATAATTCCCAGACATATCCATCGAGCTAAAGAAATAGCAAAAGATATTGAAAGTCTTGGTCTTAAAACAACCACTCACAGTTCAAAAGTAAAAAACTTAAAAAATACTGACATATATATTGTAGATGAATTTGGTGAGACAAAAAAATTTCACAAATTAGGATTTTCAGTTTTTTTAGGTGGGTCAATTATTCAAAGAGGTGGTCAAAACCCATTAGAGGCTGCTCGTTTGGGTGCTAAAATTTTTCACGGTCCAAATATTGACAACTTCCAAGATGTATACAAATTACTTAAATTATTTAAAATTTCAAAAAAAATTAATTCTTTTAAAGAATTAGCTCATTCAATTTCATTTAAAAAAGATAAAAAATCTGCAAAAAAGATTAAAAATATTGGAAAAACTATTTTAAAGAAAACTATAAAAGAAATAGAGAATTTAATTAATAATGAATTTAAAAAAACCTAAATTTTGGGATTATAAAAAGCCAAGCTTTTATTCATATTTGTTACTTCCAATTGCATTTATTATCAGAATTTTAAGTTTAATTAAAAAGAGATCTAAAATCAAAAATTTAAATATTAAAACAATTTGTGTTGGAAATATTTATATTGGTGGAACTGGCAAAACATCTTTAAGTATCAAAATAAATGAAGTTTTACAAAGACATAAAATTAAATCTTGTTTCATAAAAAAATTTTATCTTAAACAAGAAGATGAGCAGAAAATTTTAAAAAAAAGAGGAAAACTCTTTTTAAATTCAAAAAGAATTGATGCAATTAATGAAGCAGCGAATGAAGGTTATGAAGTCGCAATTTTGGATGATGGTTTGCAAGATTATTCAATTCATTATGATGCTACTTTTGTTTGTTTTAATAATATAAACTGGATTGGAAACGGATTAACAATACCTGCAGGTCCATTAAGAGAGAATATATATAATCTAAAAAAATATCAGCATGTTTTTTTAAACGGCAACTTAGAAGATATTGAAGAAATAAAAAAATACCTTTTTAAAATAAATCCTAAAATTAATTTACATATAGGTAAATATGTTTCTAAAAATATCAAAGAATTTGATAGCCATGAAAAATATTTCATTTTTTCTGGTATAGGAAACCATCAAACTTTTGTAAATATGATTAGAAATTATGGATTAACTATTGTTAAAGATATAGAGTTTCCAGATCATTATAGTTATACAAAAAATGATATTGAAAATATTCTAAATCAAGCCAAAAATATGTCTGCTAAAGTAATTACTACTGAAAAAGATTTTAATAGATTGGGAAATAGTAAAGATGAAGAAATTAAAATAGTCAAATCTGAATTACAAATAATTGATGAAGAAAAATTTACAAATACAATTTTAAATCTAAATGAAACAAATTAAATATTTTTTTCAGTTTTTACTTATAATGATTTTTTTTTTCATTTTTAAAATTTTTGGTTATCGAATTTCTTCTAATTTTGGTGGTAAATTATTTGAAATTGTGGGACCACTATTTAGATCTAAACACTTAATTCACTCAAATATACTAAAAGCAATTCCAAATAGTAACATAAAAAATATAAACAATATTACAAAGTTAATGTGGAATAATTATGGAAGAGTTTTTGGAGAATATGTTTTTATTAAGAATTTTCGACATGGTAAACTTAACTCTAGAATTGAAATTGAAGGTCAAGACATATTAGATAAAATAAAAAAATTTAATAAACAAGTTGTATTTATTTCAGGCCATTTTGCTAATTTTGAACTAATGGCTTTACATTTAGAAAAATCGGGTATCCCTTTATCAACGATATACAGGCCATTAAATAACATTTTTTTAAACAAAATAATGGAAAGGATAAGAAACAAATATATTTGTGAAAAACAAATTAAAAAGGGTATTGGGGGAATGAAAAAACTCATCAAATTAAAAAAAGATAATTACTCAACAGCACTTATGATTGATCAAAGAGTTTCTGAAGGAATTAAGTCAAATTTTTTTAATAAAGAAGCTTTTACAACAACAATACCAGCACAGTTAGCTAAAAAATTTAAGATACCAGTAGTTCCTATTTTCATAGAACGAATTGATAATATTAATTTTAAGATAATAATTAAAGAGCCAATTTCTTTTACAGAAGAAGACTCTATAAAAAAAATCACTGATGAATTAAATATTATTCTTGAAAAAATGATTCTTCAAAAACCTGGTCAATGGATATGGTCTCATAATCGTTGGAAATAAAATTTTAACTTTTAAGAAGAGTTTCTCGTTTTAAAAATGCTTCCTTATAAGAATAGTAAGGTTCTTGTAATTCAACATCCCAATAGTTTAAATTTTCAATATTTATTTGCTTACCAGAAATAGCACACACAACATACTCTCCGGGTTCAATAATTTGAAAATTGTTTGGAAAATATTTTATTTTAGCTAATTTTTTTGTCATTTTTAGTTTATACACTTCTATATGAAAGTTGGAATAATAGGAAGTGGTGGAAGAGAACATGCAATTTGTCAAATTTTAAAAAAGTCAACGAAAATAAAGGAAATATATTGTTTTCCTGGAAATGCTGGGACCGCAAGTATTTCGGAAAATATAAACTTTGATTTAAATAATTTTGAAAATCTTAAAGATTTTATATTAAAAAAAAAAATAGATTTAGTTGTTGTTGGCCCAGAAAAACCCTTGGTTGACGGAATCGTAGATTATTTAGAGAGTTTTAATATTAAAGTGTTTGGACCAAATAAAATAGCTTCACAACTTGAAGGATCTAAAATATTTACAAAAAAAATTTGTGAAAAATATAATATACCAACTGCAAAATTTGGAATATTCCAAAATAAGATTGATGCAAAAAAGTTTTTAAGCAAATCTAGCTTTCCAACTGTAATTAAAGCTGACAACTTAGCTTCTGGTAAAGGTGTTTATATTTGCAAAAATTTAAAAGAGTCTGAAATCGCAATTGATGAAATTTTTAATGGAAAATTTGGTATAGCTGAAAATCTATTGATAGAAGAATTTCTTGAAGGCGAGGAAATGAGTTATTTTATTATAAGTGATGGAAAAAGTATCAAAAGTTTTGGAACAGCTCAGGATCATAAAAGAGTTTTAGAAGGTGATAAAGGCAAAAATACAGGGGGCATGGGTGCGTACTCACCCTCAAGACTAATTAATGATGAATTAGAAAAAAAAATTATTAATAAAATTATCAAACCTACCTTGCAAGGTTTAAATGAATTAGGAACTATTTATAGAGGATTTTTATATGCTGGTTTAATGATAGTTAATAACGAACCTTTTCTAATTGAATACAATGTTCGTATGGGTGACCCTGAATGCCAAACAATTCTTCCTAAACTAAAAACTGACCTATCAGATATTTTTTTATCATGCTGTGAAGAAGGACTACATAATATTAATTTTGAATGGCAAAATAAAAAAAGCTTATGTGTAGTTTTATGCTCTAAAGGATATCCTGATGATTTCCAAAGAAATGTAGAAATAGAAAATTTAAATAATTTAAATCTGAATGATGATGATGATAATTATTTATTTCATGCTGGAACTTTAAAAAAAAATAAAAAAATTTATGCTATTGGTGGAAGAGTACTAAACTTTGTTACTCTTTCAGATAGTTTTATTAATTCTAAAAAAAATATTTTGAAAAATCTTGATGAACTTAATTGGACAGGTGGCTTCTATAGAAAAGACATTGGCTATAAAGTTATAGATTAATGCGAATTATCTCAGGAAACTTTAGAGGTAAAAAAATTATTGAACCTAAGGATAAACAAACCCGTCCACTTAAGGATTTAACAAAAGAATCTATTTTTAATATTATGATTCACTCAAATAAATTTCAAATTAATATAGAAGACTCAAATATACTTGATTTATTTTCTGGTGTTGGCTCTTTTGGTATTGAATGTCTATCAAGAAATGCAAAATATGTAACTTTTGTTGAAAAATATAATGGTGTTTTAAATATATTAAAAAAAAATTTATTAAATCTCAAAAAAATTAACAATTATGAGGTTGTTGAAAAAGATGTTTATAACACAAATTTTTTTTTTGAATTCGAAAAGACATTTGACATCATATTTCTAGATCCCCCATACAAAGATAAAAATTTAACAAATATTTTAATGAATATTTATAGTTCTAAATGTCTTGATAAAAATGGCGTCATTATAATTCACAGACATAAAAACGATCAGGATACACTTACAGAAAAATTTAAAGTGATTGAACAAAAAATATACGGATTGTCTAAAATTATTTTTTTATCTTTTTAAATTAGTAAGTTTTTTGTTTCAGTTTTTATTAGTTCCACAGCCGGCTGATCATAAGGATTTAAATTTAATGATTTTCCAATTAATATAGTCTCCAGAATAAAAAAACTAAATAACTCACCTAAAGTTTTTTCATTTCTTTTTTTGATTTCAAAACTTCGAAATGGAATATTTTTCATTTTAAATACATTCTCAGTAGCTTTTTTTTGAGCGTAAGTTATTTCCGCTAAGTTTTTACCTTTTAAGAATTCTTGTGAATATAAAATAGTGTTATTATTTATTTTTTGCGATTGTTTTTCATGCGTATAAAAAAAAGTAAAAAAATTGTTTTTAAAACCATCTAAGTACAACTGCATAACGCTATGATTATCTTTTGGCATATTAGAAACAATTGGTAATATACCTCTTTTTTTTTTACCTAAACTTTCAGCTACAAGTTGCTGATACCATTTGAATAAATTTTCAGATTGTTCATCATAATTTATAATAATTGAATTAAATTTTTTTTTTTTGGAAAAATATAAAATTGAACTTACATCGCTTATTAGTGCATCAATAAATTTTTTATTGTTAACTAAAGAATTGAACTGCTTAAAACTTTTAACATTTAGCCCCATTAATTCTGCTGGTAACATACCCACTTCTGATAAAACTGAATATCTTCCACCTATAAAATTATTATGATGAACAATCTCAGCTTTTAATTTGTTAGCTAAATTATACAAGTAGCTATTTCTATTTTCAGTAATAAATATATTTTTATCTTTTTTTTTTATTATTATGTTCGCATTAACAATAGTTTCGATAGTATTGCCTGATTTTGAAATTATTAAATTAGTTGAGTCATTTAAATTATCATTTTTTGAGTGCATTCGTAAATTATCAATAAATGAAAATTTTTTTTTAATCTTTTTTTTAAAAAAATCATATATTGCTTGAGCACCAAGAGAAGATCCACCCATTCCAATAATTCTATAATTTGAGAATTTTTTATATTTATTAAAAATTTTTGTATTGTAGTCATTTTTATATTCTTTACCTAAAGATTTTAAAACTTGATTGTTCTCTTTTAGTAATAAATTAAGTTTTTTTTTTAAAATCTTGGTACTAAGTTTGGTCTTAAAATTAATAAATTTTATTCCAGCTGTTAACATTAATTATTTTTTATTTTACCAAGTATAAGATTTTCTAGAGAACCTGAGCTATCAGTAGTGCTGTCTAATACTGTATTGGTATTTTCAGATTTTGAAATTAAATTTTTTATCTGATCTTTTTCTTCAGTATCGTTTATGTTTTCTGATTTAGGGATAGGTAGTTCGTTATAGTCTGGTGGCATTAAGAGCGGTGATTTTTTTTCTACCAAAAACTCATCGCTATTATTGTTTTTTTTGCTTGAAAAACCTTCTTTAACAGCTCCGCAAGAAGTAAGAAATATGGGTATTAATATCAAAAAAAGATAAGCGTTAAATTTTTTCATCATTGTTATTATTACCAATAAATTCCATGAAAATCATACAAATTACACCTAATGTTATAAAAATATCAGCTACATTAAAAACAAACCAATGAAAATTTCCAACATGAAAGTCTATAAAATCTGGCACAGCATTATAAAAAATTCTATCATGCAAATTACCTAATGCACCACCAACAATCATGAGTAACGAATACCTCTTAAAACCCTTACTTTTGAATGACATTATAACTAGTACGGCTACTATCATTGAAATTATTAAACTTAAAATATTGTATAGGTGTGTCTCATTAAAAGAGAATAGTCCAAAAGCAATCCCTTTATTCCAAATCAATACAATATTTAAATAAGAAGAATTAAAGATATCTAATCCAAAATTATTTTTATCTAGTTGAGTGACGAATATTTTTGATAGCCTATCTAAAAAATAGATTAAAGTTACTATGGAAAAACTAATATAAAAATTTTTACTTAAAAATTTAAATATCATTCAGAGTGTTTTGGGCAAGTTTTTCTTGAACATGCTTCTTTAGTAATTTTCCAGCATATTTGACACTTTAAACCCTCAGCTTTACTTGTTTGAACTTTAGTTTCAGAATTTTCTAAATAAGACACCTCTGCACTTGAAGTAATACATAGTTCTGAAAAATCCACATCTTTTGAAATATCAGTTAGTTTTTTATCTAAATTAATTTTTAAGCTTGCCTCTAAACTTGATCCAATTTCTTTGCTAGCTCTTTTTTCCTCAATACTGATATTACAGATATTTCTAATTTTAATAAGCTCTAACCATTTTTGATTTAAGTTTTCATTTTTGAAACTTGTTGGAAACTTTAAAAATTTTGTTAAATGAATGCTTTTATTATCATTCATTATTAATCTATAAATCTCTTCTGTAGTAAAAGATAGAATTGGTGCAAACCATTTTAATAGTGAGTTAAGAATAACATTTAATAATATAATTGTAGATTGTCTTTTTTTAGAGTCTTTGGAATCGCAGTATAAAGAATCTTTTCGAATATCAAAATAAAATGCTGATAGATCTACGGTACAAAAATTTAATAGTTCTTTATAAAGATTATGAAAATCATAATTATTAAAATAATTTTTAAAATTTTCATTTAACGTGTAAATTTTATGAAGCATAAATTGTTCCAATTCTGGAAGTTCAGATAAATTTATTTTTTCTAAATCAATTTTTTCATAGTTATCATTAAGATTTCCAAGTAAAAATCTAAATGTATTTCTAATTTTTCTGTAAGAGTCAGCATGCTGATCTAGAATAGAGTGATCAATTCTTAAATCCTCTGCATAGTTAGATGAAGCTACCCAAATTCTTAATATATCAGCTCCATATTTTTTCAAAATATCTTCAGGTGCAATTACATTTCCAAGCGATTTTGACATTTTCAAACCTTTTCCATCCACAACAAATCCATGTGATAAAATTGACTCAAATGGAGCTCTGCCTCTTGTTCCACAAGACTCAAGTAAGGATGAATGGAACCATCCTCTATGCTGATCTGAACCCTCTAAATACATCGATGCTGGCCATTTTAAATCTTCTCTTTTTTCCAAAACAAATGAATGTGTAGAACCACTATCAAACCAAACTTCGACTATATCGCTTAACTTATCATAATCTTCTGACTTATATTTTTCACCTAAGAATCTTTGCGGGTTGTCTGAAAACCAACAATCAGAACCCTCTTTTTCATAAATGTTTGCTATATTTTCATTAACTTCATCATCGACTAAGATCTCTTTAGTTTTTTTATTAACAAAAATTGGAAGAGGAACCCCCCAAACTCTTTGTCTTGAAACACACCAATCAGGTCTAGTTTCAATCATAGATCTTAATCTTTCTTTGCCTTTACTTGGATAAAACGTAGTTTCGTCAAGAGCTTTTAAAGCTGTGTCTCTTAATTTGTGACTTTCCATTGATATGAACCATTGTGGCGTTGCTCTATGTACCAGTGGCGCTTTAGATCTCCATGAATGAGGATAAGAATGTATCAGCTCGCCATTTGTTAGTAATTTTTTTTGTTCTTTGAGTTTTTCAATAACAATTGGATTGGCTTTAAAAATATGATTGCCTTCAAATAAATGAACGTTCTTAGTATATTTTCCATCACCATCAACTGTTTCAATAGCTTTAATTCCATGGTTTAAACATAAGTTAAAATCATCAGGCCCATGACTTGGTGCACAGTGAACAATACCTGTTCCCTGCTCTGTTGTTACAAATCTTGCTTCTAACATTGGGATATCAAATTCATATCCCAAATCTAAAAAAGGGTGATTGCAAATTGTATTTTTTAAATCTTTTCCTTTAAATTTTTTAATCTCTTTAAAATCTTTTATTTCACAATCTTTAATGACAGATTCTAATAAAGCTTCTGCTAAAACTATCTTTCGATTTTTAAAATCACCGTCGTCATTTAATTGTATCAACACATAATCAAGAGCTTCATTATACGCTAAAGCTTTGTTAGCTGGTATTGTCCATGGAGTTGTTGTCCAAATAACAATCTCACTTCCCTCAAGCTCTTTAATGTTGGATGATTTAACAGGGAACGATGTATAGATGGTATCAGATTTATGATCTTGGTATTCAACTTCTGCATCTGCAAGTGCAGTTTTTTCAACTGTAGACCACAAAACAGGTTTAAATCCTCTATATAAACTTCCCTCTTTTAGAAATTTTCCTAATTCTCTTACAATTTGAGCTTCTGCATCATAACTCATTGTAGAGTAATAATTTTCCCAGTCGCCTATAACACCTAGTCGTTTAAATTGTCCTTTATGAACTTCAATCCACTTTTCTGCAAATGATCTACATTCCTTTCTAAACTCAACTATTGGAACTTCATTTTTATTTTTTTTATTTTTTTTATATTGCTCCTCTATTTTCCACTCGATTGGTAAACCATGACAATCCCATCCGGGAACATAAATGGAGTCTTTTCCATCCATTTGATGAAATTTTACTATAATGTCTTTTAAAATTTTATTTAAAGCAGTGCCCATATGTATATTTCCATTTGCATACGGAGGGCCATCATGTAACACAAACTTTTCTTTGCCTTTACTAGATTGTCTAAGCTCTTGATAAAGATTAATTTTTTTCCAATATTCTAAAATTTCTGGCTCTCTAACTGGTAAATTAGCCTTCATAGAAAAGGCAGTTTTTGGAAGATTTATTTGCGAATTACTCATGTTGCTTTTTTTGCTATCATTAAATCTAATTTAATCTGAGATCTCAATTTATTAATATTTTTAAATTTTTTTTCTTTTCTTATAAATTTTAAAAACTCAACTGATAAGTACTTATTGTAAAGATTTCCAGAAAAATTAAACAAATGAACCTCTAGTAAGATTTTTTTTTGATTAAATGTTGGTCTATAACCAAGATTTGCTATTCCTTTAAGTGTTTTAAAATTATTTTTTCTTGAAACGCTCACCGCATACACACCTGGTTTAGCTAGAACATAATCTTTAATATCTATGTTGCATGTTGGAAATCCAATTTTTTTTCCAACTTGCCTACCTTTTTGAACCATCCCTTCAATAGACCACTTTCTATCTAATAATTTATTGGCCTTTTGTAAAAAACCTTTTTCTAGATAACTTCTTATTAAAGAGGATGAAACTATTTTTTTATTAATTAAAAAAGGCTTTGGTTTGACAACTTGATACTTATACTTTTGTTCGTTTTGAACTAAAAATTTTACATCCCCTTCTCTTTTATTTCCAAATCTAAAATTATTACTAACAAACATAAATCTTGCTTTTAATTTTTTTGATAAAATATTTTTTATAAAATTGATTGATTTTGTTTTTGAAAAAGTTTTATCAAATTTTTTGGTTACAATAAAATCAACTGCAAGATTATTTAATAAATTTAATTTTTGAATTTTACTTGATAGCCTAAAATTTTTAATAGATTTATTAAAAAACATTTTTGGCATTGGGTCAAAATTTATTACACCGATTTTTAAATTATATTTTTTCTTATATTTTTGAGCTAATTTAAATAATTTTTGATGACCTAAATGCACTCCATCAAAGTTACCAATTAAAATTATTGATCCTTTATGATTTTTATTAATATCAAAATTTTTATATAATTTTACCATGTTAAATCTGACTGCATAAAGTTTACAATTGACTCATATTGTTTTGATATTTTTTCTATACCTTTATCTTTTATTTCATTTTTATGTACTCCATTAGAAATTAATAATGAATCATAATTTAAAAGGTTTGCCCCTTTAATATCGGTATTAAGGTTATCTCCAATTGATAAGATTTTTTTGTTTTTATTGTCTATTGATTGATTATAAACCTCTGGATAAGGCTTGCCAAAATAAACAACTTCTCCTCCCATTTTTTCAAATACCATAGCAACAGATCCTGCACATAATTCTCTTCTATTTCCTTTATCAACTATTAAATCAGGATTTGTACAAATCATCTTTTTATCAATGTGTTTTTCTAATAAATTTTTATAATAATTTAAATCTTGATCATAATCATCAAACAAACCAGTACATAAAAAATATTGGCATTTATCAATTTCTTTGGATTTATTGCTTCTAAAGTCATTAAATAAATCAAAATCTCTAGGTGGACCAATATGATAAAATCTTTTTAAAGAATAAAATTTTTTAAGGTAATTTAGCGCTGCTTCACCTGAGGTAAAAACTTTATCTCTAAATTTCTTATCCATTCCCATTTTTTCTAAAAATTCTTTAACTGGCTGGATGGGTCTTGGTGCATTCGTTAATAAAACAAAATTTTTATTAATCTCTAATAATTTTTTAAGGGTAAAAATTGCACCTTCATGAAGTTTAATGCCATTATGAATTACTCCCCATAGATCTATATAAAAAAGATCATAATTCTCAGCAATTGACTGCAAACCTTTAGAATCTAAATTTTTAGTCATATTTTAAGGTATAAACCATAAAATCCTTAATTTCCTACGATTTTTCATAACTTATTTTTCATATTATCTTGAAAAAGTTTAGTCAGTATCTATATGAGGCTCATATTTAATAAGGAGAATTTATGAAGTTTAAACCGTTACATGACAGAGTATTAATCGAAGTTTTAGATAGCAGTGAAAAAACTGCTGGTGGAATAATCATCCCAGATACAGCTCAAGAAAAACCTCAAGAAGGCAAAGTTGTTGCTGTTGGTGGAGGAGCTAAAACAGAAGATGGAAAATTAATTCCAATGGACGTTAAAGTTGGTGACAAAGTTTTATTTGGCAAATGGTCAGGAACTGAAGTCAAAATTGATGGCAAAGAATACAGCATAATGAAAGAGTCAGACATTATGGGTATTTCAGGAAAATAATTTAATTTAAAGGAGAAAGTAAAATGGCAAAAATAATTAAATTTGACGCTGAAGCAAGAGCGGCAATGATGAGAGGTGTCAATATTTTAGCTGATACCGTTAAAGTTACTTTAGGTCCAAA
>Ga0209362_1001611_pt1 | contig 17692 bp, 17 predicted proteins | sample SaaInlV_165m_DNA_FD_184680 | JGI IMG/M metagenome (GOLD analysis project Ga0209362, IMG submission 184680) | Marine microbial communities from expanding oxygen minimum zones in the Saanich Inlet - Saanich Inlet SI037_S3LV_110m_DNA (SPAdes)... | ecosystem: Environmental > Aquatic > Marine >...
TCAATACCATACTAAAGTTGCCAATCATTACTTTTGTACTGAATGTGGAATTTACACTCATCACAATCCTAGAAGCGCACCAGCCATGACTGGATTTAATTTAGGATGTGTAGATGAAGTGAAAGTAGAAGATTTAAAAGAAGTCGCTTTCTTTGATGGGCTTAACCATCCAATGGATCAGAAAAAGTAAAAATTCAATGAAATTAGCCGCAGAGTGTTTTAGTAAAGTAAAAAAAGATTGTCTTAAATTTATCTCATCTCAGGAAACAAAGAGAGATAAATTTAAAAATAAAGATAAGATGATTAAATCTTTTTTAATTCCAGTAAGTTTTTGGATATCAAAGAGAACTAATAAAAAAAAACCTTTAATGATTGGTTTGGCAGGAGGACAGGGCTCAGGTAAAACTACTATCTCATCGATTTTAACTTTAATTTTACAAAAGTATTTTAAATTAAAAGTTTTTAAAGTTTCAATTGATGATTTTTACAAAACAAGAAAAGATAGAAAATTATTATCTAAAAATAAGCACCCTTTATTAATGACAAGAGGAGTTCCAGGAACTCATGATGTAGATTTAATGTTAAAATTTTTTAAAAAAGTTAAGTCAAAGAACTTTAAAAACTTAACAGTGCCTAAGTTTAATAAGGCAATAGACGATCGTTGTAAAAAAAGCTTATGGTATAAACTTAAATCTAAACCAGATGTTGTAATTTTTGAAGGTTGGTGTGTTGGTGCTAAGGCCCAAACAAACAAACAGTTGAAAAAACCGATTAATTCACTTGAGAAGGTTTATGATCAAGGTATTAAGTGGAGGTCTTACGTTAATAATCAATTGAAAACAAAATATAATACATTATTTAAACAGTTAGATGGATTGCTTTATTTAAAGGCTAAAAATTTTAATATATTAAAAAATTGGAGACTAAAACAAGAAAGAAAACTTTGGGTACAAACAAAAAATAAGAAAAACTTAAAAATTATGAGCAGTGGAGATGTAATAAACTTTATGCAAACTTATCAAAGAGTTACACAACAAATGTTTAAAGATGCACTAAAAAGCTCATCTGTTATAATGAATTTAAATAGTAATCACCAAATTCAAAATATAAAATTTAAAAAAAAATGAAAAAAATATTTTTAATATTGTTATCTATAGTTTTTTTTAATCAACAAGTCTTTGCTGTAACTTTATTTGAGGCACTTACTCAAACTTATAAAAATAATCCAGAATTGAATGCTGAAAGAGAAAATATTAACGTATCAAAAGAAGATTTAAAAATTTCAAAGAGCGAGTATCTCCCATCAGTTGTAATTTCTGGAAGCAAGAGTCAGGAGAGTACAGATAAATTAACTAACAGATCTGGAACAGACGTATCAATTAATGATGTTGACCCTTTAGTACAATCAATAACAATTGAACAAACACTAATTGATTTTGGAAGAAAAGCAGACTTTCAAAAAAATAAAATTGGTATTAATCTTGCAAGTGCAAAATTATTAAAGAAAGAGCAAGAAATTTTATTAAAAGCTATTGAAGCTTATACTGACTTAATACTAGCTAATGAAAAATTTAGAATTAATCAAAAGAATTTAAACTTATTAGAAAGACAAGTAGAAACAGATCAAGCAAGACTTGAAAGAGGACAAATTACTTTAGTTGATTTAGCTCAATCAGAAGCTTCATTAGCTGGTGCGCAAGCAAAATTTATTCAATCAAAAAATGAAATTACAACCAATAAACTTAATTATGAAAACATAATTGGACCAATTTCAAACTTAGATTCTTTAGATAAAAATTTTTATGTAAATTTTGTAATTCCAGAAAATTTAAGCAGCGCGATTAAGATTTCAAAAAAAAATAATCCTGACTTAATTATAGCTAAATTAGAACATCGCCAATCAGAAAAAAATATTGATATTGCAAGATCTGATCTATCACCTTCCGCTAAGCTCTCATATGAAAACTCTAGATCCGAGGATTTTAGTACATTGTATGATGAGCGTGAAAAAAATACACTAAAAGCAACAGTTACATGGCCAATTTATACTGGTGGAAAAAATATAGCATCTTTAAAAAAAAATAAGAATTTATATAATAGAAAAAAACTATTGTTAGAAAATACACTTAAAACTAATGATACCAATGTTGCTAGTGCCTGGTCTACATTACAATCTTCAAAAAGTTTATTAAATTCCGTTGAGTCACAAGTTAAAGCAGCAGAAATTGCTAATGAGGGAATTACTATTGAATATGAATCTGGGCTCGGAAGATCTACTTTAGATGTAATTCAATCTAATTCTATTTTATTAGATTCTAGAATTACTTTGGCAAATTCAGAAAGAAATTATTTAGTTTCCCAATTTAAGCTTCTGAAAGCTGTAGGTCTTTTAAATAGCAAACATTTAAAAATTAAGTAAATAAAGAGCTTTTTAATTATAAATATTAACTGTTGATAAAAAGAACAAAATGTGTACATTTAAAGCATGATTCGAACATTAATTATTTTAACAAAAAAGGCTAAAAATGACTAAAAACAACCTAAAAGTAGTTAAATCTACAAAAGATCAAGAAGCGGACAGCAAAGAAAAGAATAAAGCTTTAGAAGCAGCAATAAGTCAAATCACAGATAATTTTGGAAAAGGTTCAGTAATGAAGCTTGGACAAAGGAGAGCAATGGATATTGAGTCTGTATCGAGTGGATCTTTAAGCTTAGATATTGCACTTGGAATAGGTGGTTTGCCAAAAGGAAGAATTATAGAAGTATATGGTCCTGAATCTTCTGGAAAAACAACACTAGCATTACAGGTTGTTGCAGAAGCCCAAAAAGCTGGCGGAATTTGTGCATTTGTTGATGCAGAACACGCTTTAGACCCAGTTTATGCAAAGAAATTAGGTGTAAACACAGAAGAATTATTAATATCTCAACCAGACGCAGGAGAACAGGCATTGGAAATAGCTGATACATTAGTTAAATCAGGATCTATTTCTGTAATAGTTATTGACTCGGTTGCAGCATTAACTCCAAGAGCTGAGATTGAAGGTGAAATGGGAGATCATCACGTTGGTCTTCAATCTAGATTAATGAGTCAAGCTTTAAGAAAATTAACAAGTTCTATTTCAAATACAAATACGATGATGATTTTTATTAATCAAATAAGAATGAAGATTGGAGTTATGTTTGGTAGCCCAGAAACAACATCAGGTGGAAATGCGCTTAAGTTTTATTCATCTGTTAGAATGGATATTAGAAGAATTGGTGCTATTAAAGATAAAGATGAAATTATAGGTAATTCAACAAGAGTTAAAGTTGTTAAAAATAAAGTAGCACCTCCATTCAAAGTAGTTGAATTTGACCTAATGTATGGAAAGGGAATTAGTAAAGTAGGAGAGCTAGTTGATCTTGGTGCCAAAGCAGATATTGTTGAAAAATCTGGTGCTTGGTATGCATACAAAGGAGAAAAAATTGGTCAAGGAAGAGAAAATGCTAAACTTTACTTGGAGCAAAATCCAAAAATCGCTGCAGAAATAGAAATGGCTATAAGAGAAAAAGCTGGAGTGATATCAAAAAAAATAGAAGGAAATCCACTAGATCCAGAAAAAGCAGCTAAAGATCAAATAGAAGAGCCTATAGTGGATAAAAAAGAAGAAAAGACACCACCTAAAAAAAATTAGTTAAAGTCATCTTTAATTATTAAAAGGCGCTTAAATTAAGCGCCTTTTTTCCCTTACTGATATCTAGACATCAATTGAAAAAGCTGTATCTTCAAAATATGGCAGACAAAACTCTAAATCAAATAAGAAGTACATTCTTAAATTACTTTGAAAAAAACGACCATAAAATAATAGATTCAAGCAACTTAGTACCTAACAATGATCCAACACTAATGTTTGCAAATTCTGGAATGGTACAATTCAAAAATGTATTTACTGGATTAGAAAAAAGAAGCTACAAAAGAGCAACAACTTCTCAAAAATGTGTAAGAGCAGGTGGAAAACATAATGATTTAGAAAATGTTGGGTACACACCTAGACACCACACATTTTTTGAAATGCTGGGAAATTTTTCATTTGGGGACTATTTTAAAGAACAAGCAATTAGTTATGCATGGGACTTGATAACAAGAGATTTTGGTATAGATAAAAATCGCCTCTATGTAACAGTTTTTAATAAGGATGAAGTAGCTTTTAATCTTTGGAAAAAAATAGCAGGTTTAAAGGAAGATAGGATAATTAAAATAGCTACTTCAGACAATTTTTGGACAATGGGCGAAACAGGTCCTTGTGGCCCGTGCTCAGAAATATTCTACGATCATGGAGAACATTTACAAGGAGGTTTACCAGGAACCAAGGATGAAGATGGAGATAGGTTTATAGAAATATGGAATCTTGTCTTCATGCAGTATGAACAACTTTCAAAAAATAAGAGAATTGATTTGCCAAAACCTTCTGTAGATACAGGAATGGGTTTAGAGAGAATAGCGGCACTTTTACAAAACACACATGACAACTATGAAACCGATCATTTTAAAAAACTAATTCAGTCTACTTCTAATGTTGTAAACAAAAAAGTAGACTCTGCAAATTTATCTAGCTTTAGAGTAATTGTAGATCATCTAAGAGCCAGTTCATTTTTAATAGCAGAAGGTGTTTTACCATCTAACGAAGGTAGAGGATATGTACTTAGAAGAATTATGAGAAGAGGAATGCGACATTCTCATTTACTAGGATCAAAGAAACCTATCTTTTATAATGTTTTTCAAACTTTGTTGGAAGAAATGTCTTATAATTATCCAGAACTAGCTAGAGCAGAGCTATTAATTAAAGAAACACTAAAAATGGAAGAAGAAAATTTTTTAGTATTACTTGATCGGGGAATAAAAATTTTAAATGAAGAAATTCTTAAAATTGATAAAATTTTACCTGGTGAAGTTGCTTTTAAACTTTATGACACTTATGGCTTTCCTTTAGATTTAACTGAAGATATTTTAAAAAGTAAATCTTTAAAAATTGATAATGAAAAATTTAAATTTCTAATGAAGAAAAGTAAAGAGTTAGCAAAAAAAAATTGGAAAGGATCAGGAGATAATTCAGTTGATGAAATTTGGTTTGAAATTAAAGATAGTTTGGGATCAACTGATTTTTTAGGGTATAGTTCGAATAAGACCGAGGGTGTAATTAAATTATTACTAAAAGATAACAAAAAAGTAAAAATACTAAATAAAGACGACCAAGGAGTAATTATTACTAATCAAACCCCATTTTATGGCGAATCTGGTGGTCAAGTAGGTGATACAGGTACAATATCTAACGATAATTTTCAATTTGATGTAACAGATGTACAAAAAAAATTAGGAGATTTATTTGTTCATTATGGAAAAGTTAAAAGGGGATCTATTAAAATAGACGATAGTGTTGAATTGAAGATTGATGATGAAAGAAGAGATGCTATTAGAGCTTATCATTCAGCTACACATCTTTTACATGAGTCTCTAAGAAGAGTTTTAGGCAAACATGTTACTCAAAAAGGATCATTAGTTGAACCTGAAAGATTAAGATTTGATTTTAGTCATATGAAACCTATTTTACCTGATGAAATTGAAAAGATTGAAGCATATGTGAACTCAATGATAGAGAATAATTCAGAAGTTAAAACCAGAATAATGACCCCAAAAGAAGCAGTTGATAATGGAGCTTTAGCTTTGTTTGGAGAGAGATATGGCGATGAAGTTAGAGTTTTGTCTATGGGAACAGAAAAAGATCACTATTTCTCTACTGAATTGTGTGGTGGCACACATGTAAAAAATACAGGAGATATAGGTAAATTTAAAATAATTAGTCAATCATCTATAGCGGCTGGTGTAAGAAGAGTAGAGGCTTTAAGAGACAAACAGCTTGCAAACTATATACAGAATAAAGAAAAACTTTCAGATTTATCAACTCAAAAAAATGAAGAAATAATTAAAGATTTAACAGATAAAATTACTAAACTTGGAGGGAAACCTAATTTAAATAATAAAGATCAAGCGATATTTATAAAAGATTTGACTAAACAACTTGAAAAACTCACAGTGAATTCAATTTTAAAAGATAAATCAAAAAATATCATTAAAGATGAAAAAATAAATAATATTAAAGTTAGATTTCAAAAAATTTCAGAACTTCCATTTAAAGATCTTAGAAAATTAATAGATGAAGGAAAAAAAGAATTAAAAGAAGGCATTATAGTTATTTATGCTATTAATGAAGATAAAGTTGGTTTAGCAGTAGGTGTAACAAAGGGCTTAGATAATAAATTTGACTCAGTCAAACTAGTTAAAATTGGATCTGAGATTATAGGTGGAAAAGGCGGAGGAGGAAGATCTGATTTTGCTCAAGCAGGAGGAATTTTAACAGAAGAAATAGAAAAGTCGTTTGAAAGTATAAAAAAATTAATTAATTGAGTTTTTTTTTAAGTTGACCGTCAAGTTCATCTAAAAATTGATTTGTTGTTAAATATTTTGTGGTTGGACCAATTAAAATCGCTAAATCCTTTGTCATAGATCCATTCTCAACTACTTCTATACAAACTTTTTCTAAAGTTTTAACAAAATTTTTTAATTCTTCATTATCATCAAGTTTTGCTCTGTGGTATAAGCCTCTCGCCCAAGCAAAAATAGATGCTATAGGATTTGTGGATGTTTCTTTACCTTGTTGATGCATTCTATAGTGTCTTGTAACAGTTCCATGAGCTGCTTCGGCTTCTATTGTTTTGCCATCTGGAGACATTAAAACACTACTCATTAAACCCAAAGAACCAAATCCTTGCGCAACAGTATCAGACTGAACATCACCATCATAATTTTTACAAGCCCAAATATAATTTCCATTCCATTTCATAGCGCAAGCAACCATGTCATCAATTAGTCTATGTTCATAAGTTATTTTTTTTTCTTTAAATTTTTCTTTAAATTCATTTTTAAAAACTTCTTCAAATAAGTCTTTAAATCTTCCATCATATTTTTTTAATATTGTATTCTTTGTTGAAAGGTAAACGGGCCATTTTTTATTTAGTCCGTAATTCATACAGGCTCTAGCAAAGTCTTTGATAGATTTATCTAAGTTATACATTGACATGGCTATTCCTGGCCCTGGAAAATTAAACACTTCAAATTCTTTTTTATTTTTACCATCTTCTGAAGTCCATTTAATTTCTAATTTGCCCTTTCCAGGTACAGTAAAATCGGTAGCTCTATATTGATCACCAAAAGCGTGTCTTCCTATACAAATTGGATTGGTCCAACTTGGAACTAATTTAGGAATATTTTTACAAAGTATTGGCTCTCTAAATACTGTTCCACCTATAATGTTTCTTATAGTACCATTTGGTGATCTCCACATTTTTTTTAAACCAAACTCTTCTACTCTTGATTCATCAGGTGTTATGGTTGCACACTTGATACCAACACCATGTTTTTTAATTGCATTAGCAGAATCTACTGTTATTTGATCATTAGTATTATCGCGGTTTTTCATGCTAAGGTCGTAATAATCAATTCCAAGTTCTAAATAAGGTAGAATGAGTTTTTTTTTAATAAACTCCCAAATTATTCTTGTCATTTCGTCACCATCTAGTTCTACAATGGAATTTTTAACGTGAATTTTACTCATATTTGATTATATACTATCTTAATAATTGAATTTCACAGTTTTATATACATATTAATAAAAAATTATCAAATATAAGGTTATGTTAAACAAAATTTTTCCAAAAATTCACACAGAAGGTTATAAATTTTTAGTTCTAGCCTTTCTAATAACTATTTTTTTAAATTTTTTAAGCTCATTTCTTGGGTTAGTTGGTTTAGTTTTAAGTATTTGGGTTTATTATTTTTTTAGAGATCCTGAAAGAATATCAATAAATGATAACAATTATCTAACCAGTCCTGCAGATGGTGAGGTTTTAATGGTTCATGAAATAGATGGACCAAAAGAACTTGGGTTAGAAAATAAAAAATTTACCAAGATAAGTATTTTTATGAATGTTTTTGACTGTCATGTAAATAGATCACCATGTGATGGAAAAATCACAGAAATATTTTATAAACCTGGCAAATTTTTAAATGCTTCGCTAGATAAAGCAAGCGAAGACAATGAGAGAAATTACTATAAAATTAATAATAATAATGAGGAAATTATAGTTGTTCAAATTGCTGGATTAGTTGCAAGAAGAATAGTTTGTGAAAGTTCGAAAGATCAAGAATTAAAACAAGGGGATAGAATTGGAATGATTAGATTTGGAAGTAGAGCTGACGTTTACTTTCAAAACTATAAACCACTGGTAAAAATTGGACAAAAAACTATTGCTGGTGAAACCCTTTTAGCAAAAAAATAATTTATGGAACTACCAAAAAATAATTTTAAAATAGTTTCAGATAAAAAAGCAAGAATGATTCTTCCTAACACAATTACTTTAATAGGAATTTGTATTGGATTAAGTTCAATAAAATTTGCTTTAGATGGAAAATTTGCAATTGCAGTTATAGCAATATTATTTGCTGGTTTAATGGATGCCCTTGATGGTAGAATTGCTAGATTGATAAAAGGAACATCTAAAATGGGTAAAGAACTAGATTCACTTGGTGATGTGATTAGTTTTGGAGTGGCGCCGGCATTTATAATGTATTTTTGGAGCTTGCAATATTTAGATAAATTAGGATGGTTAGTTTGTCTAATCTATGTAGTTTGTACGGCTTTAAGATTAGCCAGATTTAATGTTAATTCAAATGAGGAGCCGTCATGGAGAGATAATTTTTTTGAGGGTGTCCCGTCACCAGCGGGTGGAATTACTGTTTTGATGCCTCTAATATTTAGTTTTAGTGGATTTAATAATATTTATTTTAATATGAATTATGATTTTGTAGTTCCAATTTTTTTTATATCAGTTTCTATCTTGTTAATAAGCACTATCCCTACTTATTCTTTTAAAAAGATTGTGATTCCTCGTAATATGACTGTTTTTTTATTATTCAGCATTGTTCTATTTTTTGGGTTATTGTTAATTTATACTTTTAAAGTTTTAGCTGTTAGTGGATTTATATATTTAACCTTAATTCCAATTAGTTATTTTCACTATAAGAAAATAAGTAAAAAAAAGAACATTACAATTAACTCAAAAGAAGTTGAAGAGTTAGAAGATATATTATAAATGAAAAAAAACGTAATTGTTTCCTTAGCAGATTCAAATTACTTTGAATTGTTAAATGAGTTAATTGACTCAATAACAAGATTTGAAAAAAGTAAAGGTGTAGCAATCTGTATATTAGATGCTGGACTAACAGAAAATCAAAAAACTATATTATTCAAGAAAGTTGATGAAATTAAGTCAGCAGAATGGGATATAGATGTTCCTTCATTTAAAGTTTATGGTAAAGAATGGTTAAAGAGCCAAGTATCTAGAGCATTTTTACCAAAATATTTTCCTAATTATGAAAAATTCTTGTGGATTGATTGTGATGCATGGGTAAATGATTGGAGTTCAATTGAGCTTTATTTTAAAGCTTGTGAAAATGGTAAACTGGGTATTACACAGTCACTTGGACCAGGTTATAAAATAATTTCAAAAGTTAAATGGCTTTTTGGAAAAATTGCAATAATTAAATCCCAAAATTTTAAACATGCAATTAAATCCAAAATTGGTTTAGATAAAGCTAGAAAGCTTGCATTTGCTCCTCACATTAATATTGGAGTTTTTTCTTTAGAAAAAGATTCACCAGGGTGGAAGTTTTGGCAATCAAATCTTGAACAAACATTAAAATCAGGAAATATTTTTGGTTCTGAGGGATTAGCAATCAATATGTCTGTATATATTGATAATTTAGAAACTGAATTTTTACCACTAAATTGCAATTGGATTGCGAGCAATCTTCTTCCAAAGTTTGATGATGAAAAAAATACATTTGTGGAGCCCTATTTACCAAATTATAGAATAGGAATTATGCACCTAGCCGCAGGTATTTGGGACGGAAAAAAAGATATGAGATTAAATAAAGAAATAAAAATTGATATTAAAAACCTTAAAGATAACACAAAACCTAGAAGCTTAAGATTTGAGCAATAGTTGAAAAAAAATAAAATTTCAAAAAATTGGATTAATAAACAACGAAGAGATATTTATGTTAGAAAATCTCAAGTTGATGGATATAGAGCTAGATCAGTATATAAATTAATTGAAATTAATGAAAAATTTAAAATCTTTAAAAATGGAATTTCAGTAATTGATCTAGGTGCAGCTCCTGGCAGTTGGTCGCAATACACCTCTAGAATAGTAAAAAATGGAAGATTAGTTTCAATAGATTTAAAAGAAATGGAAAAAATTGAAAACACGAGTCAAATTAAAGGTGATTTTACAAAACAGGAACTTCAAGATAAAATTAAAAAATTATTTAGATCAAAAGTTGATGTGGTCCTCTCTGATATGGCGGTAAATACCACAGGTATTAAAGATATAGATGCAATTTATACAGGTGAATTATGTAAAAAGGCCATGATATTTTCTAAAGAAACTTTAGTTAAAGAGGGAAGGTTTGTGGCAAAAATATTTTTAGGAACTTCATTTAACGAAATAGTCGCAGACGCAAAGACAATTTTTAAGGAAGTGAGGGTTTTTAAACCAAAATCAAGTAGAAAAGAATCAAAAGAAAGTTTTATTATTTGTAAAATATTAAGATAGATATTTTTATTTATAAGTGAATCATATATAAAAGATCATGGTTCCTATAAAAGAAGCACTTACCTTTGATGATGTTACTATGACTCCAAAGTATTCTGAGGTACTTCCTTCAGAAGTTGATACGAACATAAAACTGTCAAAATATTTAACACTTAAAATACCAATATTAACATCTGCAATGGATACTATTACAGAAAGTAAAATGGCGATAGCCATTGCAAAAGCTGGTGGAATAGGAATCATTCATCGAAACCTTGAAATAAAAAAGCAAATAGAGGAAATTCAAAAAGTAAAAAAGAAAAATTTATTAGTAGGAGCTGCTGTAGGAGCTGGTCCATTAGAACTTAAAAGAGCAGAAGCAATTCTAAAAGAAAAAATTGATTTAATTGTAGTGGATACGGCACATGGACACAGTAAAAAGGTTGCTGAAATTATTAAGGTAATTAAAAAAAAAAAAACAAACAAAACTGCTCTCTGTGCAGGAAATATAGCAACTGCAGAGGCTGCTCAGTTTTTAATTAAGAATGGAGTAGATATTATTAAAGTTGGGATTGGACCAGGATCTATTTGCACTACCAGATTAGTGGCTGGAATAGGGGTCCCTCAATTGAGCGCTATAATAGAAGTCAAAAAAGGAGTCAGAAATAAAAAAATAAAGATTATTTCAGATGGCGGAATAAAATATTCTGGAGATATATCTAAAGCTTTAGCAGCAGGAGCTGACGCGGTAATGATTGGATCTTTGTTTGCAGGTACTATGGAAACACCTGGAAAACTAATTAAAAAAAATAATAAATTATATAAAAGTTTTAGAGGGATGGGATCAGTTGGAGCAATGAACAAAGGATCAGCAGATAGATATTTTCAAACAAAACAAAAAGATATGTCAAAATATGTTCCCGAAGGTGTTGAAGCATTTGTAAGATTTAAAGGAAATGTAACAAGTATAATTTATAAATTAATTGGAGGATTAAAATCATCTATGGGTTATTTAGGAGCGAAAAAAGTATCAGATTTAAAAAATAAACCAAACTTTGTAAAAATTACTAAAGCTGGATTTTATGAAAGCATGGTTCACAATGTCGATGAAATTAAAAAAGAAACTAAGTATTAATGTTTAAAAAAATTATATCATTGTTAAGTATTATTATATTTAATATTGTATGCAGCCAAGTAATTGCTCAAGAAAATTTTTATGAACAAGGTAAAAAAAGATACTTAGAAAAAAAATTAGATGATGCAAAATTTTTATTTCAGAGGAGCATAGTTTTCAATCCAAAAGAAACAAAATCATATTTATATTTAGCAAAAATTTATAATTTGGAAGAAAATCAAAAAGAAGAAGAAAAGAACGTTACTACTGTTCTATTATTAGATCCATCAAACGAGGATGCAATTTATATGTTAATGAAAATAAATTTGAAAAAATCAAATTATTTAGAGGTAAGAAAATCACTTACAAACTTTGTAAAAGTTTGTAAAAAATTATGTGAAAAGGAAAAATCAATATTAGAATCTTTAAAAAATATAGAACCCAAAAATGAGTCTTAACAACAGCCTCAGTAAAATCTTAATTATAGATTTTGGATCACAATTTACTCAACTAATAGCAAGAAGAATAAGAGAACTTGGAATTTATTCAGAGATACTTAGTCACCAAAAAGCTAAAACAAAAAACATAGTAAAAAGAAATATCAATGGAATTATTTTATCAGGTGGGCCACTAAATGTTTATGACAGTAATAAATTTGATTTTGACAAAAAAATTTTAGAACTAAACATCCCAGTTCTGGGTATTTGTTTTGGACATCAAATAATATCAAAAGAATTAGGTGGAAAAGTAAAAAAATCTAAACATAGAGAGTTTGGTTTAGCGGAAATAAGAAAAGAAAATAATTCACTACTTGTCAAAAATTTTTTCAATAAAAAAAATATCTGCAATGTTTGGATGAGTCATTCAGATCAAGTTTCTAAGATGCCGAAAAATTTTAAAATAATTGCATCAAGTAAAAATTCAAAACTTACAATAATTGAAAATACTGAAAAAAATTTTTATGGTGTACAATTTCACCCCGAGGTAACTCATACAGATAAAGGTAAAATTTTACTAAAAAATTTTTTATTTTCTATATGCAAAATGAAAAAAAATTGGTCTTCAAAAGATCAAAAATTAAAATTAATTAAAGAAATTAAAGAATTAGTAGGGAATAATAAAGTCATATGTGGATTATCTGGAGGTGTGGACAGCAGTGTTGTTGCACAATTATTAAACAAAGCAATTAATAAAAATTTAACTTGTGTATTTGTAAATAATGGCCTCTTGCGCAAAAATGAAGAGTTACAAGTTGTAAACACTTTTAAAAAAAAATTAAAAATAAAATTAATTTATGTAAATGCAGAAAAAGAGTTTATTAAAAAATTAAAAAATGTTTCTGACCCAGAAAAAAAGCGTAAAATAATAGGTAACTTATTTATTAAAATATTTGAAAGATATGCAAATAAAATTAAAAATGTTAAATTTCTTGCACAAGGGACACTTTATCCTGACTTAATCGAAAGTAAGTCTGTTACAGGAAGTCAAACCTCTAAAATTAAATCACATCATAATGTTGGAGGCTTACCAAAAAAAATGAAACTTAAACTAGTCGAGCCACTTAAATTTTTATTTAAAGATGAAGTAAGAAAATTAGGTTTAGAACTAAATTTATCTAGTGATATAGTTTCAAGACATCCATTTCCAGGCCCAGGATTAGCAATTAGAATGCCAGGAATTATAACTGAAGAAAAATTAAAAATTTTAAAAGAAGCAGATTATTATTTTATTAATGAATTAAGAAAGTCTAATTTATATGATAAAATTTGGCAAGCTTACGCAGCTCTACTTCCCGTCAAAACTGTTGGTGTCATGGGTGATAATAGAACTTATGAACATATTTGCCTTCTTAGAGCAATAACATCTGAGGATGGTATGACAGCAGACTTCTTTGATTTTCCCAAAAGTTTTATGCAATCAATTTCCAACCAAATTATTAACAATATTAGAGGTATTAATAGAGTAGTTTACGATGTTACCTCGAAGCCACCAAGCACTATTGAATTAGAGTAATAGTTTATTATAGAATATAGAATATTATGAAAAAATTTTTGAAGATTAGATTAAAAAAAAATAAATCAAAAATTATATGTCTGACTACTTATTCTAAAAATATAGCATCTATTATAGATAAACATTGTGATCTTGTATTAGTTGGAGATTCTCTTGGTTCTGTGCTTTACAATTTTTCATCTACGAAAAAAGTAACTTTAGATATGATGATTGAGCATTCAAAAAGCGTAAGGATGGGTGTTAAAAAAAGTTTAATGGTAGTGGACATGCCTCATAATACTTACCGAAATCCAAAAGAAGCTTTAAAAAATGCTAAAAAAATAATTTCAAAAACAAAATGTGATGCTGTCAAGCTTGAAGGTGGAAAAAAAGTTTTTCAAACAATTAAAACTTTAGTTAAGAATAAAATCCCAGTTATGGGACACTTGGGAGTGTTACCACAGTCAGCAAAAAATTTTAAGTTCAAGGGAAAAAAAATAACTGAAAGAAAAATTATTTTAAGAGATTCAAAACTTTTAGAAGAAGCAGGTGTTTTTTCAATGGTTTTAGAATGTATTGAAAGTTCTTTAGCAAGAGAAATAACAAAAACAGTAAATGTACCCACAATTGGAATAGGCGCCTCTATACATTGTGATGGACAAGTCTTAGTTACAGATGATCTTATAGGATTAAATAAAATTAGTGCTAGATTTATTAAAAGATATTTGAATATTAAAAAACAAATAAATGATGCTGTGTTAAAGTTTAAGAAGGATGTGACTCAAAACAAGTTTCCTACCAAGAAACACTCGTACTAAGTTAAAAATATTTTTTAAATGTTTCATTAATTGATAACACACCAAAATCATTTAATCCACCAATTATCAATTGAAGTGCTACTATTAAAATGAAACCTAAGCCAACGTATGCTATCCACAAATTTTTTTGTATATAATTTGCTAAATACGTTGCTAACGCACCAGTTAATAATACCGACAAAACAAGTCCAAATATCATAAAACCAAAGTAACCCTTTGCGGCACCAACTACGCCAATCACATTATCAAAACTTATTGTAATGTCTGCAAATAGAACCTTATAAATACTTTTTATAAAAGAAGGTTCTGTAGATTTTTTTATTGGAAATTTACTTTTATTTTTTATTTCAACTAAATCTTTTCTTAAATCATTGACAATCCAAATTAAAAGGAATCCACCCAAAATTTTTATATAATAAAATTCAAATAGATAAGTAGCAAAAAGTGCAAAAATTACTTTAAAAACTAAAGCACCAACAACACCCCATAAAATTATTTGCTTTCTGTTTTTTGGAACAAAGTTAGCTGCAATTAGAGCTATAATGATAGCATTATCAGCAGCTAGAATGATATCTATAAAAATTATCTGGATTAATATAATGGATTGTTCAATCAATATATTATTTATAATAATTAAAATTAAATAAAATTCAATAGAAAGTATTAATTTTTTATTATTGAGTATTTTTTATATACAAATTTTTTTTAATTTCTATTTATAATTAGCAATCAAGAGTATTGCTTCTTTCCCAATCTGTAATTTTTTTTTTTTTATCAAAAGTTTCGTTATTATCAAAATTTTCAATTTCTGCCTTTTTTAATTTTATGTAGCTACTTATAGTTTTTTGCCCAAAAGCATCCTCAAGTTCTTTGTTATTTTCTAGAAAATCTAAGGCATCCTCTATTATATCAGGCAGTTTTTTTAAATGAGGATAATTTTTATAATCAGTATACATATTACATGAAAGTGGTTGACCAGGATCAATTTTATTGTTTAACCCATAAAGTCCAGCAGCGATCACTCCTGCTTGGAGCAAATAAGGGTTGGCTGATCCATCCATTAGTCTTAGCTCAAATCTTCCTGGATCTGGAACTCTAATCATGTGAGTTCTATTATTACCTGTATAAGAAATACTGCTTGGAGACCAAGTAGCACCTGACTTTGTTGGTGGTGCATTTATTCTTCTATAACTATTTATAGTTGGATTAAAAAAAGCAGATAAAGGTTGAGCTAAATGCATAACTCCGCCTAAAAAATTATATGCAATTCTACTTAAACCTAATTTATCTCCATTATCTAAAAATCTATTTATTTTACCATTCCAAAGTGAGATGTGTGCGTGACAACCATTACCTGTTAGATTTTGAAAAGGTTTTGGCATGAATGTTGCTCTAAGACCATGCTTTTCTGCTAAAGATTTAACCATGAATTTAAAAAAAACATGTCTGTCTGCGGTTGTTAAACAATCAGTATAATCCCAATTCATTTCAAATTGGCCATTGGCGTCTTCATGATCATTTTGATAAGGTTTCCAGCCCATTAGAATCATGCTATCACAAATTTCTTTTATCAAGTCGTATCTTCGCATTAAAGCTGATTGATCATAACATGGTTTTGATTGTGTGTCTCTTTTGTCAGCTATACTTGCTCCATCTTGAGAAATTAAAAAATACTCACATTCTACACCTGATTTCATTTCCAAGTTTTTTTTGTTTAAATTTTTTATTTGTTCTTTAAGCATAACACGTGGCGAAGCTTTTACAGGTTGACCACCCATCCATAAATCTGAAGCTAACCAGCCCACTTCTTTGTTCCACGGTAATTGAATTAAACTATCAGGATCTGGTATTGCAAACATATCAGTATCTGCTGGAGTCATATCTAACCACGTTGCAAAACCAGCAAAACCAGCTCCGTTTTTTTGCATTTCTCCAATAGCTTCTGCTGGGACTAATTTCGATCGTAAGACACCAAATAAGTCTACAAAACTAATTAGAAAATATTTTATTTTTTTTGCTTTAGCTATTTTCGATAAATTTTTTGACATTATTTAAAAAATGAAAATATTGTTTCTTTATAATAAATTAAGTTAACACCAATAATAATTATTATAGCTGCAATAACTCCATATTTTGCTTTAGGAAAAATCACACCAATCATTTTACTGGGTCTTTGTTCTTCATTGTTATTTTTTGACATTGAGAAAATCTTATAAAAAAAGGGCGCCACAATCAAGTAGCGCCCAAATATTTATTTTATATTACCAGTCGGTAATATTACTTTTGTGATCATTTGCACCATGTCTTTTTCTAGCTAATCGTGCAAGTCTTTCACTCTCAGATTTGCTAGTAAGTACATGCCATCCAATCCAAAAAACTATACCAAGAAAAACTAGTAAAGTTTCACTAGATCCAGCTCCCGGATACACTGCTCCGACAACTTCTTCAGCACTTAAATGATCTATCCAGTTTGTTACTGTAGCCATATATTTTCTCCTTTACCTAGTTGAAGAGGCGACAGCTTTTTCAGCATTTCTATCGTCCTCCATCATTTCATAGTCTAGTCCAGCTATCTCAACTTCACGCGGTATTCTTAATTTACCCATTGCGCTTAGTATCTTAGCTATGACATAGCCTGGTATTAGTCCAAGAACTACGAACATTACAATTGCTCCTAGGAATTGTCCTAATGGATTGATTGATGCATAAGTTGATCCGTCCCACATAGCGCCAACACTGTAACCAGATGAAGGATAGCCATTTAAAACAAATCCACAAATTATAAGACCAACAACACCAGCATAACCATGTACTGCTACTGCACCAACTGCATCATCAATTTTGAACTTACGTTCAACCCAATAATGTAGTTTGTATGCAACTACAACACCGATCGCACCAATAAGCATTGCTTGTATCGGGTGATACAAATCATTACCTGCAGATGCACAGATGATACCTGCTAGTCCACTAGAGTACGTCCAGAACGGATCACCTTTAGCAATCCAATATCCAGCCAATAATCCACCTGATAGTGACATCAGGAAGTTAAAGGTTATACCACTGAGTGTAGTAGGGG
>Ga0209362_1001617_pt1 | contig 17661 bp, 12 predicted proteins | sample SaaInlV_165m_DNA_FD_184680 | JGI IMG/M metagenome (GOLD analysis project Ga0209362, IMG submission 184680) | Marine microbial communities from expanding oxygen minimum zones in the Saanich Inlet - Saanich Inlet SI037_S3LV_110m_DNA (SPAdes)... | ecosystem: Environmental > Aquatic > Marine >...
TGCAAAAAAAATTAACTACTATTTAAAAAATCAAAGCAAAGCTAAAGATATAGCAAGAAGAGGTCATATTAAAATAACTAAAATTTTAAATCCAAGCCATGAAAATTTAATACAAAAAGTAATCAATAATATTTATTAATTAGTTATAAATTTCACACATTGATGTTAATATAAATTTAAATGAAACTTTTATTTGTTTGCTCTCATCAAATTCAAAATTTAATTCCTTTATTTGTTGAGTTAAATAAAAAAAATTTTGAATTTAAAGTAATTTATTGGGAAAAAATTTCTAATATTCACTTTGATGATGAGTTCAAGCAAGAAATTGATTTTGGTATTGATCTTTATGATAATTATAATTTTCATTCTTTATCAAAAGAAAAAAAATCAACCAAAGGATTTTTCTCATTTTTCAATAAGTTAAAGATTACCTTTAAACTGGTTAATTATTTAATAAAAAATGATTTTAATTCTATAATTTTTTATGGATATAATTTTCCTAATATAATTGGATCTGTTATTTCAAAAATTTTAGGAAAAAAAACAATTATAAGAAGTGTGTCTTATGATTTAGGAAATAGAAATATTTTTAAAAAATTTATGAGATATTGCTATTATAATTTATCTAATCTATTTTTTGATGAATTTTGGTCAATATGTAAATTAAATACTGATTTTTTCTCATTATTTGGTGCAAGAAAAGAAAAAATTTATTTAATTCCATCAAGTCAGATAACAAAAGAATTTGTTTTAAAAGAAAATCAAGAGTTTTTTTTAAATACAAATACAATAATTAATAATAATCAGCTTAATAAAAATAAAAAATTTATTCTTTTTGTTGGCAAGTTTAATTTACAAAAAAGACCTCTATTTTTACTTGAAGCTTTTATTGAGGCTGAGCTAGGAAATGATTGGTATTTAATTATGTCAGGTGGTGGTGGAGCACTCCATAAAGATGTAATTGATTTCATCACTAAATATAATTCTAAAAATATTTCATTTGTTGGTTATAAAAACTTAAAACAAATGATAGGTTTATACACAATTTCTGACATTGTTGTTTTGCCATCTGATTTTGGAGAAACTCACGGTAATGTTCTAATGGAGGCTATACAATTTAATTGTGCCTTAATTACAAGTGACAGAACTGGCATATATCCAGAAGTTCTTAGAGAAGAAATGGGTTTGGTTTTTAAAGCTGCACATAAATCCGAACTTATAAAAAAATTACAACTATTAACGTCAGATAAAAATCTTCTTGAAAAATTAAAAAAAAATGGAATTAAATATAGTAAAAAAATTAAACCTGATTATGCAGCAAGTAAAATGACAGAAATATTATTTAAAGATGAATTATAATCTTAATCATTTAGTTGAAATTATTTCATCTACCCCTACTAATTATGATCATTCTGTTGGATTTCATGACATAAGACCTTTTAATAAATTAAATAATGATTTAGTTTTGTTACATAGATATCCATTAAAAAATTTAGGTTTCAAAAAAAAAGATAATACTTCAATTGAAATTTGTCTTTGGAATATTTCAGAGAATATTGTAGAGAAAATAGATGAGACAAATGCATGGAGCTGGGAACAAGGTTCAAGACTACAGTGGTTAACTGACAAGGATCTTATATACAATAAAAGTGTGAATGGAAAATTAATATCATGTGTTTATGATATAAAAGATAAAACAAAAAGAAATCTCGATCACACAGTATATTCGGTAAATAAAAATAAACATTTTCTACATATAAATTTTACAAGATTATGGAAGTTATGGAAATCATATGGATACTTCTCAACTAAAGATTCAGAAATTTATAATAAAAGACCCTCAGATGATGGAATATTTTTATGTGATTTAAATAATAATAAGAAATTATTACTTTCTATTAAAGATGCTGTAATGATTTGTAAACTTGATAGTTTACAAAAAGATTTTTTTTTATGTCATCCAACATTTAGTCCTTCAGGTAAAAAATTTGTTTCAATGTTGAGATTTTTTAATGACTCTGGTGTTCTGATTTCATATTTTATTTGTACTGATATTGAAAATAACATTAGTCGAGTTTTGGCTAGAGAAAAAGCATCTCATTTTGAATGGATAAATGACGAAAAATTAGTTGTCTGGTCTAGAAACTTAAATTCAAATTTAACAAAATTAAGATTTAATAACTTTATAGAAAAGTTTTTAATTTCAAATATCAAGAAAATATTAAATTTAACAACAACTAATTTTAAATCAAAAATTTTATCAACTAATTATCATTTGATTGACTTACAAAAACCTGAAATATCAACAAAGCTTGATGAAAATTTACTCAAAGAAGATGGGCACCCTCAGCTATCACCTAATGAAAGATACTTAATTACAGATACATATGCTAATAAAAAAAAATATCAAAAACTTTTACTTTATGATCTGTATAAAAAAGAAATTTATACTCTGGGTGAATTTAAATTAGATGATTATTTAATAAATAGTGATTTAAAATACGATCTACATCCAAGATGGGATAATACTGGCAATTTAATTTGTGTAGATTCTTCTCATCAAGGTAGCAGACAAACATATATTTTAAATATTGAAAAATTATTAAAAAAAATTAATTGAACATGTTTAGTAGACTATTAAATTTAATCAAGAACCCAAATTTTAATACTACATATATTTTTGCAAGATTTAAATTAGTACGCTCTTTAAGTAAATATATAAAATATTTTTTGAAAATATTTTCTAAAAAAAATCTACATATGGGCCCAATTCAAAAGAAAAATTTAATACTATTAAGAAATAAACCTATCGCTTCTGCCCTAAGTTATGTTGAAATAAATAAAGGTATTAATGATATTTTAAGTCAATTAAAATCAAATGGTTTGTATGAAGGATTTTATTTAAAAAAAAATGTTCTCAATAACTTACTTTTATTATCTAATAATTGTATACTTACGCACAGGGGAAATAAAAAGTCATTTAAAAATCTTGAGGAAGTTAATATCTTCAATAAAAATAATAAAAATCCATGTACTATTGTAGATCTTATAAATGATAAAGCAGAAGAAATTTCAGAATTAGACATTTTAATTGATGAAATTGCTAGAGACAAAAATCTGCTATCTATTGCTGATAATTATTTGGGAAAAGTGAGTAAGATTTATACAAGATTTACATGGTCAACAGTTTGTGATTCAGATTCTAAATGGAGAGAAAATGAGCAAACTGTCTATTTTCATTATGATGTGCATGACTTTGGTTTTGTGTATGTTTTCTTTTATCTTTCAGATTGTAACCAACTATCCGGAGCTCATGAAGTAATTTTAGGCTCACACAATAAAAAAAAAATGAGCCACTTAATTGGCCCTGCAAAATCAGATGAAAAAAAATTAAAAACATATTATAGCAAAAATAGTTTTAAGATAATTGAAGGTACTTCTGGACATGGTTTTGTTGAAGATACCTCGGCTTTTCATAAAGCCCATGCTCCAATAAAAAAACCAAGACTAGCCTTACAAATTCGATATCATTAAATAATTAATGATAAATATAAATTTAATAGTTTAAATTAAACTTAATGAATCAATCACAAATTAAAATTGGTACAAGTGCATGGGGCTCAAAAATTTCAATTAAAAAAGCTATAACTTTAGGAAACAAAATATCAAATATAAATCTTAATCATTTTGATACTGCGCCAAATTATGGCTCTGGATATTCACATTATGTATTGAATAATCTCGGAAAAAGAAAAAATATACTAGTAGACACCAAGTATGGTCAAAATATACGACTATCTTTAAAAGAACTAACAAAAAGAATTTATCGTTTCAAAAATTTTAAATCATTTATGCAATCATTTAAAAATATTAAATTTAATAATTATGAGAGAAATAATGAAAAATTTTGGAATATTAATAAAATAGAAAAAACATTTAATTCGATAAATATAGATCTAAATTATTGTAAAATAAAATCATTCTATCTTCATTCACCACCATATGGAATTTTGACTAAAAAATATCTAGAAGAATTTTCAGACTTTTTTATAAAAAAAAAAATTTTTCCTGGAATTTCAGACCCTGATACTAAAGATTTGATGTTAATAATTGAAAACTTTCCAACAATCAACTTACAAATATCTCTAAACACTTTTTGGAAAAATAGAAAAGATTTAATTTATAATATGGAAAATATTCATTTAAATAGTGTTTTTAGAAAATTAAATAATGATCAAATAATCAGTAATAATATAGATAGTGATTTCAAAGATGAATTTTTAGAAATTTTAAAAAAAAAAAAAAATTATAAAATTATTCTTGGCATAAATTCAAATCATACATTAGAAAAGTTAAAAGATATAAATTTAAACTTTTCAAATATTTTTAATAAAGTAAATGAAAAAAAAAATTAAAATCTTAAGAATAATACCATCACTAGATCCTATTTTCGGAGGTCCTAGCAAAACCATATTTGATACTTCATTTATGCTCACAAAAAAAGGTTTTAAGGTTGATATATTAACAGGTGAACAAAAAGGTTCATCGAAGAAAAATTATATTAGAAATATTAATATGTTTAAATCTAATAAAATAAAAATTATAGATAAGGGTAAGCATAGTTTAGGTGTTTATTGTTTTAATTTAGCTCAATTCAAATGGTTATATAAAAATAGATATAAATATGACTATACAATTGTGCACGGTCTATGGCAATTTAGCACTCTAATGGCAAGAATTTTATTAAAAAAAAAATATTTCGTATTTATACATGGACAACTTGACCCTTGGTTTAAAGAAAACTTTTTTAAAAAAATTAAAAAAAAAATTTACTGGTTCCTTTTTGAAAAAAATAATTTATTAAATTCAAAATCTATTCTAGTAACATCTAAAGGAGAAAAATCATCTTTAGATAAAACTTTTGTTAATACAAGTGGTATTAAAAAAACAATTATTAGATATGGAATTTTTAAACCTAAAATAAATAAAAAAAGAGCATTAGCTAAATTTTATAGAAAATTTCCAAAATTAAAGAATAAAAATTTTTATTTATTTCTTGGAAGATTTCACGAAAAAAAAGGTTGCGAAACCCTTATAAGATCAACAAAGATTATTGAACAAGAGTTCAAAGATAAGATTTTATTAGCAGGACCTCAAAACGGGACTAATTATGAAAGAAAAATTAAAGAATTATCTGTCAATTATAATTTAGATAAAAAAATTATATTTTCTGACATGTTAACTAATGAAATAAAATGGGGGGCTATTTTAGCTTCAAAAGCAATGGTTCTTGCCTCACATGGTGAAAATTTTGGTGTCTCATTGGTAGAGTCTTTGAGTCTGGGCAAACCAGTATTGACAACAAATAAAGTGAATATATATAAAGAAATTTTGCGAGATAAAGCGGGATTTATATCAAAAGATAATGTTGATGATTTTGCCTATATTTTAATGAAATTTCATAAGTTGAAGAATAATGATTTAAAAATTTTATCACGTAACGCGAATAATTGTTTTACTAAAAACTTTGATTTATCTATAGACAAAACTAATAGTCTAAACAACTTAATAAAAAAAAGCTTATGTGTGGAATAAACGGAGTATTTAATTATTTTAATAAATCAAAAAATATTAGGTCAATTGTTGAAAAAATAAATAAAATCCAATTTTCAAGAGGACCAGATGATAACGGTATATGGCAATCTAATTGTCATAAAATTTGTTTTGGTCATACTAGACTATCAATAATTGATTTAACCAAAAATGCCCAGCAACCATTCATCTCGAAAGATAAAAAATATACAATAACTTTTAATGGTGAAATATATAATTACAAAGAATTAAAAAATGAACTAATAAAAAAGAATATTGAATTTAGAAGTAAATCTGATACTGAAGTAATTCTTGAAGCTTATAAATTCTGGGGAATTGAATTTGTAAAAAAATTACGAGGCATGTATGCCTTTGCAATTTGGGATGATATAAATAATAAATTAATATTAGCAAAAGACCCTTTTGGAATAAAACCATTATATTATTCTAATAAAGATGGAATTTATTACTTTGCATCACAAGTTAAAAGTTTATTGTCAATAAATGAAATAGGTTCTAGTTATTCAAACGCTGGTATTGTAAGTTTTTATTTATGGGGTAACTTACAAGATCCCTTTACGTTATATAAAGATATAAAGTCAATTTCACCTGGATCATGTGTATCAATTGATATAAATGGAAATCAAAAGATATATAAATTTGCTGATATTAAAGATACAATGTTAAATTCAAATTCTTTAAAATTAAAAAATGATAATGAAAAAAAAGAATATCTTTCCGATGCAATAAATGAAACAGTAAATGCTCATCAAGTTTCAGATGTTCCAATAACTGTATTGCTTTCTTCTGGAGTTGACTCTAATGTAATCTTAAGTGCAATAAATGATAATAATAAAAAAAATTGTTCGGCATTAACTTTAGATTTTAATTACAAAGGTAATGAAGATGAAGTTTATTTAGCTAAAAAATCATCTTTAATAAATAAAATAAATCATGATATTTTAGAAATTTCAGATGATGAATTTTATACTCTAATTGAGGATTTTTTTTTAAAGATGGATATGCCTACAAATGATGGTTTTAATAATTTTTTAGTTTCTTATTTAGCAAGAAAAAACAATTCTAAAATTATTATTTCTGGAATTGGGGGTGATGAATTGTTTTCTGGATATCCTAGTTTTAATATTATTCCAAAAATTAGAAATATTTTAAAATTTATTCCAAATAACAAACTATTGAAGTTGTTCAATAGAAATATTTTATATCCTTTTTTAAAGAAAGGAGGATTTACAACTAAATATTCAGGGATTTTTGAATATGGAAGAGAAATAAACTCATCATTTTTTCTTGTTAGATCATTATTTTTACCTAATGAGGTTAAAGAAATTATTTCTGACGATGTTTTTAGACTTGGTGTTGAAGAATTAGATTTGTTTAATAATTGTAAAAAAGATATTGAAGGTTTTTCAGATGAAAAACTATCTATAATGTATTTAGAAATTAAATATTATTTGTGCTCAAAACTACTTAGAGATTCAGACTGGGCATCAATGGCTAATTCTGTAGAATTAAGAACCCCTTTTGTGGATTGGACTTTTTTTAATAAGATTATTCCTCTTTTGAAAACCAATAAGAATTTGAATAAATATAATATGCTAGATTGTTTTAAAGGAAAAATACCTAATGAATTATACAATCGAAAAAAAACTGGATTTACCATACCTCATCAAAAATATTTAAAATATTTTTCGGTAAAAAAAAAATTTTCAAATCCAATTAGAGATTGGTCATTATTAAGTTATAAAAAATATATAGAAAATAATTTAATCTAAATCAAATATCATGGCCATATTCTTGTTTTATAGCTTCTTTAAAATTTAAATTATTTTCTTTCATAATTTTATTTAATTCTAAGATTTTAATATCAACAAGTATTCGATACCAAAAACCTTGTAAAAAACACCAGATAAATCCTTGCCATCCACATAAAAAACCAAGTCTAAAAAAATATTTATAATTAAAAAAAATAAATGACCTTAAGAACATTGGCAATCTATAGTAGATTTTAAATTTTAAATTTTTTTTTAATTTTTCACTTTTTGCTAATTTTAATCTATTTTGATCATCTTCTCTTTCTTTACTCATATAAAATTCTATCATTTCCCTAATTGCAAACCTATTATGTTTTTCAGTCCACCAAGAAATATTATTAATATTATGATCAATAATCTCTAATTTTGTATTTTCAATTAACCCATCAACTATAATATGCTCATCACTCCATGTATTTTCACATTTACCACTTCCATTTTTCCATATACGAACCCCTCTTTGAGGAAAATCTCCTCCAAACTTAATTTCTTTATCTAGAAAGATTAGCTTTCTTAAAATTGATATACCACACACTTCAGGTGAAATTTTTTCTAAATAATTTATAATATTTTTTTTAAAATTTTCAGATGGTAGCTCATCAGGATCAATTCTTAATATCCATTTTGTTTTGACATTTGCTTTTTCAATACCCCAATTTAATTGACTTGAATAATTCAACCACTCTTTTTGAAAAAACTCGACATTGTGGTTTTTTAAGATTTCAAGTGTTGCGTCTGTTGAAAAACTATCAATAATTACAATTCTTTTAATAATATTTTTAAGAGAATTTATACATCTATCTAAATGTTTTTCTTCGTTATTAGTTAGAATAATTGCAGTAATATCAGCTGTCATAAAATTAAAAAAAAATTTATTCTTCAGTATAATTAATATTTTTTATATATTACCAATATATAGAGATTATGATTTAGAAAAAATTTTTTTTATTTCTTTATCAATATCTATTTTGTCAATTTCATTAAATTTATTATCTGAACTATTTTCTTTATTAAAATGATTTTTATTATCAAACACATTGGTCACAATTTTAGTTTTAGATAATGAGTCTGTTAAATCATCAATTTTTCTGGAAATACTACTTTTTTCTTTTTCAATTTCTTCCAATTGATCTTTAATTAATTTATATTTTTTTTGTGAGTTAGATAATTCATGACTTAATCTTAAGTTCTCGTCTTGGTGAAAATTAAGCTTTTGTTTTATACTTTTTAGCTCATTTTCTTGTGGATGCAGATTTTCATTAGATTTTATTTTTAGTAATTCAGAATTTAATTTCTCATTATTTTGTATTAATATATTTGCATTATTTTTAAGAGAAAATATTTCTTTTTTCAAATTATCGTTCATATCATTAAGTAGTTTTTCACTATTTTTTAATAACTTAACTTGACTATCATCATTTAAAGTTTTCTGTTCATCTTCAAGCTCTTTATTTTTTTGCAATAATGAATTTTCACTAATTATAAAATTAGCAATTTGCTTATTTAATAGATCGTTCTTTTCTAATATTTTTTCCTTATCAGCAATTATTGATAAAACATTATGCTCCATATCTTTATTTTCTTCTTTTATTTTATTATTAACTTTAACTAAATCACTATTAGTATTTGAAATAAGATCTAATTTTTTATGTAGAGATGAATTTTCTTTATCTAGTAATTCTTTAGTTTGTAATATTTCAATTTTTTCATTGTTCAACTTCTTAATATTTTCATCTAAGAATATTTTCTCCTCTTTAAAATTACTCTGTTCTAATTCGTGTTCAGTTACTTGATTTTGATATTTATCATTAATTTCTATCAAAAGTTCTTTATTTTTTGATAGTAGACTGATTTCTTTTTGAAGTTCTTCATTATTAAAAATTAGTACTTTCTTATTTTCACTTATTAATTTTAATTCATGTTTTAAATTTTTTATTTCATCAAATAAATGATTTTTTGTATCTGTTAATATTAATATATTATTTTCGTTTGTCTTATTAGAGTTGTCTAATTTACCATTAGCAATTACAAGATTATCAATCTTATCCTTAAATTTTAAATTTGATTTTTCTAAAGCTTCATTAGTTTCATTAATTAAAATTAATGATTTTTTCATTTCCAAATGATCAATTTTAAGTTTTTTATTTTCGCCTCGCAATTCTTCATTGTCTATTAAAGTTATATCAAGTTTTTCTTGAATTTGAGATATCTTAAAATTTAAAATTTTTTCATTATTTGCCAAATCTACAATTTTATTTTTTAATTCTTTATTTATTATTAAATTTCTATAATCATTTTTTCTTAATTCTGATAAATAAATTTTTAATTTTTTAATCTCAACTTGTTGATCAATAATAATTTTTAAAGTATTTTTTTTAATTTTTTTATCAAATAATTTAAACAACTCATCAATAATATTTTGATTATCAGTAGTTTTATTTTCGTGAATTGTTGAATTATTTTGTTCTATCTTTTTAAGATTATCGGTTTTTATATTTTTTGATTTTACTTCCTTATTAATAATTAATAATTCTGCTTTATCTAATATATTCTGTTTTTTTTTTAATTCCTTTTTATCTTGTTTTTTTTTAAGTTCTAAGTTCGGTACTTTATCTTTTTTATTGATGCTTAATATTTTTTCACTTGCATCAATTATTTCTTTTATAGAAAAAATTTTAATCATAGGAATACAACTTCAAGTTTTAATCATTTTTTTAAATGTGTCTAGATAACTTTTAATGTTAAATTCTAATTTTTTAACTTATATTTAGGTTATATCAGTCACCTTTATACTTAAAAACTGAATAAAATGTTTTAAAAATAATATATAGGTCTAGTAGGATAGACCAGTTGTTTAAATACCAAAGATCATGCTCCATTCTTTTTTTCATTTTACTATCTGTATAAAATCCTCTTAAACCATTTACTTGGGCCCAACCCGTCAAACCTGGGTTACATTTGTGCCTTTTTAAATAATTTAGAAACAATTTTGAATATTTTATATCTAGTTCTACCGGATGTGGTCTTGGACCTACAATTGACATATCTCCAAATAAAACGTTAAACAACTGAGGTATCTCATCGATACTATATCTTCTAATAAAAGATCCACATTTTAATTTTCTTTGATCATCAATAGTTACTTGCATTGTTTTATCAAATTTTTTTTTTATTAATGTTCTTAGCTTAAAAATTTTAAATCTTCTTCCATCCCAACCAGTTCTATCTTGTGAAAATATAATTGGAAAACCATCTTCAATTATAATCATAAGTGCACTAACTAACAAGATGGGTGTTGCACAAAGTAAAAAAATTATTGACAAAATTTTATCTAATAAAATTTTTAAAAGAAGATTTGGGCCATAAAACTTAGAAATTTCATATTTTCTAAATTCAAATTTATCATAAAGTAAATTTTGAGATAACACATTAGCCTTTGAAACTAAATCAACTATCAAAATATCTACTGAAAACTTTATAATATTTATAATTAATTTCTCTGTATCTTTAGGATTATTTTCAAGAACCCATATTTGACCTAACTCGTGATATTCAAGAATTGATCTGACATCTTCATCTTGGCTAAATACTGGCATTTTAATTTCACTTCTTATTAATGATCTATTTAGATTCGATAAATCGTTAACAATACAGCATTTAAATATATTTATTTTTTCTTTCTTATTTTTTATAAAAAAAATTATGTCTTTATAATTTCCTACTAACATAATATTTTTATGAATAATGTCGTTATTAATCATGTAGTTATAAATAAAATTGAATAATTTTTTTGTTATAAAAAGATTTATAAGAAGAAAGATTAAAAGATATAGATATCCTAAATCAATTATAAAAATTTTATTCAGTAAAAAATAAACAGAAAAAATTAATATTTGTGAAAAAAAAATAATAATTAAATCTTCTTTCATAAATGAAATAAAATTGAATCTATATGTTTTATTTTGAATAAATAAAATTGATGTAACAAAATAAAAAGACATGCTAACAATTGAAAATTGATAATATTTTGATGTGGTAAAAATTTCTTTATCTAAGATTTCATGAATAGAATTTTTTTCTAATATTGAAAATAAATAAAAACTTAAAAAGATAACAAAAGTTTTAAAGATTTTTACAAAATAAATATAAGCCGAGTCATCATTTTGAAGTACTTTTTCAATTCTGTTCATCTTTTAAGATTTTTTGCTAGAATAATAATTATAGTAACTAGGTGAATAATTATAATAATAAGAATAGTAGCTATCTTTTGATGTATCTAAGTCATTTATAATTATGCCATCAATTTTACTTCCTACACTTTGAATTTTCTTAATTGCTGACATAAATGTAACTGTTCTTGTTTCTTCGGATCTTATTAAAAATAAATTATAATCTGTTGCTTGAGCTAAAATTAATGTATCTGATACAGGTTGAACTGGTGGAGAGTCAACTATTACATAATCATACTCTATTTTTAATGTATCAAAAAACTTTTTAATCTGATCTCTATTCACTATATCCGACATATCAAATCGTTTTTCTCCTGATGTAATAATATCAAGTTCAGTTCCAGGAACTTTAAAGATAGTATCTTTTAAAGTAGCAGATCCAGTTATAATTTCTCCTAAACCAAATATTTCTTTATCAAATTTATAAAAACTATTTAAAACCGAGGGTCTTCTTATGTCAGCTTCTATAAAAAGTACCTTTTTGGTTTTTTCTAACGATAATGCAAGATTAAATGCATATGATGTTTTTCCTTCAGATGGATTACTTGACGTAACCATATAACTTGAATTTTTTTTAAATTTTGACTCTATAATAGCTCTAGATGACCTGATTGACTCAGAAAAATTCGACTCACTATCTTCTAAAAACATCTGCAAAATATGATAACCTTTTTTGATCTTTTCAACTCTAGGAAGCACTCCTACCTGGGGAATATCTAAAGATTCAATTGACTCAGGGCTTTTAAGCACAGAAAGATTTAATTCTTTAAAATAAATTAAACCAAAAAATCCTACAAAAGAAAAACATAAAGCTATAATAAAATTTTTCTTCGGATGTGGTGAAATTGGACTTTCAGATAAACTTGGCATTTCAATTATTTTAAGTTTTGATACTTGTAAATTCTGAGCTTCATTTGTTTCTTTAACTCTTTGTAAAAAAGATTCGTATAATTTTTTACTGCTCTCAACTTCTCTCAAAAATTTCATCATACCAGACTCTTTTTCTTCAATTATTATAAGTTCGTCTGTTGCTTTTTTTAATTCTTTTTCAGACAATTTTATGAAGCCATTTAAGTTACCAAGTTCAAACGCTTTTTGTTCAATACCTAAATTAATTTCTTTTTTTAATTGTTGGTTTAAATTTTCTTTATAATCATAGGCTTTTGTTAATTTTGGATGATTATCTGTATAAATTAATGTCAACGATTGAATCTGACTATCATTTGCTGATAAACTATCTTTTATTGACTCAATTTGATCAAGTGTTCTTAAGTCTTCAATTGCTAATAAAGCATCGATATCTCCATCAGCAATTTTAATTGACAATAAGTCATTCTGTTTTTTTTGAAATTCTTGTTTCGCATCAACAATTCTTTTTGAAATAGATTGAATTTCACCTATTTTTAATTCTTTTACACTCCCAGTGTCTACCAATTCATTTTCTTTTTTATATTCAGCCAAGTTTTTTTCCGCAATATCAATTTGGAATACTAGATCTTCTAACCTAGATGCTATTTTAGTTTTGGCATAATTGGTAATTTGTATTTTGCTGTCTACTTCATACCTTTGATAGGAGCTAATAATACTTTTTAAAGCTAATTGAGAAATACGTGGATCATTAGATGTAAACCTTAATTTTAAAACATCGCTACGAGGAACATTGCTAACTAGAAAATTACTTCTTAGAGTGCTTTTAACATATTCTTTATTAATAATAACTTTTTTTTTTATTAATCTTTGAAAAGTTGATTTTTCTATTTTTGAATATAGCCTTTCAAATTCAAGTTGTTTTTTTTTATCTTCAACAATGTATTCTAATACCTCGTCACTTTTTAAAATAGCGATTTGGTTATTAACTCGATTAGATTGACTCTCAATAGAATAAACTTCTTCAATATTAACTATGTTATTTTCTTCAGGAGAAATAACAATGGTAGCTACACTCTCATATCTTTTTTCAATATTTAAAGAGAAAATTAAAGACAAAGTGGCGATTAAAATTGATAGAAATAAAAGATTTTTAATATTTTTTTTTAAAATAAGTAAAATAAATTTTATATCACCAACATCAAAAAAATTAATAAATTTTCCAAACTCTTTAATCATAATATAATTATCTTTATTCTGACTTTTTATATTAGAAATAGTTTAAAATTAAGAATAAATTTTAGATAAATTAGCTTTTTTTTGTAATTTTTGAGTCATTTTTTACTCATATTATGTTTTTAAATAAATTTTTTAAAATTTATATCATTTTAATATATTTTTGATATTTTTGTATGATGATAGGTAAAAAATTACAATAATAGCAGTTATGAGATTTATTATTTTTTTTGTAATTATCACACTCTTAAATTCTTGTACAAAAACACCTGGTATTAATAAAAACCCTAGCAAACAAAATCCTAAAACTATATTAAGTGAAAACTCTATTAATGAAGTTGAAATAAATATTATTCCTTTAAATGAACTTACAGATAGTCAAATTGAATTTTATAATAAAAAAAAAATTCAAGAGTTTGATCACAAGATTAAAAAATTTGAAAATATTTATGATTATAAATATAAATATATTTTAGGTACATCCGACTCAGTTTCAGTAAAGTTAAGTGATATTGAAGATTTAAATGGATCTTATATAATTGACCAGGAAGGTAAAATAGATTTACCTTTTGTAGGCAAAATTAAAATTGATGGTTTTGCATTAGATCAAGCACAACAAGTTTTATATAAAAAAATTAAAAAATATTACAAAAATCCAGATCTTCAAGTTGAAATTGAAGAATACAATAGTAGTAAAGCTTACATTGTCGGGGCAGTTCAAACTCAAACAACATTAAACTTAAATCAAGAACCTGTTAAATTAATTGAAGCAGCAATAAATGCAGGCTTTAATCCTGGTTCTGGAAATAAAAATTTTGGTACCAAAGGTATTTTAAGAAGAGACAATAAAGTTTATAAAATAAATTTAGAAAATGCTTATAAAAATGTAGATGATAAAGAAAATTTTTATTTAAAAAAAAATGATGTAATTTTTGTTGATAGAAATTCTGATGCTATACACGTATTTGGAGAAGTGATCAAACCAGGTATTTACTATCCAAACCTAGGCTACTCCTTGACTGAATTAATTTCAACCAGCGGTTTAAATCAACTGACTGCTAATGCTAATAAAATTTATGTAATTAGAGAAAATTATAATAAATTTTTATCAGTTAGCATTTTTCAACTTAGCATTGAAGACCCCGTTAATTTAATTGTAGGAAGAAAATTTAATCTACAATCTAAAGATATTGTTTATATCCCTGCTTCAGGCATAGTTAAATGGAATAGAATTATAAGTCTATTGCTACCTCAGACAGATTTATTTAAATCTTACAATCCAATAATTCAAGATGGAGCCAGTGTTGGTTCTTCTAATGTTACTGAATAATTTTTTTATTTAGGGTTAAGAATATTATGAAAAATATTTGTATTAAAGGAGTATGTAAAGAAAAATCAAAAACCAATAAAATAATCAAAAAACTAAAAATAATTAAATTTGTAAAATGATAAGTAGTTTTTTTAAATATAAAATTGCTAAGAGAGATAACTAGTAATGCAAAACCAATAAAACCAAACTCACCAATAAATTCTATGATATCTGAATGAGCATGATTGGCATATTTATTATCTAAATTTTCAAACATAATTTGAAACATAGTTTCAAAACTTCCAGCACCATATCCAAAAAATTTGAAATAATATAACTGATTTACAGCAAATTTAGCAATCTGAAATCTACTTAAATTAACCTCTGTTGAACTAATTTCACTAATATCCTCTTTTAAAAATAGAAATCTATTAAATAATTCTGAAGATCCAAAGTAAAATCCCAATATAATAATGTCAAAAAATATAATTAACAAAATTATATTTCGAAAAGATTTGTTGTTACTTTTTGAGTAAAAAAATTCATAAATTAAATAAGCTAACGCAGTAAATAAAAGTAAAAAATTTCCTATTCTTGAAAAACTAGTAATTATTCCTATTGTAATAAAAATTATAAATAACCTGATATAAATCTTTAAAAAAAAGCTATTATTTTTTTTTTTATATTTAGACTCATCTAAATTTTTTAAAAATTCTAAACTTGCGATTAAGCAAAAAAGTAAAAAAATAGCAAAAACTGTCCTATTTACAAAAAAGCCAGTTGCAGAGTTTGGATAATATGTGTTTTTAAAAATAAGGAAATCTGGACTTCCAATTAAATAAATTATAATACCAAAAAAAGCTGAAATAAAACCTGCAAATGATAAAAATAAAAACAATCTATTTTTATGTCTATCTGTATAAAAGATCATTTTTAAAATGAAAATTAAAATTAATAATGAAATAAAATTAAATATTTGAAAAATAGAATTTGAGGGTGATAACGATATCGATGAATACAATCCGTTGTTACTTAGTTTGGAAATATATTCATATTTAACATGTGAGAATAATTTAAGATATTCAATTGGCAAAGGTACAATCTGAAATACTAAAAATAATATAAAAGATATAAAAAAAAATATAGATATTTTATTTTTTGAACAAAAAATTTTGAAATGTAAATAATAATTTTTATCTTTAAGGCAGTATAAAAACAATAAACTGATTAAAATAAAATTAATTTGAATTGCTATGTTGGAATTTCCTCCATTAAATATTATGTAAATGGATAGTATAAAAAAAAATAGAGACTGATATTTTTTATTTTTAGATAACTGCATAATTAATTTGGTGAAACATTGGTGTCAAAAACTTCTTCAAAATCCTCTGCGGTCACTGCTTCATTATTTTCTATTTTTGTTTTAACAGTCTCCAGAATGGTATTGGTATCTTTATTTTTTTCTATTATTTCAACTGCTTTTTCAGGATTTTTTTCAACAACTTTAATTATGATTTCTGTTATTTTTTTTTTACTTTCTTCATTATTATTTGCACTGTTAACTATTTTATCTCCTATTGTTCCCTTACTATTTTCAACTATATCTGTTACTAACTCTAGATCTTCTTCAGATGAAGCATTTTCAACTGCTTTTTCTATTAGTTTATTAATAGTTTGATCAACAACTGATGAAGTGACTGAAAGGATTTCCATTTTTTCTTCATAATTTTCTTGTTTAGTTAAATTTGAAACTACACTTAAAGATAATTTTGAGTCACTATTTGTTGATGCTTCTTCTAAAGATTCTAAAACTTTTGCTGCCGTTTCATTATCAGAATTTGTAACAATTTCAGCAATTGTGTTTGAAAGATCTATATCATCAGTCGAACTACCTTCTGCTTGATTTTTTGCTGCTTCAATAGTTTGGTTAATCATATTTTCTTTGTTTTCATCATTAAGATTTTCTATTTTATCAGGATTGCTCTCGACTATAGATTTCATAACTTTAGCTGATAGCGCTTGATTTTCATTAGTCGAATTTTTAGTAACTTCACCAATAATCTGATTTGCAAACTCATCACTTGCATTGGCTACTACATTTGCAATTAGATCAGCATCTTCTTGTGATGCTCCAGCATTTTTAACAGCAGATTCAGTTAAGGTATCTATTTGTTCTTTATTATTTTCAGACAAGGTATTTAGTTTAGTCGTATCTTTTTCAGATATGGCAGATATAACTTGCAACGATAAATTGCTATCTGTGTCAATTGAAGAATTGTTTAATTCTTCGATCATTTTAGAACCTGTTTCTGTATTTGAGTTAACAATAATATCAGAGATGATACTAGTCATGTCTTGTGTCTGTTGGACACCTGTACCTTCTTGTTGATTTTGAGCTGATTCAATTGTTTGTTTAATCATTGTTTCTTTTACATCATTATTAATAATTTCAATTTTTCCAGAGTCGCTGTCAACGATGGCTTTTAAAACTTGTGCTGATAAAGTTTGATTTTCTTCAGTTGAGTTTTTACTAACCTCTTCAACTACTTTATTTGCTAGATCGTCACTTGCACTTGCTACAACTTTAGCTATTAGA
>Ga0209362_1001623_pt1 | contig 17640 bp, 24 predicted proteins | sample SaaInlV_165m_DNA_FD_184680 | JGI IMG/M metagenome (GOLD analysis project Ga0209362, IMG submission 184680) | Marine microbial communities from expanding oxygen minimum zones in the Saanich Inlet - Saanich Inlet SI037_S3LV_110m_DNA (SPAdes)... | ecosystem: Environmental > Aquatic > Marine >...
TCAAAAATGTAAATACACTTGGCGTGATTACACATAACGTTTAACTGGAACTTTGAATCAAGAAAATTGATTTGACTTTTGAAGCAAAAACAAGTGGTTCAGATGATCTAAAGGCAATAATTTCTGCCATCTCTACGCTTGTTGAAGAAGCTACATTTGTTGCAACAGCTGAAGGAATTTCTTTTAGAGGAATGGATCCATCACATGTTGCACTCATTGACATTTCTTGGCCAAATTCTGCATTTGAAAAATATGAATGTGATAGTGATATTAAATTCGGAGTAAGAATTGATGAATTTTCAAAACTTATCAGAAGAGCAGATAAAAAAGATAGCATTGAAATCAGTATTTCTGATGAAAACATGCTACTTGTGACAGTTGGAAAAAATAAAAAATACAAAATGCGTTTAATTGAAAGTTCTGCAACAGATACTCCGTTACCAAAAATCCCATATGATTCAAAAATTGTTTTATCTTCTTCAAAATTTGATAAAATTTTAGGTGATGTCCAAGTTGTATCTGATTATTTAACAATTCAAACAATTGATTCAAATGCAGATTTTTCAGGCAAAGGTGATTCTGGAGAAGTTGTGATTGATTTAGATAAAGATGATAAAGACATTGAAGAAATTTCTTCAAAGGAAGATGGTGCAGGTACTTACAGCCTAGAATACCTAAATCCTGTAGTAAAAGCTGTAGGCAGTACTGCAGGCATGATTACATGTGAATTTTCAAGCGCAAAACCTCTAAGAATTGAATTCAAAGTAGCCAATATTGGTAGAATTCACTTTTACTTGGCTCCACGCGTGGAAAGTTAAAGCATTTAAAGATTAAACAATTCAGGTATTTTGAAATGAGACTTGTAATAAAATATGGTGGAACATCAATTTCTGCCACCAAGGATATTCAAACTATTGCAAAATATCTTACTTCATTATCAAAAAATAATAAAATTGTAGTTGTTTGTTCTGCAACAAGTGGAACCACTAATGATCTAATAGAAATATCAGAATCAATAAAAAAAGAAAATAAATCAAAAGCAGAACAATTAGCTGCAAAAATAATCAATAGACATAAACAATTAGCAAAACTAACAATCAAAAAATCTGATTTAAGAAAAAAATTACTTGCAAAATTTGATCAAGATTTTACAGAACTTCTTGCATTAATTGATGGAATGGTGTTACTAGGTGAGGTTACACCAAGAACTATGGATTATCTTTTTTCATTTGGAGAAAGATTATCAATAAAATTAATTTCCTCAGCAATCAGTGATTCAGGAAAAAAATCAATTCCACTTACTGGAAAAGAAGTAGGAATTGTTACTGATTCAAACTTTGGTGAGTCAAAACCACTAATTGATACAACTAGATTGAGAGTATCAAAAAAAGTAGATGACTTATTTTCAAAGAAAACTATTCCTGTAGTTGGAGGATTTGTTGGGGCAGATCAACATGGACATGTAACGACTTTTGGTAGAGGTGGTTCTGATTATTCTGCAACAATAATTGGTTCTTGTATTAAAGCAGATGAAATTTGGTTAATGAGTGATGTAGATGGATTAATGACTGCAGATCCTAAGATTGTCAAAAATGCAAAATTACTCAAAGAAGTTTCCTATATCGAAGCAATTGAAATGGCTTTGTTTGGTGCAAAACAAATTCATCCACGAACGTTTGAACCTCTACTTTCAAAGAAAATACCTATGAAAATTAGAAGTTCATTTAATGTAAAAAATGAAGGCACACTTGTATCTGCATCTCCATCAAAAGCTGCAAAAAATACTGTAAAATGTGTGAGTAATGTACGGGATAATGGATTAATCGATATTAGAGGTGGAAGCATGGTTGGAAATCCTGGAACTGCAGCAAAAATATTTGAAACATTGGCAAAAGCTGGAATCAATGTAATGATGATATCACAAAATCCATCAGAATCAAGCATAACTATAGTAGTGAAAAATTCTGATTTGGATAAAGCAACAAGTTCATTGGAAATGGAATTACTTGGAAAAATTATCAAAAGACTAGAAGTTACTACAAATGTAGCAATAATTGCATTAATTGGTTCAGGAATGAGAGGCACTGTTGGAGTTGCATCAAAAGTTTTTACTGCAATTCAAAAAAATAAAGTAAATGTTTCAATGATAACTCAAGGTTCATCTGAACTCAACCTTGCATTTGTTGTAAAAAATTCTGATACAAACACAGCAATACGTGCAATACATGATGCATTTACCCTAGACAAAATTAACTAAGACAAAATAATTTAAGGGAATAACTTTAATCAAATTCGTTGAAAAAAATTATTGCTATTGTAATTATTGTAATTTTTGTAACAGGTATAATTTCTATTTCTTCAATAACTGATCAATACGTTGATGCAGGTTCTAGAAAAAAAATTCATTTTACACAAACAATTACATCTTCACAAGATCCTGGTCAAGGACATCAAAATCACCAATTAGCACTGATTCTATCACCAAATGATGGAACTATCTATGATGGTTCTATGACATTTACTTCAAGTGAGTCTGTTCAGATAGTTGTTTTACATGAAATTAACTCACAAGATGCAAAAGGTCAACCTACATGGACTATTGATGGAAAAACTATCTATGGATTATCTTTAATTGATTTAGACGAAAAATCAGGTTCTTTTGAGTTTACAGGTGCTGCACTTGCATTACATTCACCAACTTCAAAAAAATTCACTACAACTGTTAGTGTTGATGGTTGGATACGAGGTCAACCTACTGAAATAATTTTACAAAAAACTGAATTAGAAAAAGATGAACCATTATCATTACTTGCTAGAACAAATGTCCCAGCTACAATTCCAATGCACAAAGGAATCTATGAAGGAAATCAAGTTTTATACATAATTACTGATGGAAGTGATGAAGATTATACAAAAACTCTTTCAGAAAAACAAGAATGGAATGTTGAACTTTCAACAGTTCTTTCAAATGTACCAGAAGAATCACTCCAAAAAATATTTGTTTTCAAAAACGGAATTAAAGGAAGTGGAATTTATGGATATCAGGACGAAGTATTTTCTAGTACTCCTTCTCAAGAATCACAATATAGTGCATTAAATTCTGTTATTGAAGTAACCTGGAAGAATGGTCAAAAAGAAATTGTATTTGAATCCTCAAATGATATTATTGCTGCAAATGAAAGTGGCAGAATCGAATTTAATGAAACAGGTGTCGTTCTTAATACACCTCAAATTGTTTGGCCAGATGGCCAAATGAACATCAGAGATGATATAGAAATCACTGATGAAATGTCCTATAGTGGAGGCCAAATAGTTGAGATTAATGAAGAAGAACTTACTGTAACTTTTGTAGCACATAGAGGTTGGGGACCAGATGGAAGAACTATTTACTATATTGTAACTGATGCAACACCTTCAGGACCTGCAGAAACAATGGGAGTTGTTTCATCTCCAAGTTCTGCAAATCTGATTATTAATTCAGGAGCAGTTGATCTTTTCCAATTTAAAAATGGAATTAAAGGAACAGGTCCATTAGGATTCCAACCAGGGATTGCAGCATCTGCACTTGGTGATGAAAATTATAGTCCTATGTGGAGAATCTATCTAGTTGAATGGAATAATGAAGAATCAGCAAAAATACTTGAAACAAAATCTGATATTGATTCATTTAGAGCAGATAATTTATTGACTGTTAGTATTGCACGTCCAATGAATAGTGATCATATAGTAAATTGTCCATTCATAGATCCATTCCAATGAATATTTCTCTAAACGGATAAATTACTTGATTAAAAAATTATTTTGAAATTGACAGGTAAATTATACATCGTTGGTGTTGGTCCTGGTCATAATGATCACATGACATTTAGAGCAAAAGAAGCAATTCTTGAAAGTGATACAATTGTTGGATATGAAACCTATGTCAACTTAGTTTCAGATCTTATTGAAGGAAAAACAATTCATCGTTATGCAATGACACAAGAAGTTGAAAGAGCTCATCAATGTATTGATCTTGCAAAATCTGGAAAAATTGTTTCACTAGTATCAAGTGGTGATCCTGGAATTTATGGAATGGCTGGATTAATTTATGAAACACTTGCAGAAACTGGCTGGAATCCTAAAGATGGGCTCAACGTTGAGATTGTTCCAGGCGTATCTGCACTTAATTCATGTGCATCTATAATTGGCTCTCCTCTAATGACTGATTTTGCAGTAGTAAGTATGAGTGATTTGTTGGTACCGTGGGAAGTTATCCAAAAAAGAGTTGAAGCTGCTGCAAAAGGTGATTTTGTAATTGTTATTTACAATCCATCTAGTAAGAAAAGAATTCATCAATTACAAGAAACAAGAGAAACTCTTCTAAAATATAGAAAACCTGCAACTCCTGTTGCAATTATCAAAGGAGCATATAGAGAATCTGAAGCAATAGTAATGACTGATTTAGAAAATTTACCTAAACATTCTGATACATTAGGTATGACTAGTACTGTAATTATTGGAAACTCTTCAACTTACACTTACAAAGATTTGATGATTAATCCTAGAGGATACAAATCAAAATATAATTTAGAAGAACAAACTAATCCAGATCTTAAAGTCTAGAAACTTTTCTTTATTGTTTCACTTAATTCATCACTTAGATTCAACTTTTCTCGAATTGGAGAAATAATTTCTACCAAATAATTTCCAACTGTTTGTTTCAGATCTCCTGGATGTAATTTCTTTTCAACAAAATCTGTTTCAAGTTGACTATAATTAGAATATGATACATTTCCACCAAACTTTTCAGGTCTTTCAACTTTCATTTCATTAAATTCATGAAAAATTACAGTTTTTGCAATTTCTAGTAATGGGTTATTTTGAATATTTGCCTCTTCACACCATGCTTTACTGATTTTTTTCTTTATTTCCTCATCTGTATTATGAATAAAAATACCTGAATTTGGATCTGATTTACTCATTTTACCTAATATTTGAGATTCGTTAGTTTCTGCAGGCTTTGATAGTCCTGGAAGTAATTTGTGATGAACTGATACTGGAACTTTCCAACCCATTTTTGGAAAAACCTCTCTAACTAACATGTGGATTTTTCTTTGATCCATTCCTGCATGAGCTATATCTACATCTAAAGAATGAATATCCACTGCTTGCATTGCTGGATATAGTAATTTTGCAACATCTATTTTTTTATCATCTTCAGAACGTCCCATAATTGTTAGAGTTCTCATTGTTCTAGCAATTGACATATGTTTTGTAAATTTCACAAGCTCAGACCAATATTCTGTTTTCTCTTCATACAATTTTGATCCTAAAACAATTTCTGCATCAGGACAAACTAACTTGAATGCATCTTGATAATATTTTGAAACTTTTGATATTGTTTCCCAATCCCCACCCAATTTATCATTGATTAGAGTATGCCAATCTGCAAGAAATATTTTACATTTAACACCAGCTTTTGTAAAATCATTAATTTTGAAGCCTGTACTAATCAAACTACCTAGATGTAAGAATCCTGAAATTTCTAAACCAATGTAATGTTTTGGCGATGAATTTGTCTTAAATAATTCAATTAATTCATCTTGTGTTACTACTTCTTCAGTTGGAGGTTTTAGAATTAAATCAACTTTTTCTGTAATATCCAAATCAAAACAAATTTTGAATTGTAAACGTATAAAGTTATTCAAAAATGTAACAGAATTTGAAATCTTTGAATATCCGTCATATTTTTAATAATTATGACTCTTGAAGAAGGATTGGAATTAATTGATAATTATAAAAAAGGACTCCAAAAATTTTTAGATTTATTACCCGAACAATCAGTCCAACTAGGCTCTGAAATGATTAAAACTCTAACATTGAGCTCTAAAAATGAAATAAAAAATCTAGAGGCAATTGAAAAAGCCCTTAAACATCAACCAAAAAATTAATCTAAATTTCTACTTACAATTTTTCTTATGTTTTCTTAATCCATCTTGAGTATCAAACTCAGTTCCACAAACTCGACATTTCTCTTTTTTCTTGTTATGTGCTTTTTCTTGATGTTTTTTTAATCTATCAGAATCAGAAAGAATTGTTCCACATTTTTTACATTTTAATTCATTTTTGCTAGAACCAAATAATCCCACATTCAAAGTACTTCATACTAGAAAAAATAGTTTTAATGTATAATTTGTAAAAATTACTCTAATTAGAAATAATTATTCTATATTTCTGATTCATCCAAGCTTTTTCTAGGTTTTATGCTAAGATAAAATGCATGACTACTAATGATAAATCCTGCAAGAAATATTTTAGTTGCAAAAATTAAATTCCACGGTCTATCAGGATCGGGATACGCAACTGACAATCTATCAATGTCTGGAACTAATCCATCTACTACACCTGCGGCAATCTGACCATTTAACACTGTAAAATTGTATAATACTTCATACAGAGCAATAATTGAAAATCCTAGTAACATTAATTGCAGTAACGCCATTCTTGTTCCAATAATTTTGTCACCTGCAGTTCTTCTCCAACCTATTCTAGTAACACAATACCATCCAATTATTGTAGAAAAAAATATCCAAGTTGTTACTCTTGCAAAATTTTCAAATGGAATTGTTGTATTGTGAATTGCTTCGCCCATTACATAAGTTCCATTTTCTAACCATTCTATCATGGTTACATATACTCCAAAAACTAATGACGCTGTCATAATAAATCCACAAATATAGAAAACATACAGATAAACTCTGTAACCTGGATCTGCTTTTTCAAGATGACGTGGTTTCATAATGCCGATAGCCAAATTTTGAAATATAAAAATTCATGTATCATCAACGAGATTTATAGACTAGTTATAGACAGAATTACTATTGAAAATTGCAATTAACATTCCTCTAGTTGGAAAAGAAGAGATTTCAGTAGTTACTTCTATTCTTAGAGATGGTGCATTGACATCTGCTGCCAATCAGGGAGGAAAATATGTACAAAAATTTGAAAAATCTGTTTCAACTTTTGTAAAATCAAAATATGCTATAGCAGTAAATTCTGGCACTGCTGCCTTACAGGCCTCACTTTATGCATTAGATATCAAAAAGGGGGATGAAGTTCTATTACCATCATTTACTTTTGTAGCTACTGCAAATGCAGTTGTATCAACTGGAGCAAAACCTGTTTTTGTTGATATTCTAAAGGAAAACTATACCATTGATCCAGATGATCTACAAAAGAAGATAACAAAAAAAACTCGTGCAATAATTCCTGTTCATCTTTATGGAAATGTGGCAAATATAGAAAGACTCTCAGAAATTAGCAAAAAAAATAATATACCGATAATTGAAGATTCTGCTCAATCTTTAGGTTCTACCTATAAGGGAAAACACACTGGTACTTTTTTTGAAATGGGTTGTTACAGTATGTATCCAGCTAAAGTAATGACTTCTGGAGAAGGTGGTTTTATTGTAACTAACAATAAAAAATTACGAGATAAATTATTGATGATTAGAAATCATGGAATGGTTCATGGATATGACACAAAAGTATTTGGACTCAACTTACGATTACCTGAAATAAATGCTGCAATTGCAACAATACAAATGAAAAAACTCCCAGGATTTTTAAAAGCTAGAAAAAACAATGCAAATCGTTTATCAAAACTAATTTCTGATCTTAAAATTCAACTACCGCAACAACGAAAAAATGAAAATGTAAATTGGTATCTATACACAATCTCAACAAACAAACGAGATATGCTTTTGAAAGCACTTCACAAAAAAGGGATTGGTGCAGCATCATATTACCCAATACCGGTTCACAAAACACCATTTTACAAATTAAAAACAAAACTACCTGTAACTGATTGGTCTGCTAAACATGTAATATCATTACCAATTCATCCAAATGTTACAAAAAACAATATTGAATATATTGCAAAAACTATTCGTGATATTTTGTGAATATTTTAGGTGAAGCGATTGGGGAACTTTGTAAGACCATTTTACCCATACCTGAAGAGTCTTATTCAGGAAATCCAGATTCGTCAATCGCAATTTGTACATTATCAAGCATAGATTTACTCAAAAAATTTGTAAATTCTAATGTTTTTGAGCACATATCGATTGTAGGAAGACTATTTTCAGAGAATAAAGGAATTGATTCAATTATTAATTATGTAAATCATAATCAAAAAATTAGTACCATTCTAGTTTGTGGGAATGAAGTTTGGGGACACAAAGCTGGACATTCACTATTTCAATTACATGAAAATGGAATTGATTCTAATAATAGAATAATTAATTCATCTAGCCCAGATCCTTTTCTTAGTGTTTCAAAATCAAAGATTCAGTATTTTAGAAATAATATTACTTTGGTAAACTTGATCAATGAAACAAATTTTGAAATAATATCAAATAAAATTAAATTTCTCTAATACCCACTTCTCTGCCTTTCTCGATTAATTTCATTTTTCTTTTTGTATTCATCTACTATATCATCAGGTGTAAGATTTAGCTCAAGTGATGCTTGTACAACAAAATGCCAAATATCAATTAATTCCTCTCTAGCTTCTGCAACATCAAATTTTGTTGGAGTTTTCCACCATTTCCAATTCGTTGTTCTTTGCAGCTCTACTGCTTCATGCATTATTGCAGTACTTAATGCAGAAATTCTTCCTTCTGAATCTTTTGGATATCTATCAAGCTTCATCATCTCTGATAGACCTTTTTGAAGTTTGAATATTGTATCTAATCTATCTTCAGAAATATTTTGAGACAATGATAAATAATTTTGGGAAATAATTGAACTTAAGTCTTTTTAGAATTGAATCATTTTTTCATAGATCTTAATTCTTTTAACAATATCCCCTTTTTTGATCCTTAGTAATCCATCCAATCCATATTTTTCTACTGCAAAAGATCCTAAAACATTTCCATACACAACTGATTTTTTAATTTCTGATAAACTAGTTGAATTTTTGCTTGCAAGATACCCTATCATTGCACCTGCAAAAGAATCTCCTGCACCTGTAGGATCTACTACATCTTCTAATGAAAATCCTGCAGTTGGAAAAACTACATCATCATAAAACATGAGGGATCCATGTTCACCTTTTTTAATAATTACGTATTTTGCTCCCCATTTCATCATTTTTTTTGCACATTTTATCAAATTGAATTCTTTTGTAAGAAGTCTAGCTTCCTCATCATTAATTACGACTGCATCAACAGCTTTTATCATTTTGATTACTGCTTCTCTTTTAGTTGATATCCAAAAGTCAATTGTATCACACATAGAAAATTTAATGTTATCAAACTCTTTTAGTAATGCTGTATTTTGTTCAGGATCATTATTTGCAAGATACACAAATTTAGATTTTCGATAATCTTTAGGTACGCTTGGTTTAAAATCTGCAAGTACATTTAATTCAGTTTTTAATGTTGATCTTGTGCTGAGTGTATTATCATATTTCCCATCATAGCGAAATGTTTTACCTTCTTTGATAGCTAATCCTTGCAAATCAAGATGTTTAGATAAAATATTATGATATTTAGCAGGAAAATCTTTTCCAACAACTGCAATTAATCCGGTATCTACAAAATTACTTGCTGATATTGCTGCAAAAGTTGCTGCTCCGCCTAAAACATTTTTTAATATTTTTTTTGGAGTTCGAATCGTATCTAAAGCTGTGGAACCAAAAACAGTAAGCATTTGAGAAGAAATTATTTTTGATGTATAAATTCTCTTGCTTGCTCATCAGTTGGATAGAAAACAAATGGCACATCAATGGTTGTTAATATTATATTGTATTTCATAATTCCAGTAATTTTTACTGATTTTGATTCATCATTGTTAGAATCTGTATGAAATGTCCCTTTGACATTACTACTTTCTAATGGTTGTAATGTGAATGATTCTAACTGACCTTTACCTACCATTTCATCATTAATAATTACAAAGAATTCTGTCTCACCTGCAGTTAGTAGTAATAATGTAGGATTTACAAATTCCAATTCAATATTATATTTTGCACCTTTTTCATCCTCAATCAATAATTCACTTTGAGTCATGCTAATTTCTATTTGTGATGCAGATGCGTATTGTGAATATCCAAAAATACCCATGCCTAACACAAAGAGGATGATTAGACCACTTTTGGATGATTTCATGACTAGTAATCACAAAATTCTATTTTAATTCAAAACAAAAAAAATCCAGATACATTGTGTAAAAGTTTTGATCTACTCTTTAAGCTCATTAGAGCTAATACAATAAATGAAAATTCTATGACTATTTCATAATGGCTAGAATAAAACTCAAGATCGGAGAAAATGAAATTGAGGTTGATTCAAGGGATTTCTATGTAGATAATCAAACAATTGGTGAAATTATAGATAGTATTTCAAACCATTTACCTGAAAATTCTGCAAAAATTGTATACGAATCTACAAAGTTATCTGAAGTTAAAAATTCAAATCATTTTGGTTTAGAATCTTTAGATGATGCTGAAACATTTGAGCCAGAATTTAATGAACCAAAATACATTCCTTCTCATGAGATAAAATCGAAATTACAAATTTTAGAATCAAAAAATTTCTTTGATGCACCAAGAACAGTTTCTGAAACTGTTCAACAATTAAGGGAACATGGTTGGGCTACTAGCTCATTAGATGTGTCAAAAGCTTTAGCAAAAATGGCACTAAATAAAGAAATTATGAAAAATTCGCAAGATAGTAAAACTCATTATTTTGTTCAAGATGCATTAATTGCTAATTAGATAACCACATTTTTCACAATTTGAAAAAATTTCTCCATCTAAATGATCAAAATGTGTTTTACATTGATTACATGTGTGATGCATATCAAAATACCCATCTTTTTCAACTTGCCCAATTTTATTTGATTCTAAATCTGTACTTTTACATTTTATACAATGACATCCACATTCAATTTTCATAATTATTTTCCGATAATGATGTATAGTTCACACAACTATACTAATCATTGGAAAAGAAAAGGGATATTCCCATAGAAATTGATGATCATTTCAAAATTTTTGGAAAAGAGGCTTCAGAAGTAATTTATGGCGAAAAATGCCCTGTGTGTGATGTTAGAATAGATGAATATGGTTTTTGTTCATGTGGTTCTAATGGAGATTAAATTTTCTAGTAAATGGTAATGCAAGAATCATTAAAAATCCAATTGCTAATGGTGCAATTATTGGAAATTCAGGAATTACAGTAGTCCCTATAATTGAAATTGTCCCTGAAGTTTCAGGTTTTAAACTAAGCCAAACATGAGTTCCATCGTTGTTATATTCATGAAAGAAAATTTTTTCATCATCAAGTAATACAACATATGGATTCCACAATAATTCTAATGGAATAATTGTTGTAACAAATTGATTTTCATTAGATACATCAAAAGAAATACTTTTTGTTGGTTGATTAAAAACAAAGTTTTCAATATTTGAATGAGATAGAATTTCTACTACAAATTCTTTATCTTCCCAAGTTACATTTTCAAAATTTTTTGGTTCATTAATAGAATATTCTAAAACCATTTGACATCCATGACATGAAATTCCTTTTTTCTCATCTAAATATACAGGTCGTTCATTTGAAAAGATCAATTTAGCTTCGTCTGGGAAATAAAATGAAGTTGTTTCAAGATATCTAAAACTCCATGTCCATACACCATTTGTTTGAATTAACGCATGTTCTAGATCATATTCAATAATTGACTCTTCACTTGATGGTTGAACTAATAGCATTCGATCATCATCACTAATTGAAAACAATACCTCATTCCCTTCTTCATTAGTAACTGAAACATTTGAAACTGTTCCATAAATTAACTCAAGATCTGTTGGTAAATTTGATTTATGTACAATATGTTTGACATGAACTTCTCCTTCCAAATTAATTGTAACCTCAACTGATTTTTGAATAGCTTTTTGTCCAATTGAAATTTGAGCATCAGCCATAGGAATTACGACTATTAATGATAAAATTACTAATAATCCAAAAATCTTTGTTTTCATTTAGTTCACAGTGACATGAAGCATTGGTGCTTTTTCTAAAGGACAATCATTTCCATCTCTTTCAAGATTTACAATCTTGTCTGCAACATCCATTCCTTCTGTTACTTCACCAAATACCGTGTATTGTCTATCAAGAAACGTACTATCTGCAGTAACAATGTAAAATTGTGAACCTGCACTGTTTGGATCTTGAGATCTAGCCATAGAAACTATTCCTCGTAAATGAGATCTTGAACTAAATTCAGCTTTAATGTTATATCCTGGTCCTCCCATTCCCCAAGAACCTTTATTATCGGTTTTAGTATTTGGGTCACCACCTTGAATCATAAATCCTGGAATAACTCTGTGAAAAAGTGTCCCATCATAAAATCCATCTTTAGCTAATTTTTCAAAATTTCTTACTGTTTCAGGTGCTAATTCAGGTAGAAGTTTAAATGATATGTTACCAAAATTAGTTTCAATCGTTACTGAACTCATTAATTTAATTTTATTTTCTTATCATAAGAGTCTTTTGTGAAAATCTATTTGAAGATTTTATAAATTATTTAACTATGTTGAAAAATTTATAATTTTTTATATCTTTTTTATTGATAACTTATTTTTAATGACTTTGAAAATTTTATTTGTTTGAACATATGAAAAATTATGAAGTTAATATTAATCGCATTTTTATATTTCAAAAGTTAGTGTTATATAGAACAACTAAAACTTAGTATCATTGAATCGTACAAATCAAAGCACGATAATTAAAGAAGCAATTAATTCTTATCTTGACAAAGGAGTAACTGACAAACAAGATATCTACACCAAAGTTGTTGATGAACTTGGTGTACCAAGACCTACAGTAAGAAGAGTTGCCAGAGATTTAAGAACTGAATTATTACAAAAAATCCAAATCTTACAATCTGACATGCCAAAAGCAGCTCCTACTCCTGAAGCAGACGAATAAGATCTACTTCTCTTTATTTTTAATCCACTATTTTCTGATTTTTGGCATTACTGTTATAAATAATGAAATTTTTAATTCATTATGGGATATGTTAAAAACCATTTAGCTACTTTAGTTACTGGAGTTTTTGCAATTACCCTAACTGGACTTTGGCCATATTATGTTGATTTTGCACCAATACTAAATCTTGTCTTTATGATGGCTGTACCAATTACATGGTTTCTAACATTAACTTGTTGGCTAGCCCAAAAAAGTACTGATTACATGCATAATACTGGTACTAGTGAAAAAAAAAGCTTGAGTAATACGCATACTATTCAAACAACAAATTCAGGTTCACAAATAACTATTTCAGAAATTAAAGAAATTCAAAATGAATTAACTTTGGATCTAAATAATCTAAAAGAAACTGTAAAACTAAAAGATAGTGAAATTGAGAGATTAAACCAAGAAATTTCTAATTTACAAACAATGGTTCAGATTGAATCATTAAAAACTGAGTTAACTAACTTGAAACTATTAGCTTCTAAAAGAAAATAACTATTCTAATCATCACAATGACAACATGATATGCCGTGATTTTTCTTACAACTAGGACAACTCACAGCACCTCCAAAGTGACATTTACATGAACATAATTCAGTAGGGTCTTTTTTCAAACTCAATAGTATGATTTCTCTGTCTTGTTAATATTTTACTTTTACAGTTTTCCTAAATTTATAAAAAATAACTAATTTTTCATCTCCATTTTTATTTTTTGAAATTATTTATCTATAATTTTAATTCATTTCTAAAATCTTTTATTTTTTTACAAAAAATTTTTAAGATATTTTTAAAAATAAGCGGGCTTGGAGGGCTTCGATCCCTCGACCTGCAACTTAGGAGGCTACCACGCTATCCATATTTCGCGTCAACTTGACTCTGCGCCACAAGCCCAGCAAAAAAATCATTCTTAATTATTTAAGCGTAATCAAGATTCTCTTTGATCATTTTTTGAATACTTTCCCAATCTTTATTTTCTTTATCATTCCATTTTTCAAAATATACTACATCTTTCAATTCAAGTCGTGGTAACCAACCTGCAGTTTCTAAATCTGGTTTCTTTGCAAAATCATCAACATATCCTAAACAGAGATACGCAACAGGAACTACATGTTCAGGAATATCTAGGACTTCTTTTAGAGTATCATTTGATAGAATACTTACCCATCCAAGTCCTATTCCTTCTGTTCTTGCAGATAGCCACAAATTTTGTATGGCACAGCATACACTGTATAGACCTGCTTCAGGAATACTTGATCTTCCTATGACAAATGGACCAAATTTTGATGGATCATATGTTACGCATAGATTTACAGTAGATTCTAAAATCCCTTCTAGCTTAAATGAAAGATATTTTGATCTTTTTGGCTCTTCTACTAATTCTGATGAACGATTTTTTTCTTTTTCAAAAGATTCCTTGATTATTTTCTTAGTATTCGTATCTTTTATTAAAATAAAATTCCATGGTTGAGAAAATCCTACTGATGGTGCATGATGTGCTGCATGAAGAATCCTTGATAAAATATCATCATTTATGGGTTTTGAATTAAAATGAGATCTTACGTCTCTTCTTGAATAAATTGCCTTGTAGAGGCCTCTTTTTTCTTGCTCACTAAAATCATCTGTCAATATTTTATCACTTCTTTCAATTTACTAATTCTTTCTTTTGTTAAACGTTAATAATGTCTGCACCTAGTTTTATTTTTCAATGGGCCTGTAGTCTAGCTGGTTAGGATACCGCCTCGACATGGCGGTGATCATGAGTTCGAATCTCATTAGGCCCACTTTTTTTATTTAAAATCTAGATTTGAACTCTTTTTCAATTGTAGTCCATGTATTTTGTGTGATGATTTTTCCTTCAGCACTGAAATGATTGGGACCATTTATTATTGAATTAAAAATTTCTGATTCAATATTTGCTTTGTTTAAAACAAATATGTTACTCAAAGGAATTTCATTGTCTGGAAAAAATGATGCCCTTCCTGGCATTGAAACATCTTCTGTAGAATATTTTCCTGGACCAAGTAGAACTCCGTTATTGTAAAGATTGTAATCAATTACTGAAACTGTAAATGTTGTATCACTAGGATTTTTCACAAGAAATGTAACATTTAATTTAATTTTATCATTTATGGTATCATTATTTATCAATTCAACACTTTGTAATTCTATTTCCACTTGTTCAAGTTCAACATTTCCTAAACTTGCATAGTAAATAATACCGCCCATCATTGCTAAAACACCAGCAAGAGCAACGTAAACTGTAATTTTACTCTGAAGTGCCATTTCAATGGTATCCAATACGTACAACTAAAAAACGTTGTCAAGATCCAAATACATAATATTTGATTTAAAATATCATAATTGATGAGCGCATTAGAACAAGCTATTCTTACTTGGATTCATCTTATTGCAGCTTCAATATGGGTTGGTGGCTCACTTTTTATTGGAATTGTATTTTCCCCACTTCTAAAAACAATGACTAATTCACTTCAAGAAAGAATGCAAATAATGATTCGTGTTGGAAGACGATTTAACAAAATTGCTGTTCCATCATTAATTATTCTAATGGCAACTGGGTTGTATAGTTCTCACATGTTACTTGGTAAACCAGAACTTCTATTTGCAACAAGTTATGGAATTTTTCTATTAACTAAGATAATTCTTGTAATTGCATTAATTATCATATATGTAATTCATGTACGTGTAATTCGTAAAGACATTGAAGACCAAATTATGGAAAATAAAATGTCTGAAATTCAAATTCGAAAACTTAGAAAAAAAATCATCATTCTGGGAGAAATCACCGTCTTTTTATCAATAGCAATCCTATTTTTTGCATCCCTACTTGATGCTGGTGTTTGATACTCCTTCAATAATTACTTCAAATCCGTTATCTAATCTTCCAATTCCGTATTTACAACCTGTAATTTTTGATGTCACAAACAAGTTTGTTTCTAGATGTTTTGTAATCTCTTTAACATGAAAAATTGTTTTACCATGACCTAAACTTGCAGTAACTACAAGCATATCTGCCAAATTTTCATCTACTCCTAACGAATTTTTAATAAATTTGTTTAAATCTATTTTAAAATTTTCTATTTTATTATCAAATAATCCGTCAATTCCAATAATTGAATTTTCATCTGTACTGTAAATTAACAAAGATGCACCTGAATTAATTGCATCTTGATTTTTAATTTCTACCTCGACAGTAAAATTTTCTTTGATTAATTTTTCTTTTATTTCATTTACCTTACTTTTAATTTCTTTAATGGAAAGTTTTGAAAATGTACAAATCATTTTTACTGAATTTGTTTTTCTCTTTGTAAATGAAATTGATTTTAAATTAGACGGATTAACATACAAATTAATTTCTCCACCACCTTTTGGATAATAACCACGTTTAGATAATTCAAGTGAGAAATCTATCCCCATTCTCAAATATGCTTCTCTTAATACATGCTGAGTATAATCAATCGAAGGACTCCAAAGTACATCAGTTCCTCCTTTAATTGTTAAATCAAGTTTTTTTTGAGAAATTGCAACTACTGGAATTAATACTTGTAAAATTAAAGAAATACTTCCAGCTGTTCCAATATTTTCAATTAATTTTAAACTTTCAACATTACCTGGAATAAATTTTAATTCAGTAGATCCAATTTCTGCACCAACTACTTTGGCATTTGCAATTTTTTGAAGAATTTTTATCGCAGTGAGATGTTGTGGTCTTAGACCTGGAACTTTTCTATTTTTTCTTATTTGTTCTACATGAATTGGTTGTTTTGTAATACATGAAAGTGTAATTGCTGAGCGTATTATTTGTCCACCACCTTCACCATGTTCTCCATTAATTTTTAGAAAATCCACATTTTTTTCCAATTAGAACTCTTTATGATAGTTTTTTAAAAAGAAATTTTCTATTAATTTGTATGAATGGTTTGTTGATTGGACGATTCCAACCTTTTCATTTAGGTCATTTAGATGCTTTACAATTTGCTTTATCCAAAGTTGATAAATTATGGGTAGGTTTAGGCAGCTCAAATTTACCACCACAAAAAGATAACCCATTTTCAGCAGAACAACGACAAGAAATGATACTTTCTTCAATTGATGATGCCATGAAAGAGAAAATTTCCATTTATTTTATTCCAGATTTGGATAATCATATGAAATGGATTGAGAAAATAGATACTATTGTTCCAAAATTTGATATAATTTTCTCAAATGATGAATTAACAAATCACTTGTATTCAAAAAGAAATACTCAGGTAATGACCATCCCATTTTTAAAAAGAGACAAATTATCTGGAACTCATATACGTGATCTAATAATTAGCGATCAAAAATGGAATGATCTAGTACCTGAAGGAACTAAAAATTTCTTAGAAAAAATTAATGCAAAAAATCATCTCAAAAATCTTTAATTATAAATAATCCCAATATCGCATTTAGATTAGATAACATATGGAATATCTTTCAATGCTCCCTGGTCCGACAAATGTACCTAATAGAGTAATGAGAGCAATGCTTGCACCAATTATTAATCATAGAAGCGATGATTTTGTTGAACTATACACTGATGTTGTAGATAAGACTCAACAAGTTTTCCAAACACAAAATG
>Ga0209362_1001633_pt1 | contig 17561 bp, 11 predicted proteins | sample SaaInlV_165m_DNA_FD_184680 | JGI IMG/M metagenome (GOLD analysis project Ga0209362, IMG submission 184680) | Marine microbial communities from expanding oxygen minimum zones in the Saanich Inlet - Saanich Inlet SI037_S3LV_110m_DNA (SPAdes)... | ecosystem: Environmental > Aquatic > Marine >...
CACCCTAGGCATCGACGCCTACCCCGTGCACGTCGAAGTCGATACCGACCGCACGTTACCCACCTTCACCGTCGTCGGCCTGCCCGACTCCACCGTGCGCGAGTCCAAAGAGCGCGTCTTAGCCGCGATCAAAAACGCCGGCTATCAGTGGCCGCGCCGACGCGTCACCGTCAACCTCGCCCCCGCCGACCGCCGCAAAGAAGGCTCGGCCTTCGATCTGCCCATCGCCCTCGGCGTGCTCGTCGCCTCCAAGCAGATCAAACCCGTGCGCTTAGGCGACTTCGCGCTGCTCGGCGAACTCTCGCTCAATGGTAGCGTACGCCCCGTGCACGGCATGCTGTCGATGGCCGCCAGTTTACACCAACAGGGCCTCTACGGCATGATCGTGCCGACACAAAACGCCCGCGAGGCCGCCACCGCCGACGGGCCGTTGATCTACGGCGTTAGCACACTAAATGAAGCCGTCGAGATTTTAGAGGGGGATGTCCGGCAGAGACCCTACGAACTCAACATCGAAGAATTGTTCAAAAGCAATACCGGCCACGCTGTAGATTTCTCGGAAGTCTGCGGCCAGGACCACGCCAAGCGCGCCTTAGAAGTCGCCGCCGCCGGAGGCCACAACCTGCTGATGGTCGGCCCGCCCGGCTCCGGCAAAACCATGCTCGCCCGCCGCCTGCCCACCATCCTGCCGGCATCCACTCTGTCCGAAGCCCTGGCCACCACCAAGATTCATTCGGTCGCCGGCGCCCTGCCCGCCGAGCAAGCTCTAGTCACCACCCGCCCTTTCCGCGCCCCGCACCACACAATTTCAGCCGCCGGCCTGATCGGCGGTGGCTCCTACCCTCGCCCGGGCGAAGTCTCACTCGCGCACCACGGCGTGCTCTTTTTAGACGAACTACCCGAGTTCCGCCGCCACGTCGTCGAAGCCTTGCGACAACCGCTCGAAGACCACGCCGTCACCATCACCCGCGCGCAGATCACGCTCTCCTACCCCGCCCGCTTCACCCTAGTCGCCGCGATGAACCCCTGTCCCTGTGGCTACCTCTCCGACGCGCGGCGCACCTGCACCTGCTCGCCGGCGGCTATTCACCGCTACCGCGCCCGCATCTCCGGCCCACTGCTCGACCGCATCGACATGCATATCGAAGTGCCCGCCCTCGCCTACAACGACCTGGCCAACAAAGACGGCGGTGAACGCTCGGCGCAAATCGCCCAACGCGTGCACGCCACCCGCCGACGCCAACTCGACCGCTTCCAAGGCGAGCCCTTCTGCAACGCGCATATGGCCTCGCAACACCTGCGCAACCATTGTCTACTCGATGCCCCGGGCCAAGCCTTGCTCAAAAAGGCCATGGACCGCCTCGGCCTATCAGCTCGCGCCTACGATCGCATCCTCAAAGTCGCCCGCACCATCGCCGACCTAGCCGAGTCAGCAGATATCCGATCTTCGCACCTCGGCGAAGCGATTCAATATCGGTCGCTGGACCGCGATGGGGGGATATAAATTTCATTAACGAGGAAGATTTGAATAAATGCCGGGATCTTTTATATCTTTGTGCATCGTACCGCATACGATAAAGTAAGACTACCGGACTGAGCCCCGATTTGTCGACAAATTCAATCCCTGCCAATCCCGCAGCGCACCTCGAGTTCAACCCCAAGGAGCGCTTGCGCCGCCTCAATTAAATCGGCGTGGCCCTTTCCGTCGAACACGACCTCTACGCTCTTTTAGAGCGCATCCTCGCCGAAGCCGGGGCGCTTACACTCGCCGACGCCGGCACGCCCTATCTGCGTCAAGGGCGAGGTGCTGACCTTTGAAATCGCCCACAATGACACAATGGGCTGCCGCGACTCGCGCGATGTACGCACCGCGCGGAGAAAAAATTGACGGTGCGATCATCGCGTAGCCAAGACCACATCATACTCGAAATCGGCGATAATGGCTGCGGCATTCCCGCCGAAAACCTCTCCAGCCTCTTCGACCCCTTCTTCACCACCAAGGCGACCGAGGTCACAGGCGACGAACCAGTGGGCACCGGCCTAGGGCTATATATGATCGTCCGACGGATGGAGCCCTACGAGGTGGAGATCAAGGTCGACAGCAAGGTCGATGTCGGCACGACCTTGCGGCTGCATATCCCGTTGACTCGCTCGCCGGAAACCCCTACCCCCTAACGCGCGGCTAGCGTCTTGAGATAGGCGCCTTGCCCTTTAGTCTTCTCGTCGTCGTCTCCCGGACCGAACTCCTCCAACGACACATAACCCGCGTAGCCCACGTCGCGCAAATCCTCGACGATCTGCGGGATATTGGCGACGCCCTCCTGCAATGCGCAAAATGCCCATTGCCATGTTTGCTGCCCGTTTTCATCACGCTCACCCGCTTGCAGCACGCCATTGCCGATATGCACATGCGCCATATACGGCCCGAGCACTTCCATGCCCATACGCGTATCCTCTAACCCAACGCGCAACATATTGGGCACGTCATAAATCGCGCCGATGCGCTCTGGGTCCAGATCGCGCAATAGCTCCAAGGCCCGCGAACAGGTCACCGCCACCGTGCCCGTGTGAATCTCATACAGCACCTTTACCCCATATTCTCCTGCCAGTTCGGCCACCTGTGCAAAACCGCTGCGCGCGGCCAAAAATTGCGGCATATACGCCTGCGTGCGGTCGTGGCGCGGCGCGCCGATGCGGATCAGCGGCGGGTTCTCTTTGTCGATGGCGACGGCCCCGATAAAGAGCTTGCGGATTTCGTCTTCTTCGTCAATCAGGCACTTGGGCGCCAGCGCGGCGACACGCACGCCACTGCGCTCAGCGGCCGCGCGAATCGCCGGGGCCTTGTCGACGATATTGTCGGGGCTGACGTCGCTCAGGTGTCGGCCCCAGAAAGCCGGCTCGGCCGAAGAGTCATCGGGGTTGAAACGGCAGCGCAGTTCGACGGCCTCGTAGCCGTATTCGGCGAGTTTGTCGAAGGTCTCGTCCAGGGTCCAGCGCGGCAGCATGACGGAAGTGCAGCAAAGTTTCATTGAGATCTCCTCTAGTAATGGCGCTAAAAATAGGTGGGGATTTTATTCGGCACAATCGGCCCGACCACCGTAAAAAATACGATGGACGACAATCGGTGGAATTCGGCAGATGATGTACGATAAAAAAGGGCAACAACCAAACGCTGGCTGCTACCCACTGCGTGTCGCGGTCTTATAGAATCGAATAAGCATAACCGCACGCCATATGCTGAAAGCGCCGCACCCACCGCGCAAACACCCTCGCGTCGCCGGCCGCCGAACGCGGCACGAACTCATTCAATTCACCCATTGCCACAATATCCAAAAACCCTCCCCCACTAAGACCCGACGTACGCTATAAAGGATACCTCAACAACTACAGTAGCGGTCAATGCCCTTTATTTTCATATTTTCATCTACCCAACATCATCAACCATAAGATAGCTCCTCGACCCGCAGCATGATACGCATCCCCCCAATTACCCAACGCAAGGAGCCCACCCCATGCCCACGCCCACCGACCCCAGAGTCCCCTCATACACCCCCATAGGCGAAGTAACAATAGAAAAGCGCAGCAACAACAAAGACAAACCGCACCAAGGCAAAGTCCTCGCCGCCGTACAAGCCCACGCCGACGACATTCCCTTCTTCTGCGCCGGCCTCTGCGCCAAACTCATCGACGAGGGCTATACCGCCTACTTGATCCAAACCACCAACGACGAAAAATGCGGCCCCGGCACTATGGGCGAAGCCATAGCGCAGAACGAACGTGAAATCGAAGTGCTCGCCCGGGAAATCGGTTTCAAACAGGTCATCCACCTCGGCTATAGAAACCACTTCCTCGACGAAGCCTCACCCATCGAGTTGCGCGCCCGGCTGGTCTTTTTGATCCGCGCCCTCAAGATAGATACGATGACCACCTTCAACCCCTGGGGCCACTGGGAGGAAAACCCCGACCACACTGTCACCGGCCAAGCCGTCGAGGCCGCCCGCTGGATGGCCGGCATGGGCAAAGACTATCCCGAACAGTTGGCTTGCGGCATGCAACCGCACTCAGTCAAGGACCTCTATTATTGGGCGATGCGTCCGGAGCAACCCTACAATACCGTCGTCGACATCTCCGACTACCTGGACAAAAAAGTCGCCTCGATGAGCGCTAACAAAGCACAAGGACCCGCCGGTGCGGCCGGCCGCCGCCTCAAGGCGCGCCTGGCCGCCGAGGGCAAACGTCTGCCCGCTCTCGACGGCGAAGAAGAAGAAGCCGACCGCCAGTATATCCGCCTCTTCGGTCTGCAGGAATATCAGCGCATCGGCGCACCCCACGGTCTACAGCACGCCGAGCCATTCTATTATATACCGCCCGGAGGCACCTTCACCGGCTCGATGAGCGGCGCGGATATCGAAAGTTATATCGCCGAGCACGCCGAGCAGTTGCCCTAAACTCCGCTTGGCAAGAGCCTAAGGATGATGTGCCGCGGTGCCTTCGGATGCCGCGGCATTTTTGTTTGCGGTATTTCCCCACACTAGCCCTGACTAACGCGCATCTTTTCCTGCCGATCTGTACTTTTCTGCCTGTTTACAGAATTATAGCAGCAAAAATACAACAAACCAAAAACAATACAATAAACTGTCCTACAGCACTTTACACGTTTTATTTACATAGACAACACAATTGGCATCCTCCTTGCTAAGCTCTCTGTGGGTACGACAAAGCTCAGAGCCTCCCCTCCGATGCCGTCGTAAATAGCGCGTCCTCACCCGGGAAGACGCGTCCATTAGCGAAGGTTATTCATTTGGTCCATAAAAGGAGACGGGTATGGAGGCTATTCAACTTGAAATAGGCTTAGACTTAGTATCGTATGTGAAAACGCAAGAGGAGGAAAATTTAATCGAGAGCATCCGGCAGATGCGGCGGGACATTGAGATCCGCCACAGCTTCTTGGTGCCGCCCATCCGCGTATGCGACAACGGCAGTTTACCGCCGCGCGGATATCGACTGTTCATTCATGAAGAACCTGTGGCATTGGGAGAGTTGGGAAGCGAAGACAGCGCCAGCACGCTATCGACTTTTCTCGCCGAGACCATCAGCAACCACCGGAACGCCTTTTGAACAGCACTAATCCCTAGGGAGGGTCCGCACCCCGCGGATCGTCCCTAGGGATTTTTATTTTTTCAAAAACCTACGATGGCCCGACTCCTCCGCCTCCGTCCGTAGTCCAACACAAGTAGCAATCGCAAAAAATAGCATCGAATTATTTCGTCTGGCCTAGTTACGAATTTTACCATCGCGGAATAAAAACTTAAAGACGGCGGGCGATTTACAGTTGGATACTAGTTTCTTAAATTGGCAAGACAATAGAAACTGGGAGAAAACTGACCATGCAGCTTACACCAACACAGATCGACGAATTCAACACCCGCGGCGTACTGATCGCACCCGATGCACTCACCCACGATGACCAGCAACCACTGATCGACGAGTTGTGCGAGTGGATCGACGCGCGCGCCAAGGCCTTGCACGCCGAAGGCAAGCTGAGCGAGCTGCACGAAGACGCGCCCTTCACCACGCGTTATGGCCTGCTCTTCAAACAGTGCAGCGAAATCGGCCAGGGCATGGACATCATGCGCTACCGGGGCCGGGCGATCTTCGAATTTTTGCGCAACGACAATCTACTCGACCTGCTCGAATCGCTCTTGGGGCCCGAAATCACGTGCAACCCCATCCAGCACCTGCGCTCCAAACCGCCGCAAGCCTACGAAAACCGCGAGGGGCCCTCGTTCCACAATGTCCCTTGGCACCAGGACGCCGGCGTGATGATGCCCGAGGCCGAAAGCTCCGAAGTCGTCACCTGTTGGTTTCCGCTGGCCGACGCCATGGTCGAACATGGCTGCATGGAGGTCCTGCCCGGCATCGTCGAAACCGGCTATCTGCGCCACCAAGCCGCCGGCGGCACGACCATTATCCCCGAGGTCATGCCTGAGGCCAAGCCGCTCGCCCTAGAGTGCAAACGCGGCGACGTGGTGCTGATGAGCCGTTTCACCCCCCACCGCTCGACCCCCAACTTCTCCGACCAGTGCCGCTGGTCGCTCGACTTGCGCTACCAACCCACCGGCCAGCACACCGGCCGCACCGGCCACCCCGACTTTATCGCCCGTTCCCACCGCGACCCGGCTAGCGAGTTGAGCAATTACAAAGAATGGTGCCATCGCTGGGTCGACGCCTTCGAGAGCCCTAACGGCGTGGTGATGCACCGGGGGGAATAGCCGCCATGCCGCGCTATATCACCGTCGGCGCAGCGCAGTTCGGCCCCCGTACCGCATGAGCCAGACGCGCCAGCAAGCGGAAAAAGAGCCGCAACTAAAAATCGCTGGCCAGTTGTAAACTGACAAGATGATCGCTCTCGTCGGGCGCGCCGGCCCAACGATTGAGCTGCACCAAAGCCTTGAGCCGGGTGCGGCGGTCGAGATAATAACCGAAACCGGTCTCGATCCGCTGAATCCCGTAGTCCCACGCAGCCTGGCCGCCCTGGCCGTCGTCTATGTCGCCATAGTCCATACGACCGTAGCGCAGCGCGTAGTAGACGCCCGGACCGAGTTCGTATTTGCCCTCGATATAGCCGCCGCTATGGCTCAGATGCCCTTCGGCTAGATTCGGGACCTGCCATTGGTTGAAGACCCATTCGCTGATAAGCTGGAAGTGACCAGCACTGTATTCGGCGTCAAGGCCGATCAGACGCTGCTTGTAGTCCTCAGCCGAGCGACCGACCGGGAAAGCACTGCTGCTTTCGACGCTCTTGTTCAGGTAGGGGGCATAGGCACCCGATACGCCGAACTTCAGCGCGATCGTCGGCTGCAGACCAAGCCGGCCTACGTATTGCAGGCCATCGTTGTCCGTGGCAGCAGGGTTGGAGACGGCACCTTCAGTCATCGCCAAAGCGTACGTAACCGGCCCGAATGAGCCAAAGAGTTGCAGACCAGTGTTCCAGCAAGCATCATAGAGTGTCGGTTGGCCGCGCCCGGAATAGTTGGGCGCGTCGCGGCGACTGAGTTGATCGGCGTTATCGCGCAGCACGCTCCCACCGTGCACGGCCGAAAAATAGTGGTAGATCAGCGGCATGCCGATCAGCGGGTTGGCGGTGGCGAAGGAACGGGAGGCGAAGGTGCCAAAGGGCGTGGCCATCTTGCCGACCAGCGCGTTGACCGACGTCAAACCACCGAGTTCGTAAACGACGATATAGGCGCCCTCCAAATCGAAATGGGCCGCCTGCTCGTCAAAAAGCAGCGTGGTAAAAACCCCGATGTTCTCCGAGACTTCGGAATCGATGAAAAAACGGCCGCGGATCTGGCTGAAGGGGCTCGCGCCTTTGAGCGTGTTATTGACCACGGCTTGCCCCTCGCCCTCGTCGCGACCAAAATCCTGTTTGTAGGTGGCCGCGAGCGTGCCGGAAACACCCACTTGCGCCACGGCTTGGCCGGCGAGCAACAGTACGATTACTATGAGTCGGTTCATGACACCTCCGCATCAGTCAACGAGGCGATTTCTAGGTCCTCGGAAAAACCCTTGAAGGCCATCATTTTTATTTCGGCCACGCGCACCGAGGTCTGCAACCCGTCGAGCAATTCCTTGCGGATGAGAATCTCTCCCGGCGCCGCCACGTCGCACAGGCGCGCACCTAAGTTGACCTCGGCGCCGATCACCGTGTAATCGAGTCGGTTCTCCGCCCCCATATTGCCGAGGATCATCGATCCGTAGTTGATGCCGGTACCAATGAAAACCGGCTGCGGATCCTTCGCGTGCTCCTCCTGCATGCGCCGCTCAATGGCCAACGCGCACTCGATCGCCCGTTCCAACGCCCGCTCGCCGATAAACAGCGCCACCATCTCATCGCCGACAAATTTGTCGATTGAGCCTTCGTACTGTGGCACGATCTCCGCCTGGAAACCAAGATAGCGGTTGAGCATCGAGATGACTTCTTCGGGCTCGCGCTTCTCGCTGAAAGCGGTAAAACCGCGAATATCGGTGAACATCACCGCCAATTCCTGCCGCGTGCCGCCAAGGTTGACTGCCGTGTCAGACGACTGGCGGATCATTTTCTGGGTGTGCGAACCTACATAGCGCATCAATTGCAAGCGCTCGCGCAAGCCACCGATCATCTCGTTGAAGGTAGTGGTCAACAGACCGACCTCATCGTGCGTAGTCGCCCTGAGCGAAACGTCGAGGTCTCCGGCTTTAACGCGGTTCATACCTTCGACCAGCCGCAAAATCGGCTGCGAAAGACGACGCCCTAGGAAGAAGGCCAAAAGGAGCGTGATCCCCAGCGTAACCCCTCCGGCCTTGATGATATTGTTTTCCAAGACGCCGAGAATACCTAGCTCGTTGGCCGTCAACACCGATGCGATATAAAAAGCGTTCTCTCCTTCGCCCAACGGGCTGACGAAGGCAAAGACCTCCTGGCCGTCGAGCACCCCCGTAAAGGGTTGGCTGGCGCGCATTTGGTTCATCATAGCGTCGAGACTGTCCTGATGGGACCCGCAAAAGGTGGCCAACCCTTCCTGCGTCAAACCTTTAACCGTCGAGGCCATCAACTGGCCGTCGAGCACAATGGTGATCTCGGTGGCCGATTCGCCCTTGATGTCCTTGGCCTCCCGCTCGCCCAGATAAACGCCCTGGGCGAGGGACCCGATAACGTCGTCGGCCAAGAACACCGGTACCGTCGAGACCAAGTAGAGCATATCGCCGACCGCCATTAATTCGGGCCACTGCTCTTCTTCGGCACCGATCAAATACCCGTAATCGCCGCGCAGCGCGCGCTGTACACCCGAGCGACCTTTGACCTCGATACCCCTGGGCGCGTTATAGCCGGTCAAAACATCGCCCTTGCGGTCAGTGACGATAAACAGACCCAAGTCGGAGTACCGGGCCAGTTCCTCTTCGACGAAGTATTCCATCGAGGCGGGATCACCCAGCTGCACATTTCCCTTAAAGGCGGAGTTTTCGCCGATGACCCCCGAAGACTCCACCAACCGCTCGTAGCGAAAACGCTGGATCTGGCGAAAGGTCTTCTCGGTCTGGTTGAAATCGTAGACGATCTTCTGCTGAATCGCCTCGGTCAGGATTTCGCTAACCGTGTAGAGCACCGCGCCTAAAACCACGGCGGTCAAACCAACCATCAGGATAAAGAGTTTAGTCTGGATATTGATGCGCATGGCGACCTAGTGGTCTAGGTGAAAAAACCAGGTCTTTGTCTCGCCGGCTTGCAAATCGATTTCAGCCGTGACGGTATCCAGGCCGGGATAGAAGGCGCGCAAATCATAGGTGCCGGCCGGCAAATCGCCGAGTTCGAAATTCCCGCCGTCGTCGACGCCGGTGTAGTAAGGAGTATCCAGGCTGAGGATCGCACCGTGCATCTGCGGGTGGATATCACAAAATAGGTCGATCACGCCCAGATGCTCGATCTGCTTGGGTACGATTTTACCCGTCGGATGGCGCCCGACGTTAAACTTGGCGCCGGATGTCAAGCTGAAGACATTGTGGTAGATCGCGTCGTTGTTGATAAACTCCACCGTCGTCCCCACCGTGATCGGCGTGACGCGGGGGGCGAAGGCCACGCCGACTTGTTCGATCCCTATCGGCTCTGCGAGCGGTTTGACTTCGGGCGTAAACGAGGTTGGATGGGCACTGATGACGACCGCGCGAAACGGAGACTCATCCCGTTTCTGTGGCTCTTTTCTCCGGCTGGACGGGGTCTGTCGACTCCGGTACTGGCTGCCCCGAAACGAGCGCTTCTTATCATTGATTCCAGCCGGCAATACGACCGAACCGCTCACTGTCGCAGGTTGAGCCTGAACACTTGCCGTACCGAGCAGCAGCCCGACGACAATCCAATAAGCAATAATCAAACTCATATAGCGTTTCTCCAACCCAAGCAAGGTACACATAGGCCTCTCTTTTCGGCAAGCTGCACTCGCGAATTATTAGATGCTCGAACCGGGCAAGGGGGCGCGCTAAAAAATAGACAGACGCTTTTCATTTCGTTTTACTTCCTCGCACGAAGATTTATATTGTCTAAACAATTAAAGCTACCCATATGAATTGCCATGCATAGAATACTAATCGTTGAAGACGAAAACATCGTCGGTCTGGGCATCCAGAAACGCCTGCGGCGTATGGGCTATGAAGCGTTAGAGGTCCTGTCCACAGGTCAACAAGCCGTCGAGTACGTTGAGCGAGAACAGCCGGATCTGATCCTGATGGACATCCAGATTCAGGGCGATATCGACGGAATCGAGACCACCAGGAGAATCCGCGAGCGCTTCGACGTGCCTATCGTCTACCTCACCGCCTTTTCCGACGAGACGACCTTACAGAGAGCCAAGGCGACCGAAGCCTTCGCCTATGTACTCAAGCCCTTCAAGGATCGCGAGCTCTATAGCTCCATCGAATTCGCCCTCTACCGGCACCAGACCGGCGTCGAACTGCAAAAGCACCACGACGAGTTGGAAACGCGCGTCGAAGAACGCACGGCCGAACTGGCGCGGGTCAACGAGGAGCTCAAACACGAAATGAAAGAACGCCAGCTCGCCGTTGAGGGCCGGGCCCTGCTCGAGGAACAACTGCGCCAATCGCAAAAAATGGAGGCGCTGGGCCAATTGGCCGGTGGCGTCGCCCACGACTTCAACAATATGCTGACGATCATCACCGGCTATAGCGAGCTAGTGATCAACCGCATGAGCGACAAGGACCCGATAGTAAGCGACATGCTGGCGATCAAGGAGGCCGGCGACCGCGCCGCCACCCTCACCAGCCAACTGCTGACCTTCGGTCGCCGCCAGGCACTCCAGTACAGCACCATCGACCTCAACGGCACGGTCGAGAGCGCCCGCGATATGTTGCAGCGCATGATCGGCGAGGACATCCACTTCGAGATAGACCTGCAGCCCGGGCCCCATTATATCAAGACCGACCCCGGCCAGTTAGACCAAGTGCTCGTCAACCTGGTCGTCAACGCGCGCGACGCCATGCCCCGCGGGGGACGGCTCAGGATCGAAACCGCCGCCATCGCGCTCGACCAACCACTCACCAATCGCTTTCTCAAGCTCGAACCCGGCGAATATATCCGCCTCCGGGTCACCGATAGCGGCAGTGGCATCACCGACAAAGTGCTCAACCGCATCTTTGAACCGTTCTATACGACTAAGGATAAGGGCAAGGGCACGGGCTTGGGCCTATCCATGGCCTACAGCCTAGTCGAACAGAGCGGCGGCCAGATCGATGTAGCCAGCCGGCCCGACGAGGGGACCCGCTTTGACCTCTACCTGCCGATCACCAATGCCCGGCCGGAGGAGAAGCTCAGCGAAACATCGCCCGCACCCGGGCCGCGCAGTGAAAACGGCAATGAAATCATATTGTTGGTCGAAGACGAGGACGTGGTGCGCGACTTGGCCCGGCGCGTGCTGAGCGACTACGGCTACGACGTGCTGGAAGCGCGACAAGGCGAAGAGGCCCTAGCGCTATCCGAATTGCACGCTGGACCTATCCATCTGCTGCTGACCGACTTGGTCATGCCCAAGATGAGCGGTCCTGAACTCGCGCAAAACCTGCAAGCCCTGCGGCCCGATATGCCAGTTCTTTATATGTCCGGTTATAACGACGAAAAGGTATTGCGCTACGGCATGCAGGAGCAGCAGATCCATTTCCTGCAAAAACCCTTTACCCCCAACGCCTTGATCGCGAAAATTCGCCAGGTGATCAACCTCCGTTAGGCCTTACCACCACCGCGTATTCCGGTAATTCCCCGCCATATCCGTATTCAAGGGCAGCCCCTCCTTGTAACCGATGCGTCGACCTGTTTCGAATGCACGGTACATGCCCAACCCCAAAGCCACGTTCTTCAGCCCGTTTTCGCCGCTATTCTGCGGTTCGCCGCCCGTCTCAATCGCCGTCAGCAAATCGCAGAGCTCCAGGTGATAGGCATAGCCCTCGGTCGCGGCCACCGCTTCCGGTTCTTCGCTATCGTGCCGGTAGTGCTGCACATCGTCGCCCCAACCGGAAAAATGCAACCCGCCCTCGGTACCCGCAATCCAGTAGCCCATGCTCGGCAGAGCCACCGTGCTGCCGGTACGCGCCGTCACCAACGCGCCCGACTCGAATTTAACCAGCGCCTGCAAAATTTCCGGGCTGAGCAGGCCTTCGTATTCGTCACCACCCGCCACCTCGCAGCACACCGAAGCGACTTCGCCGAAAACCGCGCGGGTAAAGTCTAGCTCATGAATAAACCCTTCAAGCGCGTTGCCGCCGGTGTTGCTCGGGTCATTGCGCCAATGGTCCACCGCCTCGGCTTCGTCGGCGCGGCGCAATTTGACCGTGCCCATGCGGTCAACGCTGCCGGCGACCGGTACCCCGATCACCCCCTCTGCCACTAAACGACGGCACGTGAGAAAGGCGCCCCAGAAACGCAAGGAATGGCCGATGGCCAATTTTACCCCAGCCGCCTTGGTCACCGCGATCATCCGGCGACAGTCGTCTAGGTTCAGCGCCATCGGTTTCTCGCACATGACGTGTTTGCCCGCTTCGGCCGCCTGCGCCACCAGTTCCGGATGGCTTGAGGTCGGCGTGCCGATGACCACCAGGTCGATCTCGTCGCGCCGCCAGATCTCGTCTAGGTCGTCGACGGCTTCGGCGTCGACCTCTGCCGCACGCGCCGCCGCCGCCGCCGGCGACAAGTCGTATGTCAGCGCGATCCGGCAGTCCTCCTGTTTGTCGATCGCCTCGATCCACGACCCGGCGATCCCCCCGCAACCTACTAACCCGATATGGTGCCGCATCTTTGTACCTCGGTTGACTAAGTGTGCGATAATACTATTAATTCAATGAGAGTTTTGAATTATAGCCCGCTGCCTACAAACTGTCAAAACGCCCGCGAAAACGCGGAGCGCATCGTAAAAAAACAACGTGCACCGCGAAAGAACGGGTAAAGAGTGGATCTGGACGAACTGCTGCGCGACGTGGACAAGGACGAACTGCTGAACCTCTACGACGAAGCCGCCGTGGAATTGCTCCAGGTCGCCCGTAGCGATGGCCATTTCGCCGACCGCGATCCGGACGCGACCACCTGGCCGTCGGCCGGAGATACCGAGGCGCTCGTCCGCCGGGCCGAGTTGATCGGCACCATCCATGAAGGCATCCCATCCCGCCGCGACAACCGTCTGCGAGAAGCCTATGACCACTACGAGGAAGTTGGTCCCGCCTACCACCTAGCCAACCGCCTCTATATCGCCCTGCGCCGGGTCTTCACAGAACGTAACTTAGGCAACGAACGCGATTTTCACGAACTCTACCAGTCCGTCTACTTAAGCGCCTTAAGCCGTGACAACCCCTTAGACCTCGACGAGGGCGAGGCCGCTCTCGTGCAATTGCGCGTCGCGCGCGTACCACTCTCCCACGCCCACTCCGTCGCCGAGAAAATGCAGGCCGGAGCGGAAGCGGTACAGAAAAAAGACCCGTCCTCCACAAAAGACGACCCGCGCTTGCAGCAGGACTACCACTGCGAGATCGACGGGACGCGCTACGAGGGCACACTGCACAAACTGCTCGGCGACATCGCCGAACGCATTGTCGACTATCTCGCCGCCGGCGAACATCTGGCCATCCGCTTCAACACCTTCAGCAATTTCATCTGGCTCGGCATTTCGGTATGGAAAGCCATCACCGACGCCGAGCTACTACTGGCCAAGATCGAGGGCCGGGTGCGGGGCAAGTGGCATCGGGAGTTGCACAAGCTCGTGCTCCTAGGCAAGGGCATGCTACTCAAATTCCTGCAGGCCCACTCCGAGGACCCCGCCCAGATCAGACCCAAGGAATTCTGGTACGGCCAGGAGTACAGCTATCTGACCCGCGACATGATCGACCTGACCCGCGCACTCGTCCGTTTGGCCAACCGCTTGGCCAAACGGACGCGCGGGGCCAAACCCGACCCGGTGACCATGCCCCCCTTACTCGCCGGCAAAGCCCAGGGCCGCTTCCTCGAATACCCGCACGTCGGCCGCCAACAGACGCTCGGCTCTATGCGCCGCCGCGGCCGTATGCTGCGTTGGGCCCGTCTCTACCACCGCACCGGGCGCAATAAGATGAAGATCCTGGACGTCGGTTTGCCCGAAGAGCAGCGTCTCGCCGCGGCCAGCGCGGAAAGCGCGCAATGGGGCCGGGAGTCACTCGACATCTTCGGCATCGAAGTAACAGTAAACGCCGACCCTTTCTTCGCGGCGACCGCCCGCGACCTCGACCTGGCCAACCGGCAGGGCAAGGTGCTCTTCCTGCCCACCCACCGCAGTCTCTTCGACCATCCGGTGATGAGCAGCTTGCTGCACGACCCGCGCTTCCTCGAATTGATTGGTTGGAGTACTCCCCCCGCGCCGGTGATCCTCGCCCGCGCCCGCCTCACCGAACCCGCGACGGTGCGCATTGCCGGCCGCTCCTTCTCGCTGATCGGCTTCAGCACCGAAGAAGTGGACAAGATGCTCGAAGAGGTCGACGGCCATGTGATCATGAGCCGCTCTGCCGATACCGGCAGCCCCACGCGCCGTTTCGCCAAATTGCTCGAAACACGCCCGGGGGTCGTCTACGGCGAGGGCACCACCGCCTCCTACGAACACCAGTGCCTACCGATGCAACACGCGCTCTACGCCCACTTACCGCCCGACGTGATCATCATCCCCATAGTCTTCCGCGGCATCCACTCCCTGTGGCCCAAATGCCCGCACGGCAATCTCGATATCGGCAGCGGCCGAGTCGAGGTCGTCGTCTGCCCGCCAATGCTCGGCGAAACCACGCTGCTACCGCGCAAACGCGCGCTGCGCACCCAGCTCGAACCGGCGACGCTCTTCCAGGCCGTGCATATCGCCCGGCTCTTCAACCCCGAACCGTCCTAAGGTCCAGATCACAGCACGGCCCTCAGGAGCAGAGGGTCGGACAGAGCAGCGCCCTCCGAAAAATCACAGCACGGCCCTCATGCACTTACTGTAGAACGGGTTGGCTCACCCAGGCGTACTCGGGCGGATACCGAGCAGGCCCTAAACGCGGGTGATTTTCCTACGGGCGCTACCCTGCCCTTAGGCCGTCTTGGAGCAAAATCCCACTACACGCGATTGATTTACTTAAAAAAACCACACTGCATAGACCCGGTCCTTGATTCGCTCAGGAGGAGTGGAGAATTCAAAAGGAAAAGCAACCCCGCAGCCTTTCCCTCCTTACACCCTCCACTGTACACACAAAAAAACTCCGCAACACCAACCGGGCATTGCAGAGTTCAATTTTGTAAGGTGTCTAGGGGTGTCTACATATTTTAGGCAGCAGCGATGTTGGTAGTGCTCGCACCGAAGGCCGCTGCCTCGTTAGCGAATAAACCGATCTATCTCTTCTTGATAAACGCGGTAGTGCGAGCGGTAGATACTATGACTGTAGTTGCGGTAATCCTTCTACTTCTTGCCAATGCGGTAAGCGGTGTATTTTACAACCGGGCTCCCAGCCAACGACGATCATATCGCCATTGGCAAATACGGCTTCCAACTCGGGAGCGGCATCTTTTTTAGACTGTGATAGCTCCTGATACAAGGTATACCTCCAGGGAGAAGAGGGTGCTTAACTCCTTATGATACCACTTACCATTAAGTATCGACAAGTACTAGTATTTATTGAGTCTTTTTTTATTCAAACAAAGAGCGTTAACACCATGGAGAAGCTATTAAAGCGATCTACGCCACTCAAAATAGCGCATTTCGCCATTTTTTAAATATTAAATTTCCCGTAATAGATTGTTTTTAATATAGTTAACACTATTTTCAATATCTGGCACGCGACGTACAATCTGTGGTCATGAAAGCACTCACTCACTTGCCAGAAGAAATCATCATGACAACAGCTATTTTCACTACCCCCTACATTCGACCGCAACAACACAACTCAAAGCTCAACTCACTGCTCTGCAGAGCAAGGCGCACCCAATACGCCATACCACCGATCGCGTCATCAAGCTCTGGTATCTCTAAACGCAAAAATCCTCACCACAGGGCGGGGGTTTTGCTGCTAACTGTACTATAGTTTACGGCCTTATTCCTGCTCGATATACACCTTCGCCGGCTGCCGCACCGTTTCCGGATAGACCTCGACGCCGCCCATAGCGGTTCTGGTAATCAGCGGGAACCTCTCCCACGACCTTGCGCTTTAGCTCCCCGCTCTTCTTCTTGCCAAGGGGCCGAGCCAGCCGTTTGAGAAAAAAGCTGAGCCAAAAACTCCGGCGGCTCAACGGCGAAATCGAAACGCTCTATCGGGAGCAGCCGCGCGTCGCCTAACCGGCGGCGCGCGGCGGTTGCCCGCGTTATGCTATCATATTATAATGAGCGTCCCACAATCAGCCAGTGATCCGAGGAGCTTGCGCCCGTTATGATTAGAAAGACCGAAACCCTGCCGACCTGGGACCTGAGCGACCTCTACGCCGGCGCCGACGACCCGCGCCTTGAGATCGATATGGACGCGGTGCGCGAACAAGCCCTGGCGTTCGAAGCGCGGTTCAAGAACACGATCGCCCGCACGGACCTCAACGCGCATCACCTGCGCCAGGCGCAAGACGCCTACGAGGTGCTGCTGCGCGCCCAGTACCGACCCCAGGCCTACGCCATGCTGCTCTTCGCCACCAACACCCAGGACCCCGAGCGCGGCGCCCTGTTGCAGAAGACCCGTGAGTTCGGCAGCGCCATCACCACCCATCTGGTCTTCTTCGACCTCGAAATCGGACAGATACCCGCCGAGACCTACGACGCCCTGATCGGCGACGATGCGCTCGACTCCTACCGTCACTACCTCGACCACCTGCGCCTACTCTCCGTCCACAACCTCTCCGAGTCCGAGGAGAAGATCCTCGTAGAAACCGCCACTAGCCGCGGCCAGGCCTTCAGCCGTCTCTTCACCGAAACGCACGGGCGGGCCAAATACCGCCTCAACCGCAACGGCCAACGCCAAGAGTTGACCCAGTCGGAGCTATTACCGCTACTCCACAATCCCGACCGGCAACTGCGTAAGACCGCCGCGCAAGCCCTCACGAAAGGCCTCAAACGCAACGCGCATGTCTGCACCTTCATCTACAACACGCTGCTGCACGAGAAGGACGTGCTCGACCGACTGCGCCACTACAAACGTCCCGAGGCCGGCCGCCACCTGCACAACGAATTGAGCGCCGAGATCGTCGATACCGTCAGCGAAGTCTGCATCGCCAATTACGGCACGGTCGCCGACTACTACCGCCTCAAGCGCCGGCTACTCGATCTCGACGAGTTGACCCATTACGACCGCTATGCCCCCTTAGAAGGCGATGAGGGGGAGATCCCCTTCTCCCAGGCGCGCGAGATAGTGCTCGGCGCCTTCGGCGATTTTTCACCGCGATTGCTCGATATCGCCAACGACTTCTTCGACAAGCGCTGGATCGACGCCGAACTCGCTGCGGGCAAGCGCGGCGGCGCCTTCTGCGCCGGTGTCACCCCGGACCATCACCCCTATATCCT
>Ga0209362_1001641_pt1 | contig 17538 bp, 20 predicted proteins | sample SaaInlV_165m_DNA_FD_184680 | JGI IMG/M metagenome (GOLD analysis project Ga0209362, IMG submission 184680) | Marine microbial communities from expanding oxygen minimum zones in the Saanich Inlet - Saanich Inlet SI037_S3LV_110m_DNA (SPAdes)... | ecosystem: Environmental > Aquatic > Marine >...
GATCTGAATCGGCGCACCGCTATCGGTCACCCGGGCGCCACGCGTCAAACCGTCGGTGGAATCCATAGCCACGCAGCGCACCAAGTGCTCGCCCAAGTGCTGTTGCACTTCAAGCACCAGACGCTCTTCCCCGGGGCGATCCTCCTCGACCACCTCAAGGGCGTTGTAGATGGACGGCAATTCCTGCCCGGCGAAATCCACGTCGATAACGACGCCGATGATCTCTTTGACCTTTCCTTCTCTCATTTCCTACCTCGCGTAGTAAGCAGCACTATTAGGCCACGGCCTCAGCACCGCCGATGATATCCATTAGTTCAAGGGTGATCGAGGCCTGCCGCTCTTTGTTCATTTCCCGGGTCAGATCCTCGAGCATATCGCCAGCGTTCTTGGTGGCGTTGTCCATCGCCGTCATCTGCGCCGCGAAAAACCCCGCATTCGACTCCAACAAGGCCCGCCAAACTTGGAAGTTGATCTGGCGCGGCACCAGAGTCTCTAATAAGGCCTCAGGCGACGGCTCAAAAGCGTAGTCGGCCGCGCTGCCTTCGTCCAAACCCTCTTCTGGAACGATCGGCAGCAGTTGTTGAAAGGTGGGTACCTGGGACCCGACGGAGACGAACTCGCTATAACAAAGGAACACCCGGTCCGTCTCGCCGGCGATAAAGCGGCGCGTCAGGTCTTGGGCGATATCGACGGCGCGGGCGAATTCCAACTGGCCAAATACGTCGGCGTGATGCTGGGCAATCTCATGCCCGCGATTGCCAAAGTAATCCCGCCCCTTGCGCCCGACAGTGACCAATTCGACCTGCGCGTCGGCGTATACGTTCAATTCGGCCTGGACTCGACGGCAAAGACCCGAATTAAATCCACCGCAAAGACCGCGATCGGAGGTCACGACCACCAAAGCTATCCGCTCCGGCGCGCGCTCTTTGAACAGCGGCTGCTCGTCGGTATCGACGCTCTGATGCAACTCCCGCAACACCCGGTCCAATTGTTGCGCATAGGGCCGGGCGGCCTCAATCGCATCTTGCGCGCGGCGCATCTTGGCCGCCGCCACCATCTGCATGGCATTGGTGACGCGCTGAATGTTTTTGATGCTCGCAACGCGCGTCCTGAGTTCGCGAAGGGTGGCCACCGCTTATTCTCCTATCCTTCTGAAGAGCGGAAACCGCCCTTGAACTCTTCGATGGCCGCGCCGAGTTTCTCTTTAGCCTCGCCGCCAAGCTCACGGCTCTCTTTGATACCAGCCATCAACTCGGGCTGTCGATCCCGCAAGTAGACGAGCAGCTCCGCCTCGAATCGAGCCAAGTCAGCCGTTGGCAAATCGAGTACATAATCGATGATCGAGAGCGACGCGGTCAACTCTTCGAGCGACTGTGGCTTGTACTGGCCCTGCTTGAGGATTTCCATCAGCTTTTCGCCGCGGTTGAGCAGGTCGCGCGTAGTCTGGTCGAGATCCGAGGTGCCGAACTGAGCGAAAGCCTTGACCTCGTTATAACGCGATATATCGCCTTTGATCGAACGAGCCACCGCTTTCATCGCCTTGGTCTGAGCATCAGAACCCACGCGTGAAACCGAAGCGCCCACATCCATCGCCGGGCGATTGCCCGAATAGAAGAGCTCCGGCTTGAGTAAGATCTGACCGTCAGTAATCGAGATAACGTTGGTCGGCACAAAGGTCGATACATCGCCTTCGAGGATCTCGATGATCGGTAGCGCCGTCAGCGAACCAGCTCCTTTCTCGTCGCTCATTTTCGCGGCGCGCTCTAACAGCCGGGAATGGAGATAGAACACATCCCCCGGATAGGCCTCGCGACCAGGCGGGCGACGCAGGACCAGCGACATCTCGCGATAGGCCCAGGCCTGCTTGGACAGATCGTCATAGACAATCAGCGCGTGTTCGCCCCGGTCGCGAAAAAATTCGCCCATCGAGGCACCGGAATAAGGCGCGATAAACTGTAGCGGTGCCGGATCCGAAGCGGTCGCCACGACCACGATCGTGTATTCCATTGCGCCATTGGCCTCTAACTCGGCCACGACCTTGGCGACCGTCGAGGCCCTCTGGCCGATTGCGACGTAGATGCACTTAACGCCCTGGTCCTTCTGATTGATAATCGCGTCAATGGCGATGGCCGTCTTGCCGGTTTGGCGATCGCCGATGATCAGCTCGCGCTGGCCACGGCCAATCGGCACCGTCGCGTCGACGATCTTGATACCCGTTTGCAACGACTCTTTGACCGGTTGGCGGTCGATAACACCAGGCGCCTTGCGCTCGACCGGCAAGGTCTCAGTGGCTGCGATATCGCCTTTGCCATCAATGGGCATACCGAGCGGATTGACCACCCGCCCTAAGAGCGCCTCACCGACCGGAACCTCAACGATGCGGCCGGTGCGCTTGACCTGGTCGCCCTCGTTGATCAGCGTATCTTCGCCGAAGAGTACACAACCGACATTGCTCTCTTCGAGGTTGAGGGCCATGCCCATAACGCCGTTGGGAAACTCCACCAGTTCGGTGGCGCGTACATTGCCGAGACCGTGAACGCGGGCGATGCCGTCGCCAACATAGAGCACAGTGCCCGTCTCGTATATGTCTATTTCTTTTTCAAAGCCCAATAACTGTTGCTTGAGAATCTGGGAAATCTCGTCGGGCTGGACCATCGTTTCGGTGGCCATAGTATCCTCTCTATTATCTCTTAGTTGCTGCTATTGCTAACCGGCCAGGCGCAGGCGCAGGCGCTCCAAATGGGTATTGATGCTGCCGTCAAAAACGGTGTCGCCGACGCGCGCAATAACACCGCCCCGCACGTTAGCGTCGACCTGGGCCTCCAGACGAACTTTTCTGCCGGTGTATCTTTCTAGGCGCTCTTGCAGGTTCTGCAGTTGCTGCGGACTCAGCTCTATAGCTGAGCGCACCTCGGCTCCGACTACGCCCTCGCGTTCGGCGACCAACTCGAGAAAAGCCTGCAACGCCACCGCAATTAGTGCGGCGCGGCCCCTGCTCCCCATCAACTGTAGGAAACTCAGGGTCAGTTCCCCAACCTTGTCAGTAAAAAGCTGCCTTAGGGCATTCGCCTGAATCTCGGGGCTAATCAGGGGATTGGCCAAAAAATCAAGCAACTCCTCAGATCCGTCCAGAGTCGCCACCAAGCCCTCGACATCGCGCGTGATCGGTTCGATTACGCCCGTCTCATCGGCGGCCTCAAGCAGTGTCACGGCATAGCGCCGCACTACCTCGGGTGCGTTCATTGTCCTTCCAGTATCTATATCACGATGTTCGCAGGCCCGACTATACAAGCACCGCGAGACACGCTAATTGGATTCGGGAATTCTGGAGATCAGATCGTCCACTAAGCTGCGGTTTTTATCGTCGTCCAGATTCGCATCGATCAATGCACCAGCGGCCTGCACCGCCAAATCGGCCATCTCACGACGCAATTCGGCAATAGCAGCGCGCTTCTCACTTTCAATGCTGGTCCGCGCCTGGTCAATCGCCCGCTGCGCTTCTTCTTTCGCCTGTCCGACGACGTCCTGCCGCAGATTCTCGCCGGCCTCGCGGGCTTCGGCGATAATCTGCCGCGCCTCATCCTCGGCTGCCACGAGTTTCTGCTGGTGCTCGCTCAAGACTTTTTCCGCTTCCTGACGGGCTTGCTCAGCACCACTAATAGCATCGCTGATACGCTGTTCGCGCTCATCAAGCGAAGCCAAAAGCTGAGGCCAGGCAAACTTCTTGAGAATGAGGAGCACCACCACAAAAGTGATGATCGTCCAGAGTATGGTCCCTAGATGGGGATCGAGTAGCATAAGTTTCTATACTCTTGTTGTACTACTTGGTCAGGACGATCAGCAAGGATACAACCACGCCGATCAGTGCCACGCCCTCAACCAAGGCAGCGGCCAGAATCATATTGGTTCGGATATCGCCAACGGCTTCGGGCTGGCGGGCAATGCCCTCCATCGCCGAACCGGCCAGTTTACCGATGCCCAAACCGGCGCCGATCGCGCAAAGACCCGCGCCGATCCCGGCGCCCAGATATGCCAATTCCATAACTAAATGCTCCCTTTTTGAACGATGTGAAACCCCACCTTAGTGGTCCGGGTGAGCGGCCATGCCGATGAAAACCGTCGACAGCAGGGTAAAGACAAAGGCCTGAACGAATCCTACAAAAATCTCAAGTAAATAGATCGCCGCCGCAAAGGGCACTGCCCCGATAGCGATCCACTCATTTTGCATAATGATGATCAAACTCAGAAAAACCAGGATCGCGACGTGACCGCCGACCATATTGGCGAAGAGGCGCACGCAGAGCGCGAAGGGTTTAACAAATAGACTAATCAATTCTACGGGTATCAGAATAATCAGCAGCAACGGCGGCACGCCAGAGGGAATAAGGCTTTTGAAGAAACCGAAAAAGCCATTATTCGCCATGCCCGAACCGATCATAACCAAAAAGATGCAGATGGCCAGACCAGCCGTAACGCTGATATTACCGGTAGCGGTTGCGCTATAAGGGATAAGCCCCAGGAGATTGCAAAATAGTACGAAGAAGAAGATCGTTAGCAAAAAGGGTAGATACTTTTTGCCATCTTCCCCCATGATGGGCAGAACCACCTCGTCGCGCAAAAAGATGACAATGGCTTCGAAAAAATTAGCCAAGCCCGAAGGCACCCCATCCGGCTTGCGGAAAGCCTTGACCATCAAGACCACGAGCAGAAAGCTCGCCACCCACATCATCACTATGTGGCGAGTGATCGACATATCAATGCCGAAGATCTCTATAGACGGAAGAGGGACCTCACCTGCCAGTAGGTGATGGGGATCGACAAAGGGCAATTCCAAGGTCTTCTGATCAAGGATATGCCCAATGATATCTACTTGCGCGTTTGCAGCATCCGCTGCTTGCGTACTGCCAGCCATTAACAGCCTTTAAAAATGCTAAAATAGGGGGGAATTTACGCCCGATGCGCATTCAAACTACGCACTAAGAAAATAAACTAATCAGCCTGTAAAATTCTGTCAATACTTTGTGGCGTTTTGTGCTATAAAGTATTTAACTCTGCTCCTGAGAAGGGCTTTTTTCCGCTTTATTCTTTAAGACATAAAGCACTTCGAGCAGCAAGAAAAGTAGATAGGCAACGATCAATGCCACGATATAACTTGCCGGGTGCACTGCGGTCAATTTGAGCAGGAGAATCGAAGCCACCGCCACCAGTATCAACCGCAGGGTCATTCCTCCAAAAAAAACGACCATAAAGACCTGCATTCCCTGCTGCAGCCCCCAACGGACTGCGGCCAGAGCTATCGCGCCATTAATTCCGGCAACGGCCAGCCCGGCAATAACTCCATCCCATTTCATCAAGATTCCTCCCTTTTGCGTTTCTCGTCGAGATCCATAAGCGTCCGATAAAGCTTATAGAATCCACCTACTGCACCGAATAAGGTAGCCAGTAAAATGAAAAGTGGGGTCGTGCCCAATTGATCATCGAGCCACCAACCAACCGCCATAAAAAGTAATATCGTCACGGCGAATTGTATGCCAAAACTGGCATAGGGACCGATCTCCGAATAAGCCCCCCCCACCTTTTTATCGCTCTTTTTCTCTAATTTCATAAGCTACATCACCGCGACCGCGGTTTCCCTTGCGGCCTTTAAAAGAAGTACAGAGAGCAACTGCCAACACCCATATGCCAAAGAACATCGCATAAGTATCGAGGATAAACTAAATCGTAAAAAACCGTGCCATTAACACCGTAGGTCCATTCCTCGGGCGCCGCGTTCAATACCAATAAGAGGCCGCACAAGGTCAAATACCCCAGAGTCGCCGAAGGGCGGCGGGGCCAGAACAAAGCATCAAGGACAACAATCAGCCGGATCAGCGAAGCCAATAAATCTTGCGCAAATAGCGGTGTGCCCGCCCAGGTGCCGACCATGTCGATTGCTCCCTCGCCGGCTCATCGACGACGACAATCGCCAGCGCTTCGTCGACCGCTCCCACGGGCCCGGTCGAGCACCGGCCCCGGTTAAAACCCCAAAGCAAAAGCGCAGAGTAAAAGCGGCACGAGCAACATGGCTTCGACCCAACGCATCTTCTGCGAACGTTCTCCCTGTCGCCGCCTGTCCCCAGACGATACGCTGCACCAAACGCATACCGGCCACGCCGTGTAAAACGGCAACAAATAGAATGAGTACGCCCAACTTGCCCCAAACGGTGAAGGCCGCGATCAGGAACTCGCCAACAAAAAGCACCGAACCCGGGCATCCCACCACTCACAATACAGCCACAAGCAACCACCCAGACAAACGCGGTACCGACATGCCCAAGCACAGAAGAGCAGCAAAACCGTCTCACCGATCAAAACAAAGAAAAGCGGGCGGTATGAATGTAACGGCAAACGAATATCCGGGCGGGGGGGGGATCCCGTTCGACGGCGGGTGGACTCCACCACCGGGACAAGGCCAACAGAAAGAGCGCGACGAGTAGGGACAGCGCAATAAAAAATATAAGAGCGAAATAAGGCATGATTGGCGTCGGCTAGGGTCTTTGCCTTCGCCAAGTATAGGCAGGAGCCGTCGGCTATGTCAAGATGCTACAAGATCTGCAACTGCTGAATATCCAATACTTTCTGTAGGGTTTGGCGATTTGTTCGGGCAAAGAAAAACGGCGGACCGAAGCCCGCCGTTTTTCAATAGATCTCGTTTGTGGGTTCAGACCGTTTGCGCCAATTCGGCCGGTGACTCCTGCTCTTCCCCGCACGTGTCCGGCGCCTTGCCACATTCACACATCGGCCGGCCAAAGTCGTCACTCATCTTATTCAGCCCTCCGCAGGAGCCCTGAATTTCGCGATTACTAAAAATCACACCGACGGCCATCGCGACCATAACTAGACTAAAGGCTACAAAAGCTGCGAATAAAGTAGTCATACCGGCCTTTCGGTATATTGAGGACAAATCATAGTGCCCATAGCGACGGGTCTAAAAAGAGCCAACAAAGACCTACGAGCCAAAGTCGTCATAGCGGATCATCTCCTCTTCTACACCCAGAGAATCAAGCATCCCCTGAACCGCCTGTAACATGATTGGCGGGCCGCATATGTAATACTCGACATCTTCAGGCGCTTGGTGTTGCGCGAGATAGTTATCATTCAAGACCTGATGTATGAAACCAACATAACCATCCCAATTGTCCTCGGGCCGCGGATCGGACATCGCGATGTGGAACTCGAAATTAGGAAATTTCTCTTCTATCTGCCGAAACAGATCCTCGTAGAATACCTCGTTGGGGTTCCGTGCTCCATACCAGTATGAAACTTTCCGACCGGTCTTGAGCGTGTGAAAGAGGTGAAAGAGATGCGAACGCAAAGGAGCCATACCAGCACCTCCGCCGATATAAACCATCTCACGCTCAGTTTCCTGAATGAAAAACTCACCAAAAGCACCCGAAATTGTCACTTTGTCGCCGGGTTTGCGGCTGAAAATATAAGAAGTGGCCAAACCTGGCGGCACTTGCTTCCATCCTGTCGGCGAACTCCGATCAGGCGGTGGCACAGCAATGCGTATGTTAAGCATAATAATGTCACCCTCTGCAGGGTGATTGCCCATTGAATAAGCACGCACGATAGTCTCTGTATTTACAGCTTTGAAGTCCCATACTTTAAAGCGATCCCAATCGGGGTGAAACCGCTCGTCAATCCCCTCAAAGTCCTTGAAGTCACACTCAAAAGGGGGAACTTCAATTTGGATGAAACCACCAGACTCAAAGTCCAACGTCTCTCCGGGAGGAAGCCTGACAACAAACTCCTTGATGAAAGTCGCCACATTGTCGTTCGAGACGACTTCGCACTCCCATTTCTTGACCGAGAACACGTCCGGCGGCACTGCAATATTCATATCCTGCTTGACGTTGACCTGACAGGACAAGCGCATGCCCTCGCGGGCCTCGCGTTTGTTGATATGGCCGGTCTCGGTCGGCAGGATATCGCCGCCGCCCTCGTGCACATGGACCTTGCACTGGGCGCAGGTGCCACCGCCGCCACAGGCCGAAGACACGAAGACCTTGTTGTCGGCCAGCACATTGAGCAATTTGCCCCCAGCAGGGACCGAAATTGCCTTGCTCTCGTCGTTGTTGATGAGAATGCGCACATTGCCACTGGCCACCAATTTGGAACGGGCCGCCAGGATAATGGCGACCAAGGCCAACACGATGCCGGTGAACATGCCTACGCCGGAAATAATTTCATTCATGGAAGCTCTTCTCTCGTTAGCTCGGGTCGATCTTAGAGTTGAATACCGGAAAAGGACATAAAGGCCAGCGACATCAGCCCGACGGTGATGAAGGTGATGCCCAGCCCGCGCAACCCAGGCGGCACGTCACTGTACTTTAACTTTTCGCGAATGCCCGCCAGCGCCACAATCGCCAAGGCCCAGCCGACGCCCGACCCCATGCCAAAGACCACGCTCTCACCAAAGTTATAATCGCGTTCGACCATAAACAACGAACCACCCAAAATGGCGCAGTTGACGGTGATCAGCGGCAGGAAGATACCCAGCGCGTTATAGAGGCTGGGCACAAACTTGTCGAGGAACATTTCGAGAATCTGCACCATCGCGGCAATAATGCCGATATAGCTGATCAGCCCAACGAAGGTCAAGTCCACCCCCGTCAAACCGGCCCAGGCCAGTGCGTCTTCTTTGAGGAAATGCTGGAAGATCAGGTTATTGGCCGGCACGGTGATGCCCTGGACTACGATGACCGCGATCCCGAGACCGAAAGCCGTCGACACATTCTTAGAGACGGCCAAAAAGGTGCACATCCCCAGGAAGAAGGCCAGCGCCATGTTCTCGACGAACACGGATTTCATAAATATGCTCAGATAGACTTCTAACATTTTAACTCTCCTCCTCGACCTGCTCGGTCTTCCAGGAGCGCAGGGCCCAGATAAAAAAGCCGATGAGGAAGAACGCGCTCGGCGGCAGCAGCATCAGGCCATTGGGCGCGTACCAGCCGCCCTCAGCGGCGAGCGAAAATACCTCGGCGCCAAAGAGCTTGCCCGACCCGAAGAGCTCGCGGAACACCCCGACGAAGAGCAGGATCACGCTGTAGCCCAAAGCATTGCCGACGCCGTCAAGGAAACTCGCTCCGGGCCCATTCTTCATCGCAAAGGCCTCGGCCCGCCCCATGACGATGCAGTTGGTGATGATCAGTCCGACGAAAACCGAGAGCTGTTTGCTGATATCAAAGGCATAAGCGCGCAGAAACTGGTCGACGATGATCACCAGCGAGGCGATGATCGTCATTTGCACGATAATGCGGATGCTGCTGGGAATATAGTTGCGAATCAGGCTGACCGCGGTGTTCGAGAGCGAGACGACGAAGAGCACGGCCAGACACATCGTCACCGCCGTCTCCAGTTTGGTCGTCACCGCTAGCGCCGAACAGATTCCCAGGATCTGCAGGGCGATCGGATTGTCGTTGAAGACCGGGTTAAATAATATGTCTTTTGCTTTTTCGTCGGCCATCAGCTAACTCCTTGCTGTTTCAATTTGGCCAGATACTTTCCATAGCCACCTTCGCCTAGCCAATAGCGCAACATGCCCTTGACCCCGCGCGAGGTAATCGTCGCCCCCGAAAGCCCGTCGACCTGATACTTGGTCTCGGCCCGCCCCGGCACCACCTTGCCCTTGATTACTTCAATGCGCACCGAACCGCTCTCGTCAAAGGCCATCTTGCCATCCCACAGGGCCTTCCAATTCGGATTGTCGACTTCGCCGCCGAGCCCCGGGGTTTCGGCGTGTTCGTAATAGACTAGTCCGCGAATGGTATTGATGTCCTTAGCGTCGAGAGCGATAAAACCGTAAAGCGTCGACCACAGCCCCTTACCGTGCATCGGCAGGATAACTTTGCGCACCTTGCCGCGGTCCGAGACCAGATAGGCCGAGGCCAAGTGGGCGCGGCGCTTGATACCACCGAAATCCTCGCCGGCGGGAATCGCCATGCTCCGGGCCAAGTCCTTGGCCGCCCGTCGCTGATCGTAGCCCACTGCGTCTATGTTTTCCTCGTAATCGCCCGTCGCCAAATTGACGACACGCGGCTCGATATTTTTGTATAGCTCCTCGATGCGCTCGCCGCTGACGGTTTCCCCCGCCTTCACGAATCCGGCGGCCATCAGGATATTGCGCTTCTTGTCGAGCGCTTTATTGACCGCCTGGGTCGGCCGCAGCGAAACGGCCGCACCGGATACCAGCACCGAACAGACCAGGCAGACACCGAGCGCTACGCCGAATGTTCTCCCTATTGAATCGTTAGCCACTTGTCTACCTCTCTTAGGAACTGACGGCCGTGCGGGCCAGTCTGCGCTTGATATTAGCCTGCAGGACCACGTGGTCGATGACCGGCGCGAAAACATTGCCGAAGAGAATCGCCAGCATTACGCCCTCGGGAAAGGCTGGGTTGATCACACGGATAAGCACAGTCATAAAACCGATGAGCGCCCCATAAAACCAACGGCCGGTCTCGGTCATTGACGCCGACACCGGGTCGGTGGCCATAAATACGCAACCGAAGGCGAAGCCACCCAGGACCAAGTGCCAGCTGGCGTCCATCTGGAACATCGGATTGGTGTCGCTGCCAATCATGTGCAATAGCTCAGCGAAGACGATAGTCGACAGGATCATACTGACGATGATACGCCAGGAACCGACGCCGGTCGCAATCAGCACGAAAGCGCCGATCAGACACGCCAGCGCCGAAGTCTCACCCAATGATCCGGGCAGTGAGCCAACAAAGGCCTGCATCCAGGTCACGCCGACAGCCGACATGCCGTCGGCGGCGACGGCGCCCAGCGGGGTAGCCTGCGTGAAACCGTCGGCGGCGACCCAAATAGCGTCACCGGTAATTTCGGCCGGATAGGCGAAGTAGAGAAAGGCTCGCCCGGTCAGCGCCGGGTTGAGAAAGTTCTTGCCCGTCCCACCAAAGACCTCCTTGCCCAACACCACGCCGAAACTGATGCCGACAGCGACCTGCCACAACGGGATCGTCGGCGGCAGAGTCAGCGGAAAGAGCATCCCCGTGACCAAGAAGCCCTCATTGATCTCGTGCTCGCGGACCGTGGCAAAAAGAACCTCCCAAAGTCCGCCGGCTATCTGAGTGATCAGGAAGATCGGGAAAAAATAGAGAAAGCCGTGGAAGATATTGGCCAGTGCGCTACTCGGATTATAGCCTACGCCGAGGATATCGATAATGATCCCGCGCCACTCACCGGTGGTCGCAGCGCCCATCTGTAGCATCGCCAGATTAGCCTGGTAACCGGTATTCCACATCGCCATGAAGATACAGGGGACCAACGCGGCGACGACCGTAATCATCGTGCGCTTGAGGTCGATGCTGTCGCGCAAATGGGTCGGCCCCTTGGTGACCTGACCGGGTGTATAGAGAAACGTGTCGATCATCTCGTACTGCGCGTAAAGCTTTTCCAGCGGCCCGCCCTTGTGAAAGAGCGGCTCGACCTGGTCGAGCATTTTTCGCAAAGCCTTCATCGGATGCGCCTATCCTTCCCTTTCAATTTTTGCCAAATTGTGCCGCAACATCGGTCCGTATTCATATTTGCCGGGGCAAACGAAAGAACAGAGCCCCAAGTCATCTTCGTCCAATTCCAAACAACCCAACGCCTGAGCGCGGTCGGTATCCTCTACAATTAGCGCCCGCAGGAGGAAGGTCGGAATGATGTCCATGGGCATCACCTTCTCATAGGAGCCGATCGGCACCATCGCCCGATCGCTGCCCTCGGTGGATGTCGTAAAATCAAAAAGCTGGTTCGGCTTGAGCTTAGAGGCAAAAACATTTTTAACCGAGAACTTATCGAAGCCCGGTTTTTGCCAGCCCAGAAACTCGCGCTCCCGGCCCTCGACAAGCACCGACACTTGCGTGTGGTAACGGCCGAGAAAATTCAAAGGGCCCGCATCCGCGCGCCCTGACAATACCGATCCCGAAATAACCCGATTCTCGCCCTCTTTCAGCTGCCCCATCGTCAACCCCTCGAGACTGGCACCCAATGTCGTGCGCAACAACCGAGGTCTCTCCACCTGCGGCCCGCCAAGCGCAACCACGCGCTCGGTCCACAGCGACCCGGTGGCAAAAAGCTTGCCGAAGGCGACAACATCCTGATAGCCGATATACCAGACGACCTTCGCAGCCCCAACGGCATCAAGGAAGTGAATATGGGTGCCGGGCAAGCCCGCCGGATGTGGCCCGGCGAATTCGACAGCATCCGCGCCGCCATCTGGAATGCTCGCACCAGGGGCCTTACATACGTAGACCGAGCCTTCGGTAAGCTTCCGCAACATCGTCAGACCACGTGTAAAATCTTCTTCGAGCCCGCGCAACACGACTTGCGGATCCGCTGCCAATGGATTCGTATCCATCGCGGTGACAAAGATCGAATGTGGCAGGCTCTCGGGTTCAGGTACTTTGCTGTAGGGCCGAGTGCGCAACGCGGGCCAAAGACCGGCGGTCACTAGGGTTTCGCGTATCTGGTCGCGACTGAGTTGATCCGGAGCGGTATTGATGTGTTCGTCGAAACGAATCTCATCGTCTCCCGCCGCCTCAATAACGACCGATAGCAGGACCCGCTTATCGCCTCGGTTGACCGCCACGACCTTGCCGCTTACCGGTGCGGTATAAAGCACCCCGGCCGTCTTCTTGTCTTCAAAGAGCAACTGGCCCTTTTTGACCTGGTCGCCCTCGTTGACAGCCATCGTCGGCCGCATCCCGATATAATCCGGACCCAAAACGGCCACGTGCCCGACGGCGGGGCCATCCTCAATTTCTTGCGCCGGGGCGCCGGTAATCGGCAGGTCCAACCCCTTTTTTATTTTAATTTTGCTACTGGCCATATGCGCGTTTCGCGATCCCCTTTTTAAAAGGCTCCAACATGCTATATATGCAAATAAAATGTAATGATATCCATAAAAAAGCTAGTTTAAGCCAGCCTGCGCCACCTGTCAAGAATAACGCCAGACAGACTGGTGGAGCTACAAGCCGTGGCCCGATAACTATACTATAGTGGAGGGGTAAGTCACCGACCGCGACAGAACGTTGCCATGAATTATTCAAATTCCGGTGTCTCGAAATCGACTGATGCCACAATCTAAAAAGCACCGCCCGATCTTCTTACCTCCCGTTGACAAATAAAAGGCAAGGGTGATAATGGAGCAAGCGGTGTCTTGTCTGGCAAGGTCCTCATCGACCTTTTCCCGTGACGGAACTTGCGATTCGGAGCAAAATCTCGGATTTTAGACCACTGTCCACCAAGCCACAAGCCCGGCATCGCCCAGCGGTGCGGGACACCACCAGAGGATTTATGAGCCAAAGCAATTCCACTGCTCGCGACGAAATCGCCACGCTTTTCAATTCCCCCATTCTCGACCTGGTATACCGCGCCGCCACTGTCCACAGGCAGCACCATGACCCACGACAGGTCCAGGTTTGCACTCTGCTATCGATCAAGACCGGCGGCTGCCCCGAAGATTGCGGTTACTGTTCGCAGTCCGCCCATTTCGATTCCGGCCTCGAACGCCAGGGCCTACTCTCAATAACTGCGGTCGATGAAGCCGCCAAGCAAGCGGCGGCAGACGGCAGTACACGCTTCTGCATGGGCGCCGCCTGGCGGCAGGTTCGCGACGGCGAGGAATTTGACCGCGTGCTCGAAATGGTCCGCACCGTCGCCGCCACCGGCATGGAAGTCTGCTGCACGCTCGGCATGCTCAACGGCGAGCAGGCGCACAAACTCAAGGAAGCCGGCCTCACCGCCTATAATCACAATCTGGATACCGGAGAAAACTACTATTCGGAAGTCGTCACGACCCGCACTTACCAAGACCGCATAGAGACGATAGGCCACGTGGGTCGCGCCGGGATATCGGTCTGCTGCGGCGGCATACTCGGCTTGGGCGAAAGCGACGAGGACCGCATTGACTTGCTACACGCGCTCTCGCAATTGCCCACCCAACCCGAGTCGATCCCGGTCAACACTCTGGTCCCCATAGCCGGCACGCCCTTAGCGGACGCCGAACCGGCGTCGATATGGGATCAGGTCCGCATGGTCGCCTGTGCCCGCATACTCTTTCCCGAGGCCATGGTGCGCCTTTCCGCCGGTCGCGACGGACTCTCGGCTACTGCGCAATCCCTGTGCTTTCTCGCCGGGGCCAACTCAATCTTCTCCGGCGACAAGCTGTTGACCACGCCACACCCCGGCGCCGACGCCGACCAGGCCCTCTTTGACCTGCTCGACTTAGAACCCCGACCGTCGCACCGCGATGCTTCAGAGTTCGTCGAGCAACTCGAAGAGGACATCGTAAATGGAAGATAGCTGAGTTCGGTCGATGCAATAGGGCGGCAATATATAGACGGTATTGCCCAATGGCCTGAGCAGGAAACCACGCGCCAAAAAACGCTCGCGGAGCAGGGACCCTACTTGGTGCAGATAACCCTCGTCGCCATCGACCAACACGTCAACCGCCACAATCGTCCCACAGCGCCGGACCCGACACAATCGTTCGTGCTGGTTTAGACGGGTGACCTGCTCTCGCTGCCAGTCCGTCAAAGAGCGATACTTCTCCGCGACTAACAGATCCAGCGAAGCTAGCGCCGCCGCGCATCCTAATGGATTAGCCGTATAAGAATGGCCGTGGTAAAAGGCCTTGCTCGGATCGTCATGGTAGAAGGCATCAAAAACCCTGCCATTACAGACGGTCGCCGCCAGCGGCAAAAAGCCGCCGGTTAACCCTTTGGCCAAACAGATGATATCGGGTTGGGTCGCCGTTTTTTGACAGGCGAATAACTCCCCGGTCCGCCCAAAACCGGTCAGCACTTCGTCGTAGATCATCAGCACATCATGCTCTCGTAACAACGCTTGTAGCGCGACGAGGAATTGCGGGCGGCACATCCGCATCCCGCCTGCTCCCTGCACCAAGGGCTCGAGCACCATCGCAGCGTATTCCCCTGGATGCTCCGCCAACAAACCTTGCAAATGCGCCAGCGCCTGCGCTTCCTTAGCTTCAACATCATCATCACCTTCCCAGGTCGCAGGAAAGGGCACCGCTTCAGCCGGAAAGAGCAAATCGACAAAGGGCGCGGTAAAGAGCGAGCGCTCACCTAAAGACATCGCCCCTAACGTATCGCCGTGGTAGGCGCCCTCTAAGCGCAGAAAACGCCGGCGATCCGGCTCGCCCGTATTCTGCCAAAACTGATACGCCAACTTTAGCGCGACTTCCACCGCCGTCGAACCATCATCCGAATAGAAGACCCACTGCAAGGGCGCAGGCAAACTATCCACCAACCGCCTGGCCAATTCCTCAGCGGGCCGATGGGTGAAACCGGCTGCCAGGACCTGTTCCAGCTGCTGCGCCTGCGCGGCGATGGCCGCGGCGATTTCAGGTTGCGCGTGGCCGTGTAGGGTCACCCACCAACTCGAAATGCAATCGAGCAGACGCCGACCGTCCTGCAACTCGAGCACGGCTCCCGATCCCGAACGCACATTCAGCGTCGGCACCGCCGCCTTCATTTGAGTAAAAGGCGACCATACGTGAGAAGTCGGATATTCAGCCATTGGCGCCAAAATAGCGTTCGAAGAGTGCGGCAGTATTCGCCGGCGAAAGATCCACCCGCTGGTCGATCTCGGCCAATACCCGCACCTTGCCATATTCTGCGATCGCGCGACAATTCGCCTCGTTAGCCGGGCCGTTGACCACCACACCCAAAATCGAGCAGTCTCGCTGCCGCAACTGCTGCAATGTCAACAGCGTGTGGTTGATCGTGCCCAACTCGCTGCGCGCCACAACCAGCACCGGCAACGCGAGCTCGGCGATCAAATCGATCATCAGGTGTTTATCATTGAGCGGCACCATAACCCCACCAGCCCCTTCGACCACCAACCGCTTACAATCGGGCAGGGCAAAACTGCCCATCGCAATTTGCACGCCTTCGCGCCGGGCCGCCTCGTGCGGCGAGAGCGGCGCGCGCAACAGGTAGCTTTCCGGCCAGAGGCGTTCGGCCGGTAGGCCGGTGACACACCGTAGCCAATCGGCGTCGGTCTCGGCCCCGCTTTGCACTGGTTTCCAATAGGTCGCCGCCAAACCAACCGCGAGCAACGCCGAGACATAAGACTTGCCAACGCCGGTATCGGTGCCGGTGACAAAAAGTCGAGGAGGAAACTCAACCGCCATGCAATTACCCAGACCTTTCGACGGCCAAAAAGTGAATGACGCAAGTGACCTCAATACCGCCGGATGCATGTTCCACCCACCCCCGCAGTAACTTGCGCATTTGCGCCAATGCAAGCGGCGGCGCCCCCTGTCCCGTTGGCGTGCCGGCACCGGTGCATTTGAGGTGGCGCAAAAAAGCGTGGGCCGTAGAAAAACGCATTACCAACTCCTGCTCCCATTGCCGCACCTCAACCGCTTCGTGCACAAAGGCTCGTGCTACCGACGGGTGATCAGGCAAGGGATTGGCGGTGCAGGGCACGTGCAACGATTCGCACTCGCGGTGCCATTCGCGATACGAACCCGCACCGGGATAGCTGCAAAGCAGTTTCCCGCCAGGTTTAAGCGCCCGTACCATCCTCCGCAAACTCGCCGCCAAGTCAGTGAACCAGTGCATCGAGAAATTAGCGCATATCATCGCGTAATGCTCCTCGCATGCCAACTGCTCACCATCTACAACAGTATAGCGAATACCAGGGTGGGCGATGCCCGCCGCAGCGATCTTCTCGCGGCAATATGTGATCATCGCGGGCGAGACATCCGTAAATTCCAAATCGCGACCGGGGAAAATTGCTGGCAACTCGATACTGAGCAGGCCTGTGCCGCACCCCATTTCTAGCACCGGTCCCTCGGGCAACCCCACCGCATACTGCCCTGCGCATTCAGCCAATGCCGAAGCGGCAACGCGTTGTTCCCGGGCATGATCATCGTAGACCGTGACCCGGCGCGAAAAACTCTCCGCGACCCGTTTCTTTAAGCCCCGTGTCGTCATCGCTGGGCACACTGCAAACGCCACGCCCGTTCTATCGCTTGCCAACATTCGCGAGCATGGCTTATCGGCAATCCATGACCGGCAGAGGGAAAAATACTGCGATCACTATTGCCCAAAGCCTCGTGCAGTTCCTCGGCCCGCTCCACCGGCACGATCCGGTCTTCGTCGCCGTGCAATATCAGCACATGCCCTGCAGCGGCTAGCCCTTCTATCCCCAACACACTATCCTGTAAACACTGCAGGTCCGCACGCAAACGCGCCACATCAAGATCTCCTGGTAGACGACTATTTCCCCCTATGCCGCAACGAGCGTAAAAGTCCCCCAACAAAGCCGCCGGTTCGCGCTGCAACCGCGCCAACATCCGGTCTACCGTGCGGCGCGAGCGCCTGGCCAAGTTCGCGCGGTCGGCGTGAAAATGCGCAAAGCCGCCGAGCACGACCACCAATTCCGCTGCTTGGAGGCATTCTGATGCGACCATATGCAGGCCAAGCGAATGCGTTATCACGATTTGAAAAC
>Ga0209362_1001649_pt1 | contig 17486 bp, 7 predicted proteins | sample SaaInlV_165m_DNA_FD_184680 | JGI IMG/M metagenome (GOLD analysis project Ga0209362, IMG submission 184680) | Marine microbial communities from expanding oxygen minimum zones in the Saanich Inlet - Saanich Inlet SI037_S3LV_110m_DNA (SPAdes)... | ecosystem: Environmental > Aquatic > Marine >...
GATGAAGAGACCATCGCCGCCGCCGCTGCCCTCGCCAGGAAGAGCGCCGGCGCCAACCCCCTCGGCAACACCGACTTCGTCCCGCAATGGCGCGGCAAGATGATCGAGAAGTATGTCGAGGCAGTGCTACGCGAAGTAGCGGGACTGCCGAGACAGCGGATGGCGCCGAACCAGGTGTGATGATATCTAGATGGCGAGGGCAACATGACCGTTAAGGTTACGGATATTCAAGCACTCCGAAAAGGAGATGAGTCTGCCTGGACATTTTTCCTCGGGTCAATCACTCCAAACCTCGAGAGGATTGTGAGGAATGTAGCGCAGAAAAATGGGGCTACTTCCTCCGCTGTGGATATTGAAGAAACGGTAGCGGAAATCATCGCTACTGTGTTTCTACGAATTCAGTCTGGAAAAGTTGACAGGACTCCAGAACAATATGTATTCAGCGTCGCAGGTAAGATTGCGATTGATCAGTACAGGAAACGATCTAAAAAAATCAGCCTTCTTTCGAATGAAGCGGCGAAGCCGATTTTCTATACGGATCCACTTCCCAAGAAGGGAGATGGAGAACTTCTTGGAAATTATCTTGAGAACAACTCAAAAATACAGGTCGACGAAAGCATTGAAAAAATCACTCTCTATGATTTTTTCAGAGACTATCGTCAAACTCTTCTTCGGTGGGGTCAGCAGCATTTGACTAGCCTTGCAGAGCAAGATGCACTCTCGAGCGGGATCAATGATCCGTATCTGCAGATAGGCTGCCTGGACCTGTTTTTCCATCAGTATGGAAATGAACAAGATAGGGTCGGATACCTGGGTGTAGAAGGACCTCGACAGTACCATCGGATTCGCGAAAGAGCTCTTCAACTGATCGTGTCTGGGTTGAAGAAGCCTCATCGAGAAGTCAACCTTGTCGAACTACTGGAGGTGTTTTCTGAAGGCCTGGTTTATTCATGGCAGTACGCTTCTGGTGGTTGCCTGCCATACTTACATGATCCGCTGCTGATTAATGATCAACTATCTGGCTCAGCTGAGATTCATCGAGAGATACATGCAGGGATTCTGAAGTGCCCTAATTGTTGTTTCTGGGTGGGAAAAACGAGGTCAGAAATCGAAGCGACTCCCATGGTGCAAACAGTGGTCCAGCAAACAATCAGGACCATTCGTAAGACTTTATAACAGCGTCAGTCGCCGAATTACGACTCCAATCGGCGAATCGAGTAATTGCCGGTAAATTTTCTATATTTGCCGTCAGTAGGACGACAAACCCACGTAATCCAGATAGAGAGGACCTACATGGGGTAGGCCAGTCGTTCATAACAAATAGGAGGAAATCCGTGTTTTCTATCAAGAACATCATTCTCAGTGGCTTCGTCATGTTCGCACTTGGTTTCGTGCTGCTCGGTTCGGACCTGGTTCCGTACGGGAAAACCGTAATGAGACAGGTCAAGAGCTCAGTTTCTGAAGCTATTCCCGCAGATTTCGAGCTCGAGAGAGCGCAAATCGAGCTGGAAGAGTCAGACCATGAGTTGCACTCTTTTCGAACTCGTATCGCAGGACTTCAGGTCGACATCGAGGACCAGCAACAGAAACTCCGGAAGACCAATGGCGAGTTACAAGGGGTCAGGAAACAGATCCAGAATCTATCTGAAATATATGAAAACTCAGGTAGGGGTTCGGTACGAACAGTTCAGTATCAGGGGCGTTCAGTGAAAACAGAAGATGTTGCCAGTGAGTTGAATCACCTGGTGAAGAGAGTTGGCCACCTGGAATCTCGTAGGAATCTGTTGGATAGGGCTGTAAGCGAAAGAACCCGAACCGTTCAAGACGCAGAAGTCGCTCTGAAGGAAGGAAATTTCCGAAAGGAAGAGATGGTATTACTTCTCGAGACTCGTCGTTTCGAACTCGAATATGACCGTTTTCTCGGTGAGGCGATTACTTTTGGCGAAGCCAGTTCCTCATTGCAAGAAGCGGAGTTGATTCTTGCAGAAGTATCACGAGATTCACGCGTCAGAGCAAAACTGAGAGATGAAGTCGTTGGCCGGAGTGCGCTGGGATACAAGGCTGAACTGGATGGGGATGCGTTGATGGAAAGTGCTCGAATGGTATTGGAAGAAAATACGATGGAAGTCGGGAGCGGACGTGCACCGGAGGTCGGATCCCGCTGGTAAGAGACCGGTGTCAACTTGTCCTCGCCTTGATTATGTGATAGATAACAATAACTGGCTACTAGATGTGACCATGTTTTTTCGGGCGATAGATTCGCCTGAGAGAACATGGTCACAAGCGATGATGAGGAGGGTGGGCGGTGTCAGACGAAATACCGCTCAACAATGTTGAATCTCGCTATACCAGGGTGATCAGCGGGAATCGGGGAATGATTGCGTCTGCGCGGTCCTCTCGAGACGAGTTAAGAGTCCTTCTCTCCCACGGTTTTGACAATCTCAAGCTGCGTTCTGCCAAATCAGCTAATCAAGGCCCCTGGGAGTTTCCCCCCTCCGGAAAATCGTTCGATGAAAAACTACAGGCAACCATATGTACTTTTTTATTGAACGATTATTCACTGAGAGTGACATGTCTTGAAGAGACTCTTTCCCGGTTGGTCGACGGAGCTGTGTTCCACAATTTGAAAGGAATCTCACTCCCTTCGCCGTGGTGTTTATCGGTGATTTTTCAGAGCCTCGGCCATCGAAAGTCGGATCAGTTTTGGAAAACCATGAGGGAGAAGTTGGATATCAATCCGACTTCTTCAGATGTTTTGTTGTTGAGCCAGTTTCCAGGTTCGTTTTTTGAGGGTGAACCGAGCGGTGAGGATTCCACCTTCAAAATGACCACGGGCACTGTTTTCCCACTGCTGAAGCAGTGGCGTAGGATGTTTCTGCATCTTTCTGCTACCGAAGAGATGCAAGAAGGTGATGTGATTCGCAGCTTTGGTTGGGGGTCTGTAGTTAAGAAAGTGAGGTCTGATGTTAAGAAATTAGGGTTTCAAGTTAAGGAAATGGGGTCTCGAATATGGAACAGGCAGTTCGGCTCGGGGAGCCAGGAAAATACCGCACCCGATCATAGCTTGGATCGGTCGTGGAATATTCCATGGAGTGAGGCGCCTGAACTCGTGGATCAGTTGTTTGAAATGCCGGCTCTACGAGGAGTGCGGAGGAGGTATGGGAGAAGTTTTGCGGTACAATCTGGCCCTGTTCTCCCGCAAAGCCTCGAGTTGCCTGTAATTCGCAAAGAGTCGGGTCATGTTCCTGCAGGGTTCATTGCGATGGTCTGCGAGCATCTAGAAAAGTTGTTACTGGAGATCAGAGAGCAAGATCTTGAGTTTCCAGAGAAACGGCGAATCACCGAAGAGAAGTTCATGACACTCGTTACTGAACTGGAAGTGTCTATTTCCGGACCAAGCGAATTGAACCAACAAGAGGTTCGCTCTCAGATCAGGGAGTGGCTAGATGGTTTGAAGCAACAATGGGAATATCAACCTGAATATCTTGGGCTGGATCCTGACGGCGATCCCGCTGGAATCGGACTCCTTTCTAGAGGTCTTGATTGAATCGAAGCTGAGCAAACCAAGTAATCATGGAGATGGAATTCAATTGTCTAAAATTGGTAGAAGAAAGAATCCTCAAGGGGGAGACGGGTCAGAACTTAAACTGACAGCAGATGATTTTAGTTTAGCCAAACTGAGTGAACTGGATGCCGAAGAATTCGAAGAGAAGATCAGCGGGCACGATTCAAGAACATTGACCGCCTGCTTCAGGCAGAAGAAGAACGACAATCCGGAGTCGCGTCTGAAGAAGTTAGCGGACACGGTAAAAAGTCTGCTCATCGATCGCGATGACGCTATTGATGGATTGATGGCATCATTCGTTGCTGGTGTCCCTGTGGTGCTGATTGGACCTCCTGGTACTGCGAAATCATTGGCCATTCGGCTGATGTATGAGCGGTGCACGAAGATTGCGGATCGAGAGAGCGGCAACAAATACTTCGAATATTTGATGCACGCTTACACAACACCTGACGAATTGTTTGGTCCTCCGGATGTGAATCAACTGATTGGCTCCGGAGATGGCGAGCAAGCAGAGTCTCGATATATTCGTAATACTACTGGGATGCTGCCCGATGCTGAGTTTGTGTTTCTTGACGAAATCTTCCGCGGGGGACCCAAGGTTCTCAATACACTCCTATCTGTGGTGAATGAGAAAAAGTTTCACAATGGACCAGAAGTCCAATCCATCAATATGGTGAACATGGTAGGTGCGTCCAATGAAATGCGTCCTGATCAAGATTTGAGCGCATTTTACGACCGATTTCCAATCCGGATTCATACCCCCAGTGTACTGAACTCCTCGGGGGAACGCTCTGATTTGGCCAACAGGCTGTTGCTGAAAAGTTTAGACATTGAACAGCAGAGCACTCCCACGCAGATCGCCTGTGCAAATGATTTCAGAGTCATGCGTCACTGCTGTACCGATGCTTCAAGACAGTTTGCGGGGGGAGATTCCGAAACTGTGTCTTTATTTAGAGACGCGTTTTTGGGTCTCAGAGAGTTGAGAGGGATTCAATTCTCGGACCGGTCATTCCCCAGATTGCTCAAGGTAGGAATCGCGCACGCCATGCTGACGGGTGATTCCAAGTCTCCACCATCATGGGAAGATGTGGCAAAGGTCTATGAATGGACTACCCACTCACTGTCTTTGAGAGAAGATGTCCAGAGGTATATCCGGTCGACGATCAGGTCTGGACGACATGGAGAATTATAGACCAGGGGCACTCACGGTCACGGATGCGGCTCTCAGGAGATTCGGATTCGAATGGCCTGAGTTCTCCAGTCAGTTGGGGCCGTTTCGAAGTCAACAATGTTGCGTTCCATATGCAGTGATCTTTGATTGCTTCATTCTGTGCAACTTTGAGTCTGTTGGCCGCACTGGCAGTATTCTGAAGGGCGATAATGCAGACTTGGACGACATCAATTACGGGTATCGGATGCACTGGATCGAAGAAATCCGATCGCTGATCCGCTCACGCGGCCGACACTTTCGGTGGCAAGATCTGGTGCTTGAGTCGATGTTCTTCTTCAATGATCAAGAAAGTGCTGACGACACTGCTGCAAAGGGTGTTGGGAACTACCCAGTGGCAAGTGTCGTGACGATGAACGAAGAGGAATTCATCGAGGCGGCGAGTGAAGATCTGAACAGTCCTGGCAGCATTGTTTTTCTTGAAAACTTAGCTTTGCTATCCGAAGTCAGGGAGTCAAACCCTGATAATCTGAGCAAGAAGCTCTGCGAGCGGAGATTGGGATTGCTTTGTTCCATTTCTCAGGGAGTGGATCCTGATCAAGGCATGCGATACGTTCCGTCCGTGAGATGCGATGTCGATTATCATTCCCTTCAGTTGATTCTGGATGCGGCGCATGAGTCGATGGGGTTGGACTTTCCATACACTGCATCTGAGGAGGGGAATCGAGGGCATCGAAAACGCCCCGAGGACGGTGCAGAATATTATGAGTCGGGATCGGGGTCACTTCCCTCTTCTTTGGGAATGCTGCATCTGAAAGAACTCGGATACCTTGCGAAGATCCCGGATTTCTTCAAGTACAAGGTTGCAACCTCACAACTCGATAGAAATTTCTCTTCCAGACCTGATCCATTTTTACAGGATCCCAAGATACGATTCGTACTGGATCTCTCCGAGAACTACGAAATGAGAACGGCGCGAGATCGCCATGAACTTTCCTTTTCCAGCGAGTTTGGTGTGTTTAGCATCATTCGAATTGCGATTGGAATCGCTAGTGTTAGAACTCTTCATCTCGTGAGGAGCCAGCGGTGGTATTTTGTTATCGAAAATCATCGATCGAGAAGATATCTGTTAAATGACGAGGGGCCTGATTTCCGTGATTCGGTGAGTCGCGTTGTGGCGCACGACCCAGGTCTTGGACAAAGGAAAGCTCATCACGAGATGTCCAGAGCACTACAAGAGTTGGTCCTTGATTCCCATAACCTGGAATCAGATCCACTTCCACATCTATCGGGGTGGACAGACATCCTGTTTCGGATCGAGTGGGAAAACGATCTGGATAGCGCTGTAGATCGGACGGGTTCACAGGAGAGTGAACATCTGATTTCATTTCAATTCAGGACTAGGCTTGATCGGATCGAGTGCCGGATCGTTGGAGGTGCTCCTGTAGATTGGGTTCCACTCACTGATCCGGAGGCGGTGAATCAGTTGAGCTTATATGTCACACGGGCTGTATTCGGGGGCCTGTCCGGGACCATCGGGTCGAGAGGAAACCATGTCTGATATAGAAGAGATTGAATGGACTCCCGTTGGCCACACATTCGAGGGTGGTCAGAACTTGAAGACCTTCACCGAGAAAGAGTCAGTCAGGAGTTCTATTCGGGCTGGCGCATTCAAGGTAGCCGTGGACCGGAAATCACAGTTGTGGATTTCTACTGTTCCTGAAGCCCGCACTGATGTGAAATTCGTGGACGAGGGACCGCTCCATGAGATCTGGAGAAAGCAACTTCTCTTGCATTCCGAGGACAGCACTCGGCAACAATCCAATGAGTTGCTGTTGATCATGAATGAGGAAACAAATGCAAATCATTGGGTGAAGGATCACGCACTCAAACAGGTAATGGACATCCCCGGTTTTCATGTCGATAGAGTTAAGCTGTTTGTATCCAAGAATCCAACTGATTCGAAGAAGGATGTCTTCATCTATGGTTACCATCTCACCCGAGAGGTGGAATCCGGATACGGAGTGCTGTGGAATGAAGAGGTCCAGTATCCGTCGGTGTTCCGGGTATTGAAGCCGATTTCAGGATGTCATTCCGGTGATGCCTTTTCGATCTGGCTTCCCGAAGGATATGAGCATCCCTGGAGAGGCTGGACTCAATCAAATAAATCGCTTCTTCGTGATAGTTATCATTCGACCAGTGGGAATCAAACAAACAACTCTGAATCAGATGGCAATGCATCGGAGTGGGTCATCTGGGTGCAGCCAGATCTTCAAGCACAATGGATAGAGGCTCATACTGAGGGCCCCCTGGACATGATCGATGTGATGGAATCAGGATCTCCAACACACTTCACCAATGAAGGTGGAAAGATCCCGCTTCAACTTGAAATCGTCAACAGGCGAGATTCGGCTCGGGGAACTGGTCGAAGCGATGACGATGTTCATTCGAGAATTTATATATACAAACAGAAAAATAAAAAATCACCAGTTCCCAGTGCCATCCATAGATTGCTTGATGATGCCCAGGTGGGAGACGTAGAACTGAGTTACATGTTACTCAAGGAGGATATCCCTGCCGAGACCAAGGCTGAGAATTTAAGAGCTCCACGATTTCATGTGTTCAAGCACACTGTGAACGCAGGGGAGAAGACCAATTATGAAAACTTGATTCCGCTGCCAGATCATGTATTCGAACTCCCGAGCGCATTTTCTGAACAGGGAGTCTACCTACCTGCTCAAAGTAGGTTTAGCCCTGATATTGAAAAGAATTTTTCGCACGGTGTCGAAGATGTGTTGGTCCAATTTCTGGGAAAAATATCTGGAAAGACTGACAGATCTATTGTGCTGGTCATGGCGGATCACCCCAGGAAGCCATCTGTGTGGGTGCTAGATGAATCCAGGTTTCGGCCTGCAAGTTCAGTGATCCAGGCAATTCTGGAGTCGACATTTCCTGAAGTCTTGAGGAGAAAGCATGATGAACTGGTCAAAGGGGCAACCCTTGAGCATCTTCAAAGTCTTCTGGAATCAAGGCTCGTGTTGACGGACCAAATGGAATCGAAACTGGAGAATGTGTTCAATGGCCATCTCGATGAGCTCGAATCCAAATATGGTGAAGTTCAAAATACGATGGAAAATGCGAATCAGTTGCTTGTTTCGGTAGAGAAACATGACAAGAGGATTGAGGATCTGTTCACGGCGTACCTCGAAAGTGGTTGGGATCCCTTTGCGCTCGAAGTTTATAAAATCCATGCCGAATTGCTCGAAAAAAGCTCTCGTTGGAAAGCAGCAGTCTCAAGCAAAGTCATTGCAGAGAATCAACTCAGCGTGGCCTCTAAAGAAAACTCTGAGGAGCTGATAGAGCAGGTGAGCACTGAGGTTCAATTGCTTCAGGATTCGATGAGGCAGTTAGAAGACAGTTTGAGCTCCCTGAGTGGGGTGGTCAAAGACGCTGAAGCCACTGAAGTTCAGGTGCGTGAGTGCCGAGACCAGTTTGACCTGGAACTGGCGTCGAGAATCGAGGAAGTGGATCATTCTCGAGAGAGAATCGCAGAAGCTGAAGCCGCTACCATCTTGAAGAAGAATGAGATCGGCATCAAGAAGAAGCAACTTGATTCTTCGACCAAGGAACTTCAGCTGGTTCATCGAGGGCTAGAGGCTGAGTTCAACGTTTTGTCCTTGAAGTTGAAAAAGAAACAACAAGAGAGAGCGCGTGTTCAAGCCTTTGAGGATCGAGTCGCATTGTCGCGCGTTTCAATCGCGGATCTCGAATCAACCATCAAGAGACTAATGGTCTCAGTCACTGCCGAAAGCGAGAAAAATAAGAAACGAATCGGCAATTTGATTGTCGTAAAGAAACTACTGTCGAAAGCGAACAAAGTCGCTTTGTCCGGAAATATAAAAAGCGTCATTCGGACTGGCCTGAGTAAGATCCAAGGCTGGCTGATGCAGGGGAGATAGTAGGTAGCCAAATGAATATAGAGAGAATGAATTCTGGTTTCGTTGAGAAGTTGGCTGTCAGAACGAGACAGGCTCACCAATCTTCGGAGAGCCAGTTGGCGTCCGCTAGTCAGTTCCAAGAGAAGTCTTCAGACATCAAAGCCAAGTTGGATGCGATACATGTGCAGTCCAAGAGAGCCGTGGACCGTATCCAGGATCGAATCGTTTCTGGAAAAGATAGATATTCCAACTGTTACCAGGAGCAACTATCTGCGATAGACATATTAGAGGCAGAGGCTTCTGATGAAGCGTCCAATGCGGTGGATTTGTCGATTGATGCAAGATCTACGGCGACAGAAGATGGATTGCGCCATCTGGAAAAAATCAAGAAGTTGATAACTCTTCGTTCCACTCTGGAACTGTCAAATCAGAAACTGCTAGACATGGCAATCCAGTGGAAAGATCAGCTCGACAAGAATTCTGCTACAGTTCAACGGATGTTAGAAGACCTGTTGAATCAGGTATCCGAATCTGATCAGTCTTCTTGGGGTTTTCAGTCTTCTGTGGATGCGTTTGAGTCATGTGAAAAGAGAAGTCTTTCTGAGTGTGATTGAAGGGGTAGGCCTTGAGCAACTGGGATGCACTGATTCAGTGGTTCGATTCAACGGGCTTATTCACGCCCTGGTTTTACATCCTGATACCATTGTTCTTTGGTGCGGCGATCCTTGCCAATCCCCTCAGGTATTTCTATAGACATCAACTGACTAAATATTTTTCTGAACAGAGCAGCTGGCCACCAGTACGGCTGCATCTGATTTTATCCACCCTGATTTTATTACTGGGATCCTGGTGCATTGCTCACTGGTTACTTCCTTACCAGTTCAAATCGTTGTTACTTCCCAGCGCCGATCTGGTCAATCGCGCAGACGATGTCTGGGTGATTCTACTATGGAGCGCTGGAATCGTATTACTGGTACATCTGTGCCCTGAAGTATTGATCAGGTCGCTGTTTCTCTTTCCTACCCGTGTGCTGTTAGTGGTCACCAAGACCTCACTGAAGTGGCGAACTGGAAGTTCGATCTGGTTCAAGTTGAGTTCGAATTTGATCAACTTGGACGGGTTTTCGAACAGAAGGATCGGATTTGTTCTGGAACGTAGGCTCGCCAGACGATTCCATGCCCAACTAAAACGTTCGGGTTCTTCCTTGGCGATTTCAAAGATATTAAAACAGCGATTTGAGTTGTCCAGGCTTGCCAGGCTCTATGAGCCGGAGTGCCGATCTGTCAGCGATAGACACGTGAGTCGAACTGAACTCTTGTGGGGACGCAGGGTAAGGGAATGGTTTATCGATCCTGATCGGGAAGAAGATAAGGAAGATAATTTTCGCCAAGAGGTTATCCGGGCCCGGCAGGACGAGTATGAAATTCCTGGTTGGGCTGGCACTTCAGCAGATCCATTCCTGGACGAAGAGTGCCGTTGGGTCGCACTTTCGATGATCAGTCGAATCAGGTTGGATTCGCCAGTTTCTTTGCAGAATGACAAAGAAGACTGGAGTGGTATCGATCTGATTCTTGAGCAGTTCAAGAACCACCTTGGAGAACTCTCAACAGGCGGAACTGCAACGTTAAAAGATCTTATTCGCGCATTATTAGGAGAAGTAAATGGTTTGCCTTCATCTCGAATTTCAGATGAACGAAAATTGCTCATCCAAAGATTGCGCCATCTGAACTCGCGACCTGTAAGTTCGTTGACCTTGTTTCGGGTGTTGTTGACTGCATGGTACTTTGTGCAATTGAAGTTATACGTAGATGCGTCAAAAATACTCGGGATTGCACTGGAAGTTTGGGATCAAGAAAAGGTCATTCATGACCCGGTTCATGCTTCATTGGTTGTGCTTGCGGATGAGGTCACGCAACTAAGAAAATCCAGTTCGATGGATGCAAGTGCTACCAGGCGATTGGAAGCGTGGGAGAATTCCATCGGATTCGCTACCGGCCCAGCCTCGGTGCTACATGAAGAATGGGGGCCAATCCGTGATTCATTGACATTTCGGAAAAGAAATACGGGTCTACTCACTGGACCTGCGGCATGGCTGCTACTGTCTGTGGGGTTGTTTGTTGGCTCTATTGGAATGAATTACTGGACCTGGCCGTGGGCCGCTGATTTTCCGTCATATCGGTATACTGGCCCGGGCCAGGTAGATGCAGCAATGGTTCAACTGGATGCGGCTTTCAATCCAGAATCTCAGATCATCTTCGGAGCCTCTTCTGGCAACGGTCTTCTGGAGATTGACACTGGCACCTTTTCCATCCACTACGACAAGGTTAATGCTGGCATAACTGGGGGAGTCCCATCTCTTCATCTGGAAGATGTTGCCTGGAGCCCCAGAGGAGAAGTTCTGGCACTGGCTTCCGATACTGGGCAGGTGTCTTCACGTGATCCTTCAGGAACCTGGAACTCACTCATCATGGGTGGCGCAGTGCCGGGGATCTCGGCAGAGGATTTTATCGGGGCGGAAAAGTTCCCCGGTAATGACCGGATGCTGATGTTGTTTCGTGAACAGGGTTGGGTGTACTACGACCCTTTTCTCAGGTCCATCCGTGCTCTTGAACTTCAGCCTGCTCTCGAAAATAGAGAAGAGTTCGTAGATTTTCGATTAGATGGTGAATCCTCAGGTCTATTGCTGACACGGCGTGGTGCAAGCGGTTCTCTATGGAGATTCAGTATCAAAGCGGATGGGATCACCAGGCGATCCAGGCCGATGGATCGATCTCTTGGGGAGCCCAAGCAGTTGTTTGGAGATGCCGGATATCCGATCATCGTGACTGATCGAGGGGCTTTGATTCAACTCGGATCCGAACCTGATGGGGACATTGTATATTGTGGGGGAGGATCCTTCCCTGGATTTTCTCCTGATCTGGTGGATAGGATCGAGCACCAACCCGATTCAGATTTCTTGTGGTGGATTCAAAGCGATGGATTCATGGGGCGGTATGAGCTGGCGACAAGAACATGGCGTAGCCTCCAGCTGGATGATTACAGGCCAGCATCTGTTGAACCCTATTGCATGCCTGCACTTCTATCATCGGGAAACTTGATATTGCCGCGTCGAGGAACCGGTGCATGGTTGCTGAGTCCGGATGTCGACACCAAGATTGGATTGAACAAAACAGAGATTCCATTCTTCTCGAATAAGATACTCCGTAGCATCTTGCCAACTTCAACCCCCCCCAAGTATTCCGTGATTGTGCAACAGCAGGAATTGAAGGGATCGCCCACGGATTGGTTTACGATCTCTTCTCAGGAGATGTTTAGTACCGAAGACAACCTTCAAAAACCGATCAGGCGTTGGCAGGAAAATCCCCGGTTAGATTCAACTCAGTCTCCCTGGATAGATTCGGTTCTCGGCGACAATGAAGTGTTGCTGGTCCACGAAGATGGATCGACCCTGCTATATGATTTGAGGAGCCGCTATTGTGGTCCTGGTCCGTTGCGCTACATGTTGCCAAAGGGACGGAAGATCCGAGCAATGCGTAGGTCGAAGGCGGCGACGGATTTACTCGTGCTGGACGATTCGAAACTGTATCGATCGATGACGCCTGCTATTGGTGAAGACCCGAAAATCGATAGAGAAATAGCGAATTTCTGGCCCAGAAAGGCATCGGTGCAAGGGTTCAGCAGCGGCAATCCTGAACGTTTGTTTCCGGCAGGTCCTGGAGGAGTTCTTATTTATCATGGACCGGGGTTTCCTGTCGATCATTACGATCGATCGACTGGTTTCAGCCGTCCATTTGGTGAAGAGCCGGTGAACTCGATACATCGGATCGGTATTGATCAATTGGTGGGGATCAGGAATACCCCGTCCCTCTCCTTGAGTTTTACCAAAGGTTCAAATAAGGCACTAGATTATCAGGTTGTCGATCCAGATATGTCTCGTGGCCCGATTCCAGGTATTGGTGAAGTTGTAGTTTCACGAACCGATGGGAGTTGGCTATCCATCGATAGTTCGCTGAATGAGGAATTGCTTCGTCCTGCTACCAATGATCAATCTCAACTTGGTAATGAGGTTACTCTTGCACTGCCATTTGAGAATGATGGTGAGATCCTACTTTGCGACGAATCCGGGTTACTCGTGTATCAACCCGATCACCGGAAATACAAGAGAGTCTATGAGAAGAGTAATCTTGCAGATTGGATTCATCTGGGAACTACAAATGGGCAGGCCTACATTTTCAGTAGTAGCCGAAAGGAACTCATATCTTTCAAAATGAGTAGTTCTGCGCCGCCAGGCATCAATGTTCAGGAAAAGATCAAATCTGCAGATTTACATGAAGGTTTCCCCGTGACCTTATCGCTGGAGGGAAACTTATCCAAGTGGGATCCACAGCTGAAACAGCCGACTGAATTGCTACCCCGAAGAAACCCCGACCTATCTACGATGAATCGTTATCAAGATATCGCCGTGTTGGGCGATAAAATCTTGATTCTCGGCGAATCGATGTTGATCGAATATTCACCGCATACTGGGGCCAGGGAAGTTGAGTACCAGGGAGATAAACCCCTTGAGATCCATACTTCTGGAGACGTGGCCATTCTTCGAACTTCTTCTGGATCGATCATGCGAGCGGAGAGCCAAGGTCGAGGAGGAAGGGTCGGTCAGTTCAGCATCGTAGATCTCCCCCAATCGACGTCCTGCGAAGAAGTCCGGACCATGAGCTCGGGAAAACGATTCCTGCTGAGGCTATCAGATCAGTCATTGTTGCAGATGCAGCCCAATGGAAGGCTGGTGGTCGTGGCCGGTGGCCGAGGTGATCAGCGCGGCAGTGGCGACGCCGTGAGGTTTTCTTCCGATGATCGAGGAATGTGGGTTCAGGAGAGTAGCAGTCGGTGGCTCAGGTGGGATTTTTCCGCCAGGAAGGTTGTAGAAGCGAAAGATCTTCCTGCAGGCCAGTTCCATGGCTGGCTCCCGATCAGAAATGCTGATGGGAATCCCGGAAAAATCAGAGTCTGGAATCGATCGGGAGTTTTTGATCTGAATCCTGGTGCGAATCCTGTCGTTCATGCACGTGGTGAGTTCTCTGATATCGGAGTGGTGGATGGTCGTGAACTCACAGGAGCCGATGAAGATGGATTTTGGTATTCTCTCCCTGGAAAACAAGTAATCGGGGATCGCCGTCAGAAGCGTATCACTACCCGTAGCAGGAATCCCGAACAAGTAGTGCCCCATGGTACTGGTTTCCTTCTCCGCTGGAGAGACCGCTTGGGCTACTGGAGCGCCAATCTTCTTTGCGGTGGTATACAAGACCTCCGCGAATCCGGGCCTGATTCACCCATCTTTCTAATCAACTCAGATACGGCATTACATCTTCACTCTGATGTGGCGAAATTATATGAAAGTTCGAGAGCAGACCACAATTGGAGAACTGCGATTCGAGAGTGGTCTGGGGTGGATCAATGTGACGGCGAAGAAGGAAACTACGCACTCAAGTTCACGGATGGGAGTGTTGAAGCCTCTATAGGTGGTAATGAACCAAGCCAGATCCTGTCCCCGCGCAGGTCAGAAACAGTGAAACGTGATTTCACCGATGCTCGAGCGGTCCCTGGAAATCGAGATCTACTGTTATTGCTAGATTCGTCCAGGCGATTATTGGGTCATTCAGCCAGTAATCATGGCGCAGAACTCATGGCGGAATCTGTCGACAGATTGCTTCCTCTTGGAAACTTTGGACTGGGGCTGGAGGCGAATGGGGCCCTGTATCGCATCACCCCTCAGGGGGAAAAGGGCCCGAAGATCGGAGGAGATGGATTCCAGAATGTGAATCCTGGTGTTCATGCCACCACTTCAATCGCAGGAATCGATTCAAGCAGCCCCTGGTATGGAAAGGTAACCAAAGAGGCTGTAAGAGATCAGGATTGTTGGTCTACGACAAAGATTCCGCTAGAAGGAGAGATCACCGCCACGGCTCCGGGTCGTGGTACTGGAAGTAGCATATGGCTTGCCAGTCGTTCCAGAGCAGGAAATGCCAAGTTGGCGCACTATGACATCGAGCAAGCGAGTTGGACCAACTCCATGTTGTCGGCTGCAATCAAGACGGAATTCGAAACCGTGCTGCAAATTGACTTGGCAGACGATGGAAGCGTTCGTGCCGTGGCCGGATCCAATAAGTCCGATTACCGGTTGCTCTTTCCTGATAATGCGCGCGAGTCTTTACTCTCGGAGCGAGCCGGGCCACTTCTTCAAAATCGTACAAAGGATTTGATCTGGATCGACGGCGATGGCCGATTGCGATCTCAAGTTCGAAGAAGTCTCAGAATCGAAACGCTTCGGAAGCCTGAAAAAGTCCCTTCGGGAGATTTCGATCATCTTTGGTCTGTGTCGGTTGATCCACGTACGCGGCTTCACTTTTTCGGGAATGGGGACACCCAGGAGTTGATCGTCTGCCGTGAGGGTAATGGTAGACCGGATCTGACCAAGGTGCAGAAGGGGCAGCTTCTCGCTGGAGCTCCGACCGAGATGTACTCAACTGATGTCGGTACGATCCTTGTGCAGCGAAGCGCTTCAACAGGATCAGATCGGGTAATTCTGGTGAGAGGCAAGGGCAAGCCTGAAGTGTACAAACATAAAGGGAGTTACTTGGGGGCGGATGAAAAACATATGTATTTCTCCGATGGGCAATCGATCCGTCGTGTGCCATTTGTACCAAAGTCTGTGTTCTCGAAGGAGATCCTTGGAACCGAAGAATCTCCCGATTTTGACATCAGCCATCGTTGGTATCATGAAGACTATGAGTTCAGTTTCGGGGAAAATAATCTAGCATTCAGGAAAGTGAATCGACCAAGAACCAATTGGGTACCCATCCCAACGGATCTCCGGTTGGATCGAGGAACAGTGCCAACGGTCTCCTTTGAACGAGGAGCGCCCCGAGCAGAAGAGGTGCCCGTCTGGTTGAGCTTCCAAAATAGAATTTCAGTAAGTCTGTCAGGAAACGGATTGGCTTTTGAATCCGTCGGATTCCATCGGTTTTCTCCATTGGAACTGGCTGGATTACTGCTGGAGTCTGACGGTCAGAGCGGAGAGATACCCAGGTATTTCGTAAAACAGGGACCGCTGGAAAAGAAAGCGCAAAGTATCCGGGAAAGTTGGTTTCCCACACCTCTCCCTCTTGATCCTGACGATCCCAACTTCGTCACTGGAAGTATCAGCTGGCATATAAGGGTACCTGCCTCGGACAGACCTCAGCCATTACCTTTCGACCAGCTGGTCCTTCGAAGGCCACTGGATGTACTTGAGAATCGTGGCGAAACCGGAGCTTCTACACGGTTTCAGAAGATCCAGCGAGCCTGGTTCACGACCGATCGTTCCCTGGTCGTGCGATTTACTGGAGACAGCAGAGCCTGGCAATGGAACCCATCGGATGGCAAATGGGAGCCAACGATAGGTCCTGAAAAATTTGAACTTCCGTTCACGTCCATTTCTCGTTTACCGAATCCTTCGGGAGGATTGCTCGATTGCTCTGGCGACGGCCGCTGGATTCTGGATCTAGAGCGCCATCAATATCAACGAGAACAGTTTGTAGGTCTTGGGAGAGGACCAGGCGATGACATCTTCGTACGGACCCGTGACGGGCTCTGGCGGGATTTGAAACAAAACGAAGTAATCAGTGATAAAGAGGGTCCCGTTACAGCGCATCTCCTCGAATCATGGAGGTTTCCCGATGGGGGCTGGGATTGGACGCGTGATTCTGGAAAATCAAATCTTGTAGTCACAAACAGGAACTGGGAAGCAGGAATGCAACTCACCATCCCCATGCGTCAGTCGAAGAATCCAGGGGCCTTTTCTTTCGATCAAGCCGATGAAATCGTTCCAGTGGACGATGGAGCATATGTAGTCGCAGGTAATATCTTGTGGTGGTGGGATGCCGAGGAAGGCACAAGGTCGCCGCTGTCCATCACAATTGAACGAGGATCTCGATTGGGGTGGATCGAGGGAGGTCGAAATGCAGCACTGCCAGCCATCTTCACAGGAGGGGGCAGCGCGAGGATCCTCAAGAACCATCTCATTGGGGATGATGCTCGCAATCCGATCAGAATCGAGCGCTCTGGACCTACGGAACTGAGTCACGAAGAAGTCAATGTTTCGATTGAACCTTCTGGAAGTCGATATCGAGTTCATTTTGAACTGGAGACTGAAAGAGGGCTTCAACAGCCAGTTGATTTCTTGGGGTTCCATTTCGAACATGAGTTCATCGACCAAATCGAATGGGTTTCCGGGCAGTTACGGCTTCACGATGGAAGTAAGAAGTGTTCATGGCTGCTGAGAGGGAATCGATTGCTGCCGAGAAAGGCGATCAGCCCTTCGGCTCCATCTCCAATGCCCGAACTGGTCGGGCTGCAAAAGGGGCCAAGGTTCCGCTGGAGTGGGAGTGACTATCGTTTTGAAATCGATGACGTCGAAGGAAGCCCCAGATCAGTGAACTTGCATGGTGGTGTGTTTTCAATTGATCTGGCGAGCCATTTTTCGGTCAGAGGAAATCAGATGGTGGCCGGGAATGACCAACTTGTATATCGACGTGATCTTCAGATGCCCGCAAAGATAGAGGCGTTACCTGAGCTTCCTCCGACTGTGAAGATTGACAAGATGGAATTTTGGAAGGAAGAGGAAGTTTGGATCCGGGGACGAGGAGGGAATATTTATCGGTGGCCTGGAAATGGACCTCGCTGGATCGCGATGGATCAGGCCGGTCCGTTTTCGATAGTTCGCGAGAACAGCAGGCAAGTTGGAATCCGGCAGCAGTTCGAATTCAAGGTCAACGAC